>Ga0209320_10000364_pt1 | contig 23435 bp, 20 predicted proteins | sample Rifsed13ft4_FD_184008 | JGI IMG/M metagenome (GOLD analysis project Ga0209320, IMG submission 184008) | Soil microbial communities from Rifle, Colorado, USA - sediment 13ft 4 (version 2) | ecosystem: Environmental > Terrestrial > Deep subsurface > Rock core/Sediment | place: Rifle, Colorado... | reverse complement strand
AAACCTGAATTGAAGTTGAGCATTGATCGTCAGAAAGCTCGAACTCTTGGAGTTTCGACAGCTGATATCGCACAAACAATCCAGGCAGCATTCAGCGGACAAAGGTTTGGTTTCTTTATTAAAGATGGAAAACAGTACCAGGTGATCGGTCAGTTTTCAAGAGAGAATCGTGATGCACCGATTGATTTGAAATCTACTTATGTGAAAAATAATAACGGCGAATTAATTCAGCTCGATAATGTTATTTACACCGAGGAACAAAGTGCACCTCCTCAGTTATACAGGTTTAACAGGTATGTCTCAGCTACTGTTTCTGCAGGATTGGCGCCCGGCAAAACTATGGGTGATGGTATTGCCGCGATGGATCTGGTAGCTGAAAAAGTACTAGATGAAACTTTTGCCACTTCTCTTGATGGAGCCTCAAAAGATTTTGCAGAGAGTTCATCAAGTTTAATTTTTGCATTTATACTTGCTCTTGGTTTAATCTATCTTGTATTGGCTGCTCAGTTTGAAAGCTTCAGGGACCCTTTTATAATTTTGTTTACTGTTCCTCTGGCTCTCGCAGGTGCTTTATTGTCTCTCTGGTATTTTAATCAAACATTAAACATCTTCAGCCAGATTGGAATAATTATGTTAATTGGCCTCGTAACTAAAAACGGAATTCTGATTGTTGAATTTGCAAACCAGCGCAAAGCTGCCGGGCAAGACAAGTTAGAAGCGATTCAACATGCGGCTATTGCACGTCTTCGTCCTATCCTGATGACCAGCCTTTCAACTGTTTTAGGTATTTTGCCAATAGCGCTTGCACTTGGTGCAGGAGCAGAGAGCCGTGTTTCTATGGGTATTGCTGTAATTGGCGGATTAATATTTTCAACTTTTTTAACGCTTTTTATTATCCCGGCAATGTATGCTTATATATCAAGAAATAAAGCTGCTGTTTCTAATGTTACTGAAGGTGAATTTATCCCCAGGGCTGAAGAAGAAGAGGTTGTCGTTAGCTGATTTTCTGTCATAATCTTAATCATAATCCCGATTATATAGATTAAATATAATGCCTAGTATGAATTCCAAAATCATTCTCTTCCTTTTTTTTACTACCTCAATTTCTTTTCCTCAGGAACTTTTAACTCCTGAAGAAGCAATTAAAATAGCGCTTCAGAATAATTATTCGATTTCCATTGCCAGAAATGAATCCGAAATAGCTGCAAATAACTCAGACATTGGTAATGCAGGTTTTCTTCCAAATCTGGAGGCAACAGGCTCTTATTCAAAAAGTATTAATAATACTAAACAGGAATTTTTCAGTGGAGAACAAATAGAACGTGATGGTGCCAAATCATCAACGCTTACAGCAGGAATTTCATTAAACTGGACCATATTTGATGGTTTAAGAATGTTTGCCTCTTTAGATAGATTAAAAGCATTAAATAAAACAGGTGAACTGAATTTTAAATTTGAAGTTGAAAATAATATAACTGATATAACCACAACTTATTATAACATAGTAAGACTTAAAGAAGTGCTGGAGGTTATTCAAACTAACATTTTAATCTCGGAGGAAAGAGTTAAAATTGCTGAAGATAAGCTGGAAGTAGGTTCGGGTTCGAGGTTTGATTTACGGCAGGCACAGGTAAATCTGAATGAAGATAAATCTTCATTTCTGAGAGAGCAGCTTAATTTATCACAGGCAAAGATTTTATTGAATTCACTTCTTGGTATAGAGACAAATAATAATTTCAATGTTATAGATACAATAACACTAAAAAATAATCTGGTGCTTGAAGATCTTTTTTTTGCTGCAGAAGAAAAAAACAGCAGTCTGAAAATTGCGGAAGAAAGCAGAATAATTTCCGAGCTTGATATCAGTCTTGCACGCTCTGAAATTTTTCCCAGGGTTAGTTTAAATGCTGGATATAATTTTACTGAGTCGGAATCCGAAGCCGGACTTCTGCAAATAAACAGAAATTATGGATTTAACTATGAAATTACTGCATCATTAAACATTTTTAACGGTTTAAACACCCGGCGTAGTATCGAAAATGCTCAAATAAATCTTAAGAATGCAGAGCTTGCCTATAAAGAAGTTAAACAGCTTGTTGAATCAGAATTATATAATTCATTTGACATTTATGAAAACAGCAAAAAGATAGTTGAGCTGGAAAAGCAAAACCTGATTGCTGCTGAAGAAAACCTTGATATTGCTCTCGAAAGACTCCGTCTTGGAAATATAACTCCGCTTGAATTCAGGGAAACTCAGATAAATTTGTTTAATGCAAAAAGCAGGTTAGTAACAGCACAATTTGAAGCTAAGTCCGCAGAGACTGAATTATTAAGATTGAGCGGTCAGCTTATTACTGATCTCTGAATTCTCCTCAAAGATTCTTACCCTAAAAAATGTTAAATTTATAAATAAAATTTATATCTAAAGGATATGCAGCTCTGTATTTTTGAGGATAAAAAAGCGTCAAATTTTTTGCCATTAACCTATTCCAGACCTGTGTATGATCTTATTTGCGGTTATACTTCATTGAATGATAAGATCCTCAAAGTATTCCCATCATTAAAACATTCTGCTTATTGCCGGAAATATTTAAAAAATGTTTATGAACAAAATAATCCGGGTGTTATTGTAAATAATATTCAAGATAATGATTGTTTATTTATTAATGGAAGAGTTGTAGCTGACAATAAGCTGGCAAAATTGTTTTCAAAAAAGAAAAAAGAAAATATTGTTTTTACTTCAGGCGACACAGTTGTTGCTGCTTATTTATCCGGCTCAAAGCTGGAATTATTAAAAAATAATCTTAATGACTGTATCGATTTGGAAAATTTTGATGGCATACCTTCAGAACAAATTGAAGTACAAGCAGTCAATTATATTTGGGATTTAGTTAATATTAACGGGAAAGAATTAACAAAGGAATTTGGAGTTCAGTTTAACAGGAAAAATAAAAAAAATCAGAAGAGAATATCAGGCAAAATACATGACGGAGTTTACTTTTTAAATAAAAAAGAAATTATAATTGAGAAGGGTGCAGTTGTTAAACCCGGTTCTGTAATTGATGCTTCTAATGGCCCCGTTTATATTGATAAGAATGCAGAAATATTTCCTAATGCAGTTATTGAAGGACCTGTATATATCGGGGAATCAACTAAAATAAAAAGCGGGGCAACTATTTATGAAAATACAAGCATCGGGAAAGTGTGTAAAGTAGGTGGTGAAGTTGAATGTTCCATAATAATGCCTTACAGCAATAAACAGCATTCCGGATTTTTAGGCCACTCTTACCTCGGCAGCTGGATAAACCTTGGTGCCGATACAAACAACAGTGATCTGAAAAATAATTACAGCACTGTTAAAGCCTATGTAAACGGAGAAATGGTTGACAGCGGCTCACAATTTTTAGGATTAACTATAGGCGATCATTCAAAGTCGGCGATTAATACTATGTTCAACACGGGTACTGTTGTGGGTTATTCGTGTAATATTTTCGGCAATGGATTTCCGGATAAGTTTATTCCCTCTTTCACCTGGGGAGGAACTGAAAAATCTAAAGTATATGATGTTGAAAAATCAATTAGCACCGCTAAAATTGTTATGGGAAGAAGAAATAAAAATATGAGTAAGGATGATGAAGACCTTTTCAGAATAATTTTTGAACAGACAGAAAAAGAACGAAAAAATATAGTATCGGATTGATTATGACACAGCTTGAAGAACATAAAATTAAAGATTTATATGAAGGTGTAAGGGGTTTGGCAGTAAAAATATTAAACAGGGTGGAAAGAACTGACAGCTATCTCGATAAGCTGATTGATTATGAAATGAAAAACTCCGAATTGAGCGGACCCGATAAAGCTTTACTTTTTGAAATTGTGCATGGAGTAATCAGATGGATGGGTCGCTTAGATTGGGTTTTAAATGGATTTTACAAAGGTCAATTTTCAAAAGCAATTCCTAATTTAAAAAACGGACTTCGCGTTGCTCTTTACCAGATTTTATTTTTAGACAGGGTTCCTGATTATGCTGCTGTTAATGAAGCTGTTGAATTTGTAAAGAAACTTCAGGGGCAGAAGCCTGCCGATCTTACTAATGCTATTCTAAGGAATATTGTACGAAGCAAAAATAGTATCCGTTATCCAGATCCGGAGGAAGACATTGTTGGATATTTAAGTGCCTATTATTCTCATCCTTCCTGGATGGTTAAAAGATATGTCAGAAGATTTGGGCGGGAAGAGACCGAAAAACTCCTTATAGCAAATAACGAAAAACCTTTTCTTACATTAAAAATAAATTCAGTAAAAACAAACCCTGCTGAGTTTAAATCTCTGCTGGATTCGGTTAATCTCAGGTTTATTCCCGGCAGATATTTGGCAGAGTTTTTTAAGCTTCAGAATCTTACAAATATAACCGCATGGGAATATTATAGTAAAGGATATTTTAATATTCAGGATGAGAGTGCCGGGCTTGCATGCAGGCTGCTTGATGTAAAACAAGGAATGAAGGTGCTTGATATGTTTGCTGCCCCGGGCGGTAAAACCGCTTATATAGCAAGCCTTATGAACGATACCGGGGATATAACCGCTATAGATAGATTTGAAAGCAGATTGAATGTGCTTGAGAAAAATATAGAAAGGCTGGGTTTTAATTCAATAAAAACTTTTGCCGCAGACGCTTTAGATTTTTCGATACAATCTTTGGGAAATGCTGTTTTATTTGACAGAGTTCTTGCCGATGTCCCCTGTTCGGGCACTGGTACTCTTTCAAAAAAACCGGATATTAAATGGAAAAGAGACCTGATTGATATAAGCAGACTGAATGAATACCAGTTAAAGTATATTAAAAAAGCTGCTTCACTTGTTAAGCCGGACGGGTATTTTGTTTACAGCACATGCTCTATTGAACCGGAAGAAAATTTTAGTATTGTTGAAAAATTTCTTAATGATAATCCTGATTATATGCTTATCAGCGCAAAAGGAATTTTTCCTGATGAATTAATTGATGAACATGGATGTATTCAAACTTTACCTCATATTCACTTTATGGATGGAGCCTTTGCGGCAAAACTATTGAGGGTTAGATAAGTAAACTTAAATTGCAGATTTTAATCCGGCTTCACTTGTTTTGTGAAGTAAATCTGATCATTTAGTAATTTTAAATCTGAAAATTAATCGTTTTATCTTTACTGTTTACGGTGTTACTAAAACTGAACTTTTATTTAATCTTTTTTAAAAAATTTGGAATAATATGTTAGATAAATTTGCAGAAGAACTGCATGAAGCCAGAGAAAAATCAGGAATAAGTCTTCAGCAGATGGCAATGAAGACAAGGGTAGATATTAAGTACCTTGATGCAATAGATAAAGGTGATTTTGGTTTCCTTCCTGATCCGTATGTGAAAGCTTTTTTAAAAGATTTTGCCAGGCTGGTTGGTCTTGATGAGAATAAGATAATTCAGAAGTATGAAGCTGCAAAAAAAGGGAAATCAATCGGGGAACAAACTGATAGCGGCACTGAAGTGATTGATAATAAACCCTCAGCCAGTAAAACAGTTCACACTTATGATGCTACTCCTCCCAAGCCTGCTGAAGGTATGGGCTCAAACTTTAATAAAAATATTGTGGTTAATGGATTGATTGTCGGAGGTACTATTGTATTTATTTTTATTTTATACTTAGTCTTTATTAAAGATACAGACGAAATTGTAATTGCAGAAAAGCCGATTGAAGAAATTATTGAAGATAATCAGCAGCGATTTGAAGAACCTCAGCAAAGCATTACAGAAAAAACCCAGGCTTCCGATAGTTTAAACCTTACTATTCTGTCAAGTGATACTTCATGGGTCCAGATTATATTTGATGACAAAAGCCTGGGAGAATTTACTCTCTTCCCCGGGTCTCAAAAAACAATCAAAGCAGCAAATAATTTTAGAATTACCCTTGGTAATTCAGGAGCTATAAAATTTCAGCTTAAAAAACAGACGCTTAATTATTCGGGGAAAGATGGTTCCGTAGCTTATGTTCAGATTACCAAGGATGGATTAACTAATTTGAAAAACCCGCCGGCACTTAAAAAAAATGATTAGGCAGATTGAAAAAAGAATTGAAGAATTAAGAGAAAAGATCCGCGAACATGATTATAAGTATTATGTTTTATATGAACCAACAATTAGTGATGAACAGTATGATAAATTAATAAAAGAGCTTGAAAAACTTGAAGATGAAAACCCTGATTTAGTTACACCTGATTCACCTACACAAAGAGTTGGAAAAGATTTAACAAAAGTTTTTAAACCGGTTCAGCATATTGTGCCGATGCTTAGCCTTTCAAATACTTATAATGCTGAAGAACTTCATGAATTTGACAGGCGTGTCAGAGACGGTTTACACAAAGGAGAGAAAGTTGAATATGTAGTCGAATTCAAAATTGATGGTGCTTCTGTCAGTCTCAGATATTCAAATGGTTATTTAAAAACAGCAGCAACAAGAGGAGATGGTTTTATTGGTGAAGAAGTAACAAACAATGTTAAAACAATCAGGTCAATTCCGCTTAAGTTTAAAAAGCATTCTTCAATTCCTTATTCTTTAAGTGACTTTGAGGTTCGCGGCGAAATATATATGAAGATAAATGATTTTCTGAAGCTGAATAAGCAAAGAGAAGAAAAAGGAGAAAAACTTTTTGCCAATCCCAGGAATTTTGCTGCAGGCAGTCTTAAGATGCAGAATCCTCAGATTGTTGCTTCAAGAAAACTGAATATTTTTGCTTATAATCTCATAAGTCTTGAAGAAAATTTTGACTCTCATTTCGAAAATCTTAAAATACTCCGGAAGCTTGGGTTCAGTGTGAATGAAGAATTTAAACTTTGTAAGGATATTAATGAGGTGCTTAAGTATTGTGAAGAGCTTGAAGCAAAAAGAAGCACTCTTGATTATGAGGTTGATGGTGCGGTAGTAAAAGTAAATTCATTAAGGCAGCAGAAAATTTTGGGCAGCATTGCAAAATCCCCGAGATGGGCTGTTGCTTTTAAATTTAAAGCAAAGCAGGCAGTAACCAAACTAAATAAAATCTCCTGGAATGTTGGAAGGATAGGAACAATTACGCCGGTGGCAGAACTTGAACCGGTTTTTCTTGCTGGTTCAACTATCAGCAGGGCAACTCTTCATAATATTGATGAGATAAAAAGGAAAGACATCAGGCAAGGGGATAAAGTTATAATTGAAAAAGGCGGTGATGTTATTCCCAAAGTAGTTTCTGTTATTAAAGATGAAAGACCTAAAAACAGCAGACCTCCAAGACCTCCTGACAAATGCCCTGTGTGCGGTTCAATTATATTCAAACCTGAAAATGAAGTTGCTTATTATTGTGAAAATACCGAATGCCCTGCCCAGGTAAGAGGAAGGCTTGAGCATTTTGCCGCACGGGGTGCTATGGATATTGAAGGTTTGGGAGAAGCTCTTATAAATTTGTGTGTAAATAATGGGTTCCTGCATACTTATGCGGATATATATGATTTGAAAAATCACCGGGAAAAATTAATTAACATTGAACGCCTTGGTGAAAAGAGTGTTGATAATCTTTTAAATTCAATTGAAGTAAGCAAAAAGCAGCCTTTTGCAAAAGTTCTGTTTGCTTTAGGGATCAGATATGTTGGTGCAGGAGCTGCCAAAAAGCTTGCTGATCATTTCCTTTCAATAGATAATCTCATTAAAGCATCGGAAGAAGATATTACAGCCGTTCGTGAGATAGGTCCGAGCATAAGCAAGAGCGTAAAGAAGTTCTTTTCTGATAAACATAATATTGATATTATTAACAGGCTAAAAAAACAGGGACTTGTATTTGAGACTGAAAGAAGAAAGGTAAAAGAGAATTTCTTTACTAATAAAACTTTTGTAATAACAGGTGCATTAGAAAATTTTTCCAGGGAAGAAGCCGGTGATAAAATTGTTACATATGGCGGAAAAGTTACTTCAAGCATAAGCAGTAAAACGGATTATCTTATTGCAGGTGAAAATGCAGGTTCAAAATTAGAGAAAGCAAAAAAACTTGATGTTAAACTTTTATCTGAACCGGATTTTATTAAAGAACTTGATAAGCTGAAATAAAAAACAAATGCTGGATTTTATTAAAAACAAAATAGCCGAAAAAGTAGTTGACAAGCAGCTTAAGGATCAACAATTTGAGCGCCATACTTTTACAGATTTTTTTAACAGGGCTTTTACTTTTTTTATTGTTATGCCCGAAGATGACAGAGACTTTAATCATTCGTTCACTGTCCTGAACTTTCTTGCCGATTATAAAAAAAGTGCCGTAGTAATGACTAAAGATTTTAAAGTAAGCTTATTACCACAGAAGTTCAGAGGAAGGGCAGTAGAATATTCTCTTAAGGATATTAATAAATGGAAACTTCCATCCAAAAGACTGGCTGATAAACTGGGTAATATGCAGTTTAATGTTGCAATCGATCTGAACAGGGAAGAAAATCTGTTCTTCAGCTACGCTTTAAATCTTGTTCAGGCACCTCTTAGAATTGGTTTTGCCAAACCGGATTCCGATAAATTCTACAATCTCCAGATTTTAAATAATGAAAGTAACCCGGAGATTTCTTATGGAAATTTGTTAAATTGTTTTAAAATGTTTTCAGGACTAACTCAATGAATTATGAAATAAAAAAAGTAGATGGAATAACAATTTTTAAACTAAATGAGCAAAGACTTGATACAAATATATCAGGGTTAGTTAAAGGTGAATTTACATTACTTCTTAAAGTTGAAGGCGCAGATAAGCTTATTATTGATTTAAGCGATGTTGAAATCTGCGATTCTTCCGGTTTAAGTGCTATACTCGTTGCAAACAGGATTCTGAACTCTACAGGCGGAAGCATGAGAATTGCAGCTCCAAGTGAAAAAGTCTCTTCTCTTATCAGGATTACCCAGCTAGACCGGGTACTTAATGTATGCGATACTGTTGATGAAGCATTTAATGAACTGAAAAACGAAAAAGGTTAGTTCTTTTTGAAAGGCAATTTTGCCGATTACATAATAATTGCCGCATACCTTATTGGTGTTGCCGCTTTCGGGATATGGTCAGGTGGTAAACAAAAATCTGTTAAAGATTACTTCCTGGGCTCCAAAACTGTACCCTGGTGGGCTGTCTGCTTTTCTATTGTCGCTGCTGAGACAAGCACTCTTACTTTTATTTCTATCCCTGGACTTGCATATCTCACCAACTTAAACTTTTTACAGGTTACTTTCGGTTACCTTATCGGAAGAATTCTTGTTGCAGTATTTTTTCTTCCTGCGTACGCAAAAGGAGAATTAAAAACCGCCTACTCTTTTCTTGAAAACAGGTTCGGGGGGAAAACAAGAACCTTTGCTTCAATTATTTTTCTCTTTACAAGAACTGCCGCTGATGGTGTACGACTTTTTGCAACTGCTATTCCGTTAAAATTAATGCTGGGAATTGATTACCCTCTTGCAATTCTGCTTATTGCTATAGTCTCACTTATTTATACTTACACCGGAGGATTAAAAGGAATTATTTGGGTAGATGTAATTCAGATGTTTGTTTACCTGGGAGGGGCAGTAGTTGCAGGAATTTATCTTCTTAACATTATTCCCGACGGCTGGTCCGGTATTTTAATATCGGCAGGCGAAGGAAATAAATTTGATATTTTTAATTTAGGTTTTTCCGGTAGCATATCAGATTTTTTCAGTCAGCCATACACATTAATTGGCGGTGTAATTGGCGGTGTGTTTCTATCAATGGCCTCTCATGGAACAGATCAATTAATTGTTCAAAGGCTACTAGCAACTCCTGATTTAAAAAGCAGCCAAAAAGCAATTATAGGAAGCGGAATAATAGTAATAATACAATTTGCAGTTTTTCTGATTCTTGGTGTCATGCTGTACGCTTACTACGGAACGCTAGAAGTACGTTCTGATGAAATTTTTCCAATATTTATAATTGAAGTTTTACCGCCCGGATTAACAGGGCTGATTATTGCAGGATTATTTGCTGCGGCAATGTCAACCCTGGCAGGCTCGATGAGTTCACTTTCTTCATCCACAATGATAGACATTTATATTCCGTTCTTCGGGAAAAATATTAATGAAGATAAACAGCTTAAAATATCGAGAATGTTTACTGTAATTTGGGCCGGGCTGTTGGTGTGCTCGGCAGTTTTATTTATGGAATCTCCGCAGGCAGTTGTTGAACTAGCGTTAAGCATAGCATCATTTACATATGGCGGGCTGCTGGGTACTTTTCTTCTTGGCTTGCTTAACAAACACGCCAGACAGGAAGATGCTTTAGCCGGTTTTATAGCCGGGATATTTGTAATGATTTCAGTTATATCATTAAAGCTTGTTGCATGGACATGGTTTACTTTAATCGGAGTTATTGCTACACTATTAATCGGAAGCTTTTTAACTGCTTTATCCCAGAGGGAGAAAAAATAGTTTTCTTGATTATAAAAAGAATGATAAGTACCTTAGTTTCAGGTGTACATCATTTAACATTTCGAGAATTAATATGGAACCGGAAATAAATAAAGAAACTTTTGGCAAATCTGATATAACAGCTTTAGCCCATTATTACCGGGGTGAGGTTCACAGGATGAACACCTGGCGGCAGCGGCTGGATGTTACAACCAACTGGGCAATTATAACATCTGCCGGTTTCCTTTCATTTGGTTTTGGTAATAAAGAGATAACCCATTTTGTAATTGTGCTGGCAACTATAATTGTAACCTGTTTTCTTTTTATTGAAGCAAGGCGATATAAATATTATGATTTGTGGAGATGGCGTGTTGCCCTGGTGAATGAAAACTTTTTTGCAAGAATAATTTCTCCGGATAAATCTCCTTTGCTTCCTCAATGGCGTGAAAAACTTGCCGAAGACCTGCAGCACACACGGTTCAAAATAACTTTCTGGGAAGCATTCGGCAGAAGATTCAGAAGGAATTACAGCTGGCTTTATATTGTTCTTGCAATTTGCTGGTTAACCAAAGTTCTTATTCACCCGGTACCGGCAGAAAACTTCAATGAACTTATAGACAGAGCAGCGATTTATCATCTTATTTCCGGCTGGGTTGTTATTGGTGCCGGATTTGTTTTTAATGGTATCCTCTTTGTCATCGCACTTGGAACCATGAAAAGAAGAACTGAGGCTGTAACAATTTATCCCTCAGAGAGAAGTAAATTTAAATTGCCCAATATTTAGGAATAGGGTATAATGGGATAGGGGTATACATTATATGAGAATTATTATATATAGAACAAATTGAAACTTTCTTTAAACAAAGTTATGTTAAGAGTAAGTTTAAACTATAAACATATTTTAATTAATTATAGATCAAAAAAAATTGGCTGAAAAATTAAATTTCAGAAAAAGCTTCAGAATAAAGATCCTTCTGGGATTATCGACAATAATTGCAATCGCTTTTATGTTTCCCAAGGGGGAATCAATTGAATCTGAGGTTGCAGTTGGTTCTATATGGATTTATGATGACCTGATAGCCCCATTTATCTTTCCTGTAATTAAAGATGAAAGTGTTTACAAAGAAGAGCTTCGGAATGCAGAAAAAAGTGTATTCCCGGTTTATCTAAATGAGAGAAGAAGTTCAGGTTTAATTGTTGACTCACTTAATTCTTATAATGGGTTTCTTATCAGGATAATTGATGAGATTATTAACTCCGATACATCGATGGCGGTTAACCCTACTTTTTTAAGTTCAGATTCCTTTAATGAATTTTTAAGATTGAGAAGAAGTGAAATAAATCTTTTGCAAATAAGGGAATCAAATTTAAAAACTTTGTTTAACAAAACACAGGAAATTTTGGATGTAATTTCCGGAAAAGGAATTTTAAATGAAATTCCCCGTAAAGACAGCATAGCCGTAAGGGAAGGAAATGTTGACAGAATTGAATCGGTAAAGGAATTTTTATCGGTGGAACAGGCTCGTGAAGAGGTCGGGAAGGAAATAAACAAAACAGGGTATTCAACTAAGATAAAGGATGCATTGATTGAGTATGCTGTACATTTTGTTTTCCCAAATCTTATTTATAGCCCTGTACAGACTGCAGAGGAAATCGAGCAGGCAAAAAATAATGTTTCAAGATATGCCGGGATTGTTAATGAGAATGAAAGAATAATTGCCAAGCACGATCGCGTTACAAAAGAAGCCAAATTAAAAATCGATTCATATAAAATTGCTAAGGGAGAAAAAATCGGAGATGAAGGGTATTTAATTCAAATTGCCGGTAATTTTCTTCACATAGCCTCTTTGGTTACCCTATTGATAATTTATCTTTTCCTTTTCAGGAAAAAGATTTTTTATGATAATAAAAAAATACTTCTTATAACCATTCATTTTCTTTTTGTTGCCTTAATTACTTATCTCATTAACCTGATTACAGTGAAAGCCCCGATACAGTATTTTATATTTATCCCTGCTGCTTCTATGCTTCTTACAATTGTTTTTGATTCACGCGTTGGATTTTATTCCACTGTAATTATGGTTTTGATTGCCGGGGCTCTGAGAGGAAACGATTATACCTTTACCGTTATAAATCTTTTTGCAGGCGCCTTGGCAGTTTATACAGTTCGGGATATAAAAAACCGTTCTCAGATATTCAGGTCATTCCTTTATATCCTGATAGGGTATGTTGTTACTGTTCTTGGATTCAGCTTTGAGAGATTTACTCCCTGGGGAAATATTTTAATTGAACTTGCATTTGCCGGAAGCAACGCTCTGATTAGCCCGGTGCTTACTTATGGACTGCTTATTTTCTTTGAAAGGTTATTCGGTATAACAACAGACCTTACTCTTCTTGAACTTTCAAATTTTGATAAACCCTTATTAAAAGATATTTCAAGGAAAGCACCCGGTACATTTAATCATTCAATGACGTTGGGAACTTTAGGTGAAACTGCTGCTGAAAAAATCGGGGCGAATCCTTTACTTACAAGAGTAGGTGCATATTATCATGATATCGGGAAAACTTTAATGCCGCAAAACTTTGTTGAAAACCAATTGAACAACAAGAATATTCATGAAGATCTATCTCCGGAACAGAGTGTTAAGTTAATTGTTCAGCATGTTAATGAAGGTATAAAATTAGCCGAAGAACATATTTTGCCTAAAGAAATAATTGACTTTATCCCTATGCATCATGGAACTACAACTATGTCTTACTTTTATGACAAGGCAAAGAAGCTTTATGGAGATGAAAAGGTAAACATAAGTGATTACAGGTATCCCGGACCAATGCCAAACACAAAAGAAACTGCAATTATTATGCTTGCAGATGGATGTGAATCAGCTGTTAGATCTATTGATGATCCCGATGCTGCTAAAGTTGAGAATGTTATTGATAATATTATCAAAGCAAGGATTGCTGACGGTCAACTCGATGAATCACCTATAACCTTTAATGATATTAAAAAAATCAGGGAAGCTTTTATTAGTATTTTACTTGGGCAGCATCATAAGAGAATTAAATATCCAAAACAGGAAGAGATTGAAAAAGGAGCAGACACTACAAAAGAAGAAACATGAATGTTTTTCTTAAAGAATACCTGAACATTCTCCGGCTTGAAAAAAATTTATCAGAAAATACAATTTTATCTTACCGGAATGACCTTACTTCCCTCATCGGCTTTTTAGAATCTGAAAAGATAAAAGATTTTTCCCAGGTCAATCATAAGCAGCTTAATTCCTTCTTTAAAAAACTTCAGGAAATAGGTTTAAGCAGGACCTCAGCGGCAAGATATTATTCATCCATTAAAGGATTCTTTAATTACCTCTTTTCGGGTAAGTATATAGAAACAAATCCTGTAGAAAAAGTATCTCCGCCTAAATTATCCAAAACACTTCCTTCTGTCCTCTCCGTTGAAGAGATAGATAAAATTTTATCTGTGCCGGATACAAGTGATAAACTTGGTCTTCGGGATAAAAGTATTCTTGAAATGCTTTATGCATGCGGTTTGAGGGTATCGGAATTGATTGAACTGAAAATTTCAAATCTTTTTTTTGATGAAGAGATCATAAGAGTGTTTGGTAAAGGATCTAAGGAAAGATTGGTTCCGGTGGGAAGCAGTGCAATTAAATGGACTAAAATGTATCTTGTTAAAAGTCGTCCAATGCTCCAGAAAAAATCTAGAAGCGAAGGAATAGTATTTCTTAACAATAGGGGAACAAAACTTTCAAGGATGGGAATCTGGAAAATTGTTGAACGTTATGCTAAGGAAGCGGGAATTGAAAAAAATGTTCATCCGCATACTTTCAGACATTCATTTGCCACACATCTTCTTGAGGGAGGTGCCGATTTGAGAGCAGTCCAGGAAATGCTTGGGCATGCAGATATTTCAACAACACAAATTTATACACATATTGACAGAGACTACATTAAACAGGTTCACAGAGATTTTCATCCAAGAGGCTGAATGATAATTCGCATTATGATTTTTATTTTTTCAATTCTTTTTTTTCTCTCATGTAATGAAAAAAATAATGCATTAAAGGGAACAGAAAATAAAGGAGCAAATGACCTTAATGATTTTCTATTTGTTGGTATGATAAATGAAAATCCGGGGTTATATAAATATAATTTTGATAATAGTGAGTATAATTCCTTCTGGTCTGATAATAAAGAGAAAGTTGTTGATCTCTCCTATTCCGAAGGCAAAAAGAATGTATTTTTTATAACAGCCAGAAATTTTATGCGTTCAGGTGCCTTCCCATTTATTAAAAATGTCAGGTTATATTTGATTAATCCCGAAACAAAGAAAGCGGATTTTCTTGAAGAATTAGGCAGCGGGCTCCAGGTTTTTTCACACTGGGAAGATGAAAATACTTTTAGAATCATTATAAATTCTTTTGATAATACAATAGCAAACTATGTTAATCACAGGATAATGCTTTTCAATATTTATGGCAAAAAGCTGGAGGATAAAACAGCAATTTTTGATATAACCAAACAAGGCTACCCTCAGTTAAAGGATAGGAAAATAAATTTTATCTCACCAGGTAAAAAATATTTAATTGAAAACAGGGACACAGAAGTTTATCTCATCGGGAATGAGACTGAAGAACTAATAACAAAAACCAGTCAGCAAGTCAGGCAGATTGAATGGTTTGATAATTTTTTGTTTCTGTCTTCCATTGGCATTATACCCGGAACATCCAAATTAATTATTTATTCTTTGGAAAAGAAAAATATATTAAAGTTGTGGGAAGGAACCGGTGTAAAAAATTTCTTTCTGACAAATGATTTAATTGTTTTTGATAAAGGCTTTGGAAATGATTCTCATATTACTATATATGATTATATCAATCAAAAAATGATTGATGAAATAATAATTGACGGCGGATGCGGGCTTAGAAATATCACACGGATTCCTGAATACTAAACATAAACTATATGGAAAAAATCTCAGTAATTATTATTACAAAAAATGAAGAAGAAAATATTACACAATGCCTGCAAAGTGTTGAATGGGCAGATGAAATAATTGTTGTTGATTCGGAAAGCGAGGACAGAACTGTTGAGCTTGCAAAGAAATTTACTGGTAAAGTATATATAAAAAAATGGGAAGGCTATGTTCCTCAAAAAAGATATGCTCTTGGTTTAGCTGGCAACGAATGGATTCTGAATATTGATGCAGATGAGAGAATATCTTTTGAATTAAAGAAGGAAATAATTAGTACCGAATTAGAAAATGCTGATGGTTACCTCATAAGGAGGAAAAACTTCTTGTTCGGGAAGGAAATAACCACCTGCGGATGGGATAAAGACTATCAGATGCGTCTATTCAAAAGATCAAAAACTGAAATACCTGAGAAGCTTGTACATGAGGGCTTTGAGGTTAAAGGTAAAACCGGAAAACTCGGGAATGTAATTATACATAACACTTATTCTTCTTTGCATAGATACCTTAAAAAAGTAAATGTATACACTACATTAAAAGCCGAAGAAGTTTATAAGACTAAAGAAAGGGTTACAGCATTAACTATTTTAAGTCATACCTTTTCAGCATTCTTCAGGTATTTTATTTCGCTTAAAGGCTTTAAAGACGGGGTGCATGGACTAATTATTTCTTTTGTTAATTCAGTAAGTACAATGCTAACATATGTTAAGATATGGGAAAAACAGAGAGGTTAATTTTCTACAAATTGAACTGCATATTATACAATTTGCTGTAAAGCCCGTTTAGTTTCAGTAATTCGTTATGTGAGCCATGTTCAACAATTTCTCCTTCATTCAGAACGATAATCATATCAGCATTCTGCACAGTGCTCAGCCTGTGTGCAATTACAATAGAGGTTCGTCCCTTCATTAATCTCTCAATAGCCTGCTGAACTAATATCTCAGATTCAGTGTCAAGCGAGGAAGTTGCTTCATCAAGAATGAGTATCGGCGGGTTCTTTAGCAGGGCACGGGCTATAGACAATCTTTGTCTTTCACCACCGGAAAGTTTGATTCCCCTGTCTCCAATTAAAGTATCATAACCATTTTCAATTTCTGAAATGAAATTATGCGCATTAGCAGCTTGTGCTGCCTCAATTATTTTGTCCATTGGAGGGTTTTTAATTCCGTATGCAATGTTATTTCTGATTGTATCATTAAACAATATAGTTTCCTGTGTAACAATTCCAACCAGTTCACGTAACGATTTAATTTTAATTTTCCGGACATCTGTCCCGTCAATTAAAACAGCTCCGGACTCAACATCATAAAACCTCGGAATTAAATCTACCAGACTTGATTTTCCTGAACCGCTTGGACCTACTATTGCAAGTATCTCTCCTTTCTTTATTTCAAGATTAATATTTTTAAGTATCAGATCGCTTTTTTCATATTTAAAGTTTACATCTTTGTATTGAATACTTTCATTAAAGGATTTTAATTCAACTGCGTCAGATGCATCAAATATTTTTGGTTCTGTATCAAGCACATTAAATACCCGTTCAGCAGCAGCCCTTCCTTCCTGTACCTGGTTAAGTGCTTGTCCCAGGGTTTTTAAGGAAGGCATCATCTGGAAAAAGATCCCGAGGTAAACAAAAAATGCACCCGGGGTCATATCGCTCTGTCCTGTAATAATCTGGCTGCCAATGAAATAGAGAATGGTTGTAACAGCAAATACCCCAATGACTTCGGTAATCGGAGAAGCCAGCCCTCTTCTTCTTACAAGGCTAATAATGAGATTGAAATAGCTTCTCTCACTCTCCCTGAACCTGTTTACCTCATATTCTTCCATACCGAATGCTTTTACAATTCGCATAGCACCAAAAGTTTCGTCCAGTATCGAAGTTGTGGTTGCAATTCTTTCCTGTGACCTGATACTCCTCCTCCGTAATGATTGTCCGATCCTTGCAAGTATTAAAGCAATTATTGGAAGCATGGCAAAAATCAGGATAGTTAGCTGCCAATTAAAGATAAACAATACAATTGTATAAATAATTATTGAAGGCGGATCCCTGAACAGACTGTTTATAACAGCTATCATTGAATCACGGATTATCTGTACGTCATTAATAATTCTGGAAATTAATATCCCTTTTTTCTCTTCGGTAAAATATCCCAACGAGAGTTTATGAAAGTGTCTGTATAAGTTGAGCCGGATATCACGTATAACCCCCTGGTCAACCGTTGACATAAAGTATGTTTGCAGGTATTGAAAAAGATTTTTAAGCAGGAATATTAAAATAATCAGGATACAGAGGTAAAGAAGAAGATCAAGCTTGTCATACTGCGAAGAAAATTCATTAAGCTTATAAGTAAGGTATTCTTTAATATCAAAAATGCTTATATCCTGTTCAGGATGAAAATCGGGTTTTTCAGGATTAAAGAGCAGATCAATAAAAGGCATTATCAGGCCGATTGACAGTAAATTAAAAACCACAAACAGCAGCATACATAAATTGGCTATAAGCAGCGGTCTTATGTAGGGTTTCAGGTATTTAAAGAATCGCCAGAAAATTTTCATCGGCATTTATTAATTTGAATGGTTAAAAATAGTTACTTATTATCTAATATGTTTGGTTATCATAAGATTAACTTTATCCTATATTGGGGTTATTCTTAGTGGGAATAGGGAGTTGATTTTCAAAAGAGATAAGTAATAAATGGGAAATAATTTTCAGTTTATATATATATACTTTATTTTTAGTTTTTAACAACAGTAATTTATAGTTTTATTTTCAAAAAAATTAAGTTTTCAATGAAAAAATATGATGATAAATTTTTAAGATGTAAACTATGCGGGTCTGAAAATATTCAAAAATACCATAAAGATTTTATTGATAACGAAATATATATATGCAATGATTGTAAAGTTCAATTTATGAATCCACAATACACTGATGAATATTTATCAAATTATTATTCTACATATACAAAGGAAGAACCCAAATGGGACGAGCCCCTTTCTTATGGGCACAATTTTTATTTAGAGTTGATAGAAAAATATATTACCAGAAAAGGGACATTATTGGATATAGGGTGTGGTAAAGGACATTTATTAATGCAAGCAAAAAAACGTGGCTGGGATTGTTTTGGTTATGAAGTTGATTGCGATACAGTAGATTACTTCAGTAAAAAATTAGATGTAAAAATGTTTTGTGGTGAATTTGAAAAAATTAATTGGCATACTAATAGCTTCGATGTTATATCAATGCATCATGTCTTTGAACATCTAAAAAATCCACTCGCCTATTTAAATATTATAAATTCCCTTTTGGTCAAAGAAGGGATTCTATTTATTGTTCTTCCTAATATTAGAAGTTTGTCAGCAATATTTAAATTTCGACTTGAAAAGTTAAAAATTAGGAAAAAAAATATTGCAAAATATTACGATACCTCCCATCACCTTTTTTATTATCAACCCGAAACTTTATCTAATCTTTTAATAAAACACGGCTATAAAATATTACATCTGCGAAATGGTCATAAAGTGAGACCAAACCAAACAAAGTTAAAGAGATATTTACTAAGAAATTTTATTGAAAAAATACCTTGGATGTCTTCATTCCTTATTATTGCTAAAAAGTAAATTTGTGATAATTAAAAGTTTTGAACTCTACATTTGGGCAAATGAAATATCATAATTAAAACTTTGTTGAAAGGATATATCTTAATTTAACAGAAAAACTTATAACATATTTTATGATATCTTCCAGATTTAATATCCAGATTCCTTTCTACCTACTTACTTTCTTATCAGTAAGTTATGTGCTTTCGATTGTTGTCCTTCAGGTTTTTACGGGAGCACTTGTTATACTCTGGCTGTTTGAAAAAACTTCTGAAAAGAAAAAAGCAATTGATAGTTTTATAATTATGTTGCTTGTTTATGGTTTTGTAAGATTACTCTCTATTATTTTCTCTGAATATCAGGACATAAGTATTCATTCACTCTATAAGGAAGCTCTTTTTTATTTATCTGTTTTCCCCTTCGGGTTTTATCTAAAATCTTTGGACCCCAAAAAAACACAGGTAATAATTTATACCTTTATAGCTGGTGGAGTTATAAATTCTCTAATAGGATTAATTCAATTTAATCTTGGAGTTGTTGAAAGAGCAGAATCTCTTTCATCAGGATACATGACTTTTTCAGGATATCTTCTGACTGTATTAGGGGTTGCTCTAACTTCCTTTAATTTAAATGAAGTTAAAAAGAGATATCCATACTTAATTTCTATCTCAATTATATTAATCCTGGCAGGTATAATTACATCTCTCGGGAGAGCAAATATTTTTGTTGCAGTTTTGCTTCTTATAATGTCTTTAATCATTAGAAAGAAGGTAAATATAAAACAGATTGTCTCCTTTGCGATAGTTATTGCAGCAATATTATATATTTCTTTTTCAAGTAATCCCACTTTAGTTAAACAAAGAATAGGAGCTCCCGCGGCTTTTTCCGATAGAGATATTATTTACAAGGGTGCGGTAGAGATATTTCCTGAACATCCTGTATTGGGATACGGACCAAGAACATTTAAAAAAATTTTTCCTCTTAAAGAACAGTTTGCCGATCAGGGTATTGGCAGCTGGCACAACCAGATCCTTCAGATTTATTTTGAAAGTGGAATTCTTGGTTTATCAGCTTATCTGGTTTTGATGTTTCTGATTTTTCAAAAAGGGTACAAATTCTTAAAGACTAAACCACAACAAGAGAGCCGGAATATTGTTCTTGGGGTTCTGTTATCTGTTGCTGCACTTTTCTTATCTTCTTTTTTTTCAAATTTTATAGACTCACCTGTATTATCAATAGAATTTGCTTTTATAGTTTCCCTAATGACATCTGAAATATTCAGGAATAAAAATGCTTTACCTGTGTACCATAATGTTTAAAAATGATTTATTATTTTACCGGTATTTAATAGGAGAATTTAATGCAGGATAATGCAAAAGAAAAAATCAATCACCTGATTAAAGAGTATTCAACAGATATAAATAAAAAAGTAAAAGAAACAGCAATAATTCTTGCTGCCGGGCATGGCAAAAGAATAAAATCCCACAAATCCAAAATGCTGCATAGAATTTGGGGCGTGCCAACTGTTGAACGCGTTTATAGTGCCTGTACAGATGCAATTGATAAAGTGAATATTGTTGTTGTGGTTGGGATTAAAGCCGAAGATGTAATTGAAGTAATCGGGAAAAGAGGTTCAACAGTTTTTGCTTACCAGGAATCCCAGAACGGAACCGGGCATGCTGTCCAGGTTGCTTTGGATAAGTTGAACAACAGCTTCAAAGACGGGATTGTTTATGTAATGCCCGGAGATATGGGATTAATTGATAAGGAAACTATTGTAATGCTTAGGGAAGAATTCTTAAAAACAAAATCCGATATGCTTGTGCTAACAGGGCTGTTTGAAGGAAATCCTCTTCAGAATTTGTATGGAAGAATAATCAGGGTTAAAGAATTTGATGAAACGGGAAATACCTCCGGTAATGATAAGGCAAAGGTTATAGAAATTATGGAACATAAGGATATCCTTGCCCTCGACAATAATAAACCTTACAGGATTAAATATAATGGCAAAACATATTCGTACGCAAAAAAAGAACTGATCGAGAATAATGAATTTAATTCTGGAGTATACGCCTTTGATTTTAAAAAACTTTCGTCTCTTATAAATTCGCTTTCAAGCAATAATGTTCAGAATGAAATTTATATAACCGATATGATATCTCTTTTTAATAAGAAAGGGTACTCTGTAAATGCAATAAGTCCCGCCAAACCATATGTTGTAATGGGCTTTAACAATAAATCTGTATTAAAAGAGATGGAAGACTTGGCCCGAAACCATGTTTATGAAAAATTAAAAGATATTATTGAAATAAATGACCCGGACGATTTTTTTATTCATGATAGTGTTGTTGAAGATATAATTAAAATGGATAAGCAGAATATTCCTCTCGACATAACTATCGGGAAGGGAGTATATATAGGGAAAGGTGTGAAGTTAAATTATAATCTTACCCTTGATAAAAATGTTTATATTAACGGTAACATTCATTTAGGGCAGAATGTTGAAATTAGTCAGAATGTTCATTTATCATGCTTTCCCAACCAGACATTTATAATCGGGAATAATGTTCAGATACTTTCCGGAGATATTGTTAAAGGAAATATTGTAATAGGGGAGGGAACAAGGATTGAATCAAGTGTAAATATGACAGGCAGTGATGATTATCCTCTGCGTATTGGAAAGAGGGTTTTAATTAAAGGAACAAGCTATGTTTTTGGTTCAATCATAGAAGATGGAATTCATATTGAACATAGCGTAATCATAAAAAAGAAGGTTGAAAGGCTGGAAAAGAAAACAGGTATTGTACAACCTATAAGATTTTATCTTCCTATGCCTGAAGGTATAGATGCAATTGAAGATTTAAAATAGGGTTTAAAAAGAAAACTCCCGGTTAACGGGAGCCTTTTTAAATAATAACCCTTTAAAATTATTTAGAAGTTTCCTTCTGCAGTTTATTTATATGCCGGGTTAGTGCAGCTTTTTTGCGCGAAGCATTATTTTTATGAATCTTATCTTTTGAACTATTCTTATCAAGAACAGAAACAGCTTCCTTATATAATTTTTCTGCTTCTGCTTTATCAGTTGTATTAAGTGTTTTTTTGTATAATGTCTTTATTCTCGACACAACTCTCTTATTTACTTCTCTTTTTCTTTCATTTGAACGGATTCTCTTCTTAGCTGATTTATGCGATGCCATTAATTAACCTTATATTTTTGAAAAATGGACTCAAATATATCCATTCACCGGTTTGATGTCAAATATTTGTTTTTGTAATTTTATGTCCATTTCATTGGATTAAAACAGGTATGCTGAAAGTAAATGAAATATATTTTTCGATTCAGGGTGAAAGCTCCAAAGCAGGGCTGCCATGTGTATTTGTTCGGCTTACATACTGCAACCTCCGCTGCACCTACTGCGATACAGAATATGCTTTTTATGAAGGGAAAGACTACACAATTGAGCAGATTCTTACTGAAGTAAAAAAATATCAGTGCAAACTGGTTGAAGTAACGGGTGGTGAGCCGCTTGTGCAGGAAGAATGTAATGAACTTATGAAAATATTGTGTGATGATGGCTATGACGTTATGCTTGAAACGGGGGGAAGTCTGCCATTAAAAAATGTTGACCTCAGGGTAAGAATTATAATGGACTTAAAATGCCCTTCAAGCGGAATGATAAAGAAAAACCTTTATGAGAATATTGATAGTATAAAGTCAACTGATGAAATAAAATTTGTAATAGGCAGCAGGGAAGATTATGAATGGTGTAAAGAGATAATTAAAAAGTATGATCTCACAAATAAATGCGATGTTTTATTTTCTGTTGTATTTGGCGAACTTGAGCCTGTTATGTTAGTAGATTGGATTCTTGAAGATAAATTAAAAGTTAGATTCCAGCTTCAGATGCATAAGTTTATCTGGGATCCTGCTGCTAAAGGTGTGTAATGAAAATTGCGAAAGAATTCAGGTGGGAAATGGGGCACCGCCTTCCCGAACATTTCGGTAAATGCAAAAATATTCATGGTCATTCTTATAAAATGATTATTGAACTCGAAGGCGAAGTCGGCGAATCAGGGATGGTAATGGACTATTATGATGTCAAAAAAATACTCGGGCCGGTAATTGAAAAGCTCGACCATGCATTTATGGTTTGTAAAGAAGATAAAGAGATAATCTCCTTCCTCAAAAAAATGAAATCAAAAATAGTGATTGTAGAATTTCAATCCACCGTGGAAAATATATGCAGTTATTTTCTTGATGAGATTAAAAAGATTAGTTTGCCGAAAAATATTGAAAAAATTTCTGTCCGTGTTTATGAAACAGCAGATGATTATGCGGAAACATGTTTAAAGTTATAATTTCAAAAAAATCTTATGAGTCTAAAAAATGAATGACACAACGC
>Ga0209320_10000358_pt1 | contig 23609 bp, 21 predicted proteins | sample Rifsed13ft4_FD_184008 | JGI IMG/M metagenome (GOLD analysis project Ga0209320, IMG submission 184008) | Soil microbial communities from Rifle, Colorado, USA - sediment 13ft 4 (version 2) | ecosystem: Environmental > Terrestrial > Deep subsurface > Rock core/Sediment | place: Rifle, Colorado... | reverse complement strand
CCCAGCCACTTCGAGCGGCTTGCGCCGCTCCGGCGCGCCCGGATCCTCGTCGCCGCTCTGCGCGAGCAGCCCGGCGATGATCGGCGCGAGCCGCTCGCCCAAGCCTAGCTGCTCGTAGAGCGCATCCGCATCGGGCAACTCGAGCTCCTTGAGCAGCGCCTCCAGGCGTCCCTTCGGCAAGCGCCGCAGATTCAGCGAGTAGGGCCGCAATGCCTGGCTCAACAATTGCCGCCCGAGCTCCTGCGCTTCGTCCGTGCGCAGGTTCTTCAAGTATGCGCGGATCGCGTTGCGCGCTTTTGCCGTGACGACGAAGTTTACCCAATTGGGGTTCGGGCGCGCGCCGCGCGCCGTGATGATCTCCACGGTCTCGCCGTTCTGCAACGTGCTCTTGAGAGGCACGAGCTTGCGATCGATCTTCGCCGCAACGCAACGATTGCCGACATCGGTGTGCACGGCGTATGCGAAATCCACGGCGCTCGCGCCGCGCGGCAACCGCATGATCTCTCCTTTGGGAGTGAACACGTAGACCTTGTCCGGAAACAAGTCGACTTTGACGGTTTCCAGGAATTCCTCGGAGTTCGCCGCGTGCTGCATTTCCATGAGACCGGCAAGCCACTTGCGTGCCCGCTCCTCGGTGCTATCGGTATGCTTATCGACGGCCTTGTACTGCCAGTTCGCGGCAATGCCGCGCTCGGCGACCTTGTCCATCTCCTCGGTGCGAATCTGGACCTCGAGCGGGATCGCGTTCGGGCCGAACAGCGTCGTGTGCAAAGATTGATAGCCGTTGACGCGCGGAATCGCGATGTAGTCCTTGAAGCGTCCGGGCATCGGCTTGTAGAGCTGGTGGGCGAGCCCGAGCACGCGATAGCAGCTCTCGACGTTCTGTACGACGACGCGTATGCCGTAGACGTCGACGATCTCGGATAGGCGCGCGTGCTTGCGCTGCATCTTTTGGTAGATGCTGTAGATGTGCTTCTCCCGCCCGGTCACGCGGGCCTCGATGCCGTGGGCCTCGAGCTCGCGGCCGAGCTTGGCCTCGATCTTGCGCAGAAATTGCCGGTGATTGCCGCGGGCCTTGCGCAAGGCCCGTTCCAGCACGCGATAACGAAACGGGAATGAGGCTCTGAAACCCAGGTCTTCGAGCTCGACTTTGAGGCTGTATATACCGAGCCGATTCGCGATCGGAGCATAAACCTCGAGCGTCTCGCGGGCGATGCGGCGCTGCCGGTCGAGCGACAACGCGCCGATGGTACGCATGTTATGGGTGCGATCCGCGAGCTTGACGAGAATCACACGCAGGTCCTGAACCATCGCGAGCAGCATCTTGCGAAAGCTCTCCGCTTGCGCTTCTTCGGCACTGTCGAAACGCAGGTGATCGAGCTTGCTGACGCCATCCACGAGCAGCGCGACGTCCTCGCCGAATTGCGTTTCGATCTCGCCGAGCGTGCCGAGCGTATCCTCGAGGACATCGTGCAAGAGCGCCGCTTTGATCGTGCCGGCGTCGAGTCGCAAGCCGGCCAGTATTTCCGCGACCGCGACGGGGTGCGTGATATACGCCGCGCCGCTGCGGCGTTGCTGGCCGTCATGAAGCTTGGCGCTGTACTCGTAAGCTGCGACGACGCCGCTAAGGTCTTCGGGCGGTAGGTAGGTTTCGAGAGTGGCGAGCAGCCGCGCGAAATTATCGCCTCGCCAGGCGACCGGCAACCGACGTTCGCGAATCGCCGCAGCGTAATCCATATTGAACCGTCACCGGCGGAGAGACCCGGTGTGGCGTTTAGTCACCCATGCTCATCGGCCTGCTGCTGACAAAATCATCGCGCATGGCTGCGGCCGTGGTCTCCATTTCGAGCAAGTCCTCAATGGGCTGGTCGCGCTCCTCGAGAATGCTCTCGGTGATGTGTCCATCGGCAATTTCGCGCAGCGCGACCACCGTGGGCTTGTCGTTCTCCCAGTCCACCATCGGTTCCGCGCCGTTGGCGAGCTGGCGTGCACGCTTCGCCGCGACGAGCACGAGTTGAAACATGTTCGGAATCTTGGCGACGCAATCTTCCACGGTGATTCTGGCCATGGGTGCCCTCCCTGGGGTTCATGTACCAGTGTACTTCAATATCCCCGGTCACGAGCAAGCGGGGCGTCACGAGCTCCCGAGAATGGCCGCCACGCGGGCCCGCAGGGCCGGCGAGCTCGTGGCGTGGGCAGAAGCGTCACCGGCAACGATGGCCGCAAGCTCTTCGGCCGCCGACTCCGCGTCCTCGTTGACGAGCGCGTAGTCGAATTCGGTCCAATGAGTCATGTCGCCGGCCGCATCGCGCAAACGCCGGCGGATGGTCTCTTCGGAATCCGTGGCCCGCCCCCGCAACCGGCGCTCGAGCTCCGGCATGCTCGGCGGCAAAATGAATATCGTCAGTGCGTCGGGCACGCGCTGCTTCACTTGCCGAGCCCCCTGCCAATCGATCTCCAACAACACCGATGTGCCGCTCTCGAGCAGGCTACTCACGTGCTCACGGCCCGTCCCATACCAGTGATCGAACACGCGCGCGTGCTCGAGAAGCGCGCGCTCTTTCACCATGCGCGCGAACTCCTCCTCGGAGACGAAAAAGTAGTCCTTGCCCGGCTCTTCGGCGGGGCGCCGGGCTCGCGTCGTATACGACACGGAGAACTTGAGATCGGGCATGCGCATGAGCAGCGCGTGCACGAGCGTGGTCTTGCCCGCGCCGGACGGGGCGGCGATCACGATCAACCGGCCGCGTCGCGGCTTGTCGGCGGCGTCGCTCACTCTAAGTTTTGCACTTGCTCGCGCATCTGCTCGATGAGCACTTTGAGCTCGACGGCGTGTCGCGTGTGTTCCTCTTCCTGGGCCTTGGAAGCGAGCGTATTCGCTTCCCGATTGAGCTCCTGGATCAGAAAATCGAGCCGCCGCCCGATGGGCTCGTCGCGCGCGAGAACATCGCGAATCTCCGCCATGTGGCTCTCGATTCGATCGACCTCCTCGCTGACGTCGACGCGCTGAGCGATGAGCGCCAGTTCCTGCTCGAGCCGCTCCGGCTGTGCCTGCACGTCGAGCCGGGCGAGACGCTCGGTCAATTTTTGCCGATGACGCTCCTGCGCGCCGTCGAGCAGCGGTCGTAGGGCGCCGATGAGCGCCGTGATCGCGACGCCGCGCAGGCTCAAGAGGTCGGCGATGCGCCGTCCCTCACGCTCGCGGGCGCGCTGCAGCGCCGCCACGGCGTCCGCAAAGGACGCTTTCGCGGGCCCGGCAAGTCCCGCGAGGTCTTCATGCGGCTCGCGCATGAGCTTCGGCCAACGCAAGATTTCCGCGGTCGTCAGCGCTTGAGCTTCCGGGAACTCCGCGCGCACGCGTGTCTGCAACGCTCTGAGCTCCGCCGCGACTTCGGGATCGACGGCGGTTGCGGCCGCGGTCCCCGTCACGAACCCGACCTTGAGCGTGCAATCGACTTTACCGCGGCTCAAGACGCCGGCCGCAATCTCGCGGAAATCCGGCTCGAGGCGGCGCAACTCGTCGGGCATTCGAAATCCGAGATCGAGAAAACGATGATTGACGCTGCGCAGCTCCCAGCTCAACCGAAACGGCGCGATGACTGTCTCTGCAGCCGCGAATCCGGTCATGCTGTACGGCATGGCTCACCGCCCCAACCCATGAGGTCACACAGAACGCACGGCTTAAGTCTAAGATATGCGAGTCATCGAGACGAGCAGACGCGTGCAGTTCGAGGTTGCGAAAATATCCTTGCCTGGTAATCGCCAGGAGAATCAAGATCGAGTCGACGTTGTTTCGAACCGGGACGCCGCCCTCATCGTGGCGGTCGACGGCATGGGGGGGCACGCGGAGGGCGCCAAGGCTTCGGAGCTCACCGTGAGCATTCTGCAACAGTGCTTTGCGAGCGCCGGGCAACACGTGCTGGACCCGCAAGGCTTCCTGACGTTGGCGCTCGGGCAAGCCCACGATCGCGTGGTTGCGCTCGGCGACGGCATCGCGCTCGAGCACAGGCCGCGCGCAACCTGCGCCGTTTGCCTGGTCCAGGACGGCAACGCCTATTGCGCCCACGTCGGCGACAGCCGCGTATATCAAATCCGCGCAGGCGCAATCGTGAGCCGTTCGCGCGACCATAGCCACGTCGAGCTATTGCTGCGCGAGGGTCTCATTCAAGAGCATGAGATGAAGAATCACCCGATGCGGAACTTCGTCGAGTGTTGTCTCGGCGGCGATCAGCCGATACCTGACATGAGCATTGCCGGGCGCAAGCGTTTACGACCTGGAGACGTGTTGCTCGTATGCACGGACGGTTTGTGGTCCGGGCTCGACGACGCAAGCGTGGCGAGACTCTCGGACGATTCCGCGACTCTCGAGAGCAAGCTGCGCGAGCTTGCCGAGGCGGCCGTCGCCGACAATGCGCCGCACAGCGACAACACGAGCGCGGTGGCACTGCGTTGGAACGGCAACGACTGATGCGCCCGAGCGGCCGGCGACCGGACGAAATACGCGCCGTGGAGCTCGTCACCGGGTACACGCGCCACGCCGAAGGGTCGGTGCTCGCGCGGTTCGGCGAGACGCGCGTGTTGTGTACGGCTTCCGTCGAAGACAAAGTCCCGCCGTTTCTCAAAGGCCAGCAACGCGGCTGGGTCACAGCGGAGTACGGCATGGTGCCGCGCGCCACACACACGCGCTCCGCCCGCGAGGCGGCGCGCGGCAAGCAGAGCGGCCGCACGCTCGAGATCCAACGCATGATCGGCCGCAGCCTGCGCGCGGTCGTCGACCTCGCGGGATTGGGCGAGCGCACGGTCACAATCGATTGCGACGTCTTGCAAGCCGACGGCGGCACGCGCACGGCCGCGATCACGGGCGGCTACGTCGCACTCGCGCTGGCGGCGGAAAGACTCGTCGCAACGCGACTACTCGCGCGCAATCCCATCCACGGCCAGATCGCCGCGGTTTCCGTCGGTATCGTCGACGGCGTGGCGGTGCTCGACCTCGACTACGCGGAGGATGCCGCGGCGGAAACCGATATGAACGTCGTCATGAACGAGGCCGGCGCATTCGTCGAGATTCAGGGCACGGCGGAGGGACATGCATTTCAGCGCGGCGAGCTCGACCGGCTGCTCGATCTCGCGCATGCGGGCATCAGGAGCTTGCTGGCGGTACAGTCCGCGGCACTTGCGGCGTGACCGAGCGCGCTCCGACCTGGGTCCTCGCGACGAGCAATCGAGGCAAGCTTCGCGAGCTCAAGGAGCTCCTCGCCGATACGCGTCTCACGTTGCGCGCGCAGGACGAGCTCGGCATTTCGAACCCCGAGGAGACGGCGCCGACCTTCGTCGAGAACGCGTTGCTCAAGGCGCGGCATGCGTCGCGCCTCGCTGGGATGCCCGCAATCGCCGACGACTCGGGCCTTGCCGTCGACGCGCTCGACGGGGCGCCCGGCGTGCATTCGGCACGCTTCGCGGGTTCCCAATGCTCCGACGCGGACAACGTCCGCCGCCTGCTGTCGTTGCTCGAAGGCGTGCCTCAAGCACAACGGGCGGCACGGTTTCACTGCGTCGTGGTGGCGCTCAGCGGGCCGAGCGATCCGGCGCCCCTGATTGCGAGCGGCACCTGGGCCGGAAGGATCGCGACGGCGCCGGCCGGTGCCGGCGGCTTCGGCTACGATCCCGTGTTCATCGGCGGGACGCTTAAGGTGACGGCCGCCGAGATGACGCTCGAGGACAAGAATCGCGTGAGCCACCGCGCCCAGGCGCTGCATGTGCTGCGCGCAATCCTCATTCCGCTGCTCGACGCGCCGGCGTAAAGCCCGGGTTCGCTTGTACACAACGAGGGCCCGGAATTGCCGAATCAAAGCCATTGCGCGCCATTGTTGCGAGAGAAGCGCGTGAATGCCTCTTAATCCCTTGAAATACAAAGAATAAGAGAATGTGGCCGTTTTTTGACCAATTTGATGGAAAGGCGCGTCGCTGCTGCCGTGGAGGGTTCCAGTACGCAGATGCTGCACAGAGTTATCCACAAGAATTGTGGATAATGCATCGGACGAGAAACGGCGCCCGCCGCGACTTGTGTTCAGGCCACCGCGACAGTATGCTCACGCGCCGCTCGAGGACCTCGCCATGAAGCCAGACATTCACCCCAAGTACACCGAGATCAAAGTCCTGTGCAGTTGCGGCAATGAAATCGTGACTCGGTCCACGCTCGGCGAAGACCTCCACATCGAAGTCTGCTCCTCGTGCCATCCCTTCTATACGGGCAAGCAGAAGATCGTCGATACCGGCGGTCGCGTCGACAAGTTCCGGAAGCGCTACCGGCGCGCCGCGGAAAAGTAGCGACGCGTCCGAGTCTCGCCTTTGGGCGGGTCCGTTAGCGCTGCTATACTCGCGCATCGTACCGGCGCGCCAGCGCGCAGGCCTTGCACCCCTCCAAGCCGGCTTCGCCCGTTTCATGGGGCAGGGACGAGAATTCGACTCGAGCTACTTAAGTGCGAGGCATGACGGACAAGCACTACACCTTGATCGACCCGGACTCCGCGACGGAGATCCAATTGCCGGTGCTGGCGCCGACGTTGGGCCCGAAAGGGCTCGACATCACCAAGCTCTATGCCGATCTCGGCATATTTACCTATGACCCCGGGTACATGGCGACGGCGAGCTGCAGGAGCGCCGTCACTTATATCGACGGCGAGGCCGGGATTTTGCAGTATCGCGGCTACCCGATCGAGCAGCTCGCCGAGCACTCGAGCTTCATCGAGGTCGCGTACTTGCTTTTGCACGGCGAGCTGCCTACGCGCGACGAGCTCGAGCGCTTCGACCATTCGATACGCACTCACACGATGCTGAACGAATCGCTGCTGCGGTTCTTCAACGGCTTTCATCACAATGCTCACCCGATGGCCATGACGTCAGGGGTGGTCGCGTCGATGTCGGCCTTCTACCACGACAGCACGGACATCCATAACGCCAACGATCGCGACGTATTCGCCTACCGCATCATCGCGAAGATTCCCACGATCGCGGCCGCGGCTTACAAGCATTCGCTGGGGCAACCGTTCGTTTATCCGCACAACCGGCTCGACTACTGCAGCAACTTGTTGCACATGTTCTTCTCCGTGCCTTCCGATACCTACGAGGTCGACCCGGTCGCCGCGCAAGCACTGGATCTGCTGTTCATACTGCACGCGGATCACGAGCAGAACTGCAGCACGTCGACGGTGCGCTTGGCGGGCAGCTCCGGCACGAATCCCTACTCGGCCATCGCCGCCGGCATTTCGGCCTTATGGGGCCCTGCTCACGGCGGCGCGAACGAGGCCGTCATCGCGATGCTCGAGCAGATCGGCGACGTACGGCGCATCGGGGAGTTCATCGCCAGAGCCAAGGACAAAAACGACCCGTTCCGTCTCATGGGCTTCGGTCACCGCGTTTACAAGAATTACGATCCGCGCGCGGCGATCATTCGCGAAATGTGCCACAAAGTCCTCAAGAAGCTCGGCCACAACGATACGCCACTGTTCGAGCTCGCCCTGCGGCTCGAAGAGCTCGCCCTCAAGGACGAGTATTTCATCGAGAAGAACCTCTACCCTAACGTCGACTTTTATTCGGGCATCATTTATCGCGCACTCGGGATTCCGAAATCGATGTTCACGGTGATGTTCGCGATTGCGCGCTGCGTCGGCTGGGTGACTCATTGGCGGGAAATGGTCGCCGATACCGGAATGCGCATCGGTCGGCCGCGCCAACTCTACGTCGGCACGGCCAAGCGCAGTTACGTGCCGATCGAGCGCCGCACGTCATAACACTGTAGGAGCGAGCTTCGTTCGCGATTCTTCGGCGGCGAGTTCTTGTTGAAGATCGCGAGCGAAGCTCGCTCCTACAAATCCACCAAGGTCGCGACTTTCGCGCGGCTCGCGCGCTGCATCGGCCGGCCGTCGACGGGGCTCAAAGGCGCTTCGCGCAAACCGTTCTCCGTGAACACGAGAACCACGACGCGTTGCAGGTCCTCGGCCAACGTGAATCCCGGGACCATGGCGGCCTTGCCGCCGCTGTAGCGACAGCGCCGCTCGCATTCTCCGAACGCGACGCAGCAGGCCGCGAGCACTTGGGCGACGGCTTCCGGCGTGTCGCTGAAAACATGCAACTCGATGGCCGTGTTACTCGTCGCCGTGCCGGCCAACACGGGGCCGACGAGCCGCGGCTCGAAGTCGGCGAGCATCGCCATCACGCGCGCGGCGACGCGGCGCATGTCGCCGAGGCGCGCACCGTGCGCGAGGGGTTCGAATATCCGTTGCCTTTCCGCGAGGCACTGCTCGATCTGCGCATTGCTCGGCAAGGCTCCTATCGATCTGACGGCAAGGCGCTCCGCGGCCTTGCGCTTCGCGAGCCGGAAATCGACGATGCCGTGCTCGATCATGATGCGTGCGGATTCCTGCGCGAGCCGCTCTCGAAGCGCGGCGGACGCGGTATGACCGTTGCGTCTACGCATGGCGGAGTCTTCTGTCAGCTAAAAAATCGGTTCCCCAGCTCCGGTTCGGACCGGCGCGCCGCCGTCGTCGAGCCCGCGATAGGGAGCCTCGGGCTCGCGCTCCGGCAGGTTCTCGACGCGGAACTTCTCGAAGATCGCATCGGGGTTTGCATCGCTCGCGATGAGCCCGGTGTCGCGGTCGATACGCACTTCGACGATCCCCGGCGGCCGCTCCATCGCGTGCTCGGGTAGTCCCGCGAGCGCCGCCGTCATGAACGATATCCACATCGGGATCGCGGTCACGCCGCCCTGCTCGTTGCCGCCGAGCGGGCGGTCGTCGTCGTCGAAGCCGACCCAAGCGGTCGCGACGACGTCGGCATTGAATCCCGCGAACCAGGCATCGCGCGGACCGTTCGTCGTGCCGGTCTTGCCCGCGAGGTCGGCGCGCGCGAGTGCCCTTCCCGCGCGCGCGCCGGAGCCCGTGCGCACGACGTCCTTCATGATATCGGTGATGAGGTAGACGTTCTGCGGCGTCACGACGCGCCGTGCCCGGCGAATCTCGGGATAAAGCTCCGTGACGCTCGAGGCGACCTCAGGCAGTTCCGGCAGCGCGCCGTTGCCTTCTGGCGCTCCGTCCTCCTCGCTTTCGTCGCAACCCGGTTCCGCGTCGGGGATGCCGCGCAGGGGTACACAGACGACCACGGGGCCCGCCGGAGGCAGCGGATACAGCACGTCGCCGTCGGCATCCTCGATCCGGTCTATGAAATAAGGCGTCACCTCAAAGCCGCCGTTCGCGAATACCGCATAGCCCTTGGCGAGATTGAGCGGCGAGATTCCGCCGGAGCCGAGCGCCAGCGTCAAGTCGCTCGGCAAGGCGTTCGCATCGAACCCGAATCTCCGCAGGTGGCGGAGCGCGTTACCGATCCCGACCTCGCGCAGCGTCCGGATCGCAGCCTGATTCATCGACTCGTTCAAGGCCTCGCGCAACCGCACTTCGCCGTGCGAGACGGATGTGTAGTTCCCGGGGCGCCAGACCTCTTCGCGCTCGGAACTTTCGAGCGTCAACGGCGCATCGTTGATGATCGTTGCCGCCGTGAAGCCATGCTCGAAGGCGGCCGAGTAAACGAACGGTTTGAACGCCGAGCCCGGCTGACGCAGCGATTGCGTGGCGCGATTGTAGTTGCTCAAAAAATAATCGAATCCGCCGACGAGCGTGACGAGCGCGCCGTCACGCGGGTCGAGCGCGACGAAAGCGCCCTGCACGTCGGGCAGCTGCGCGAGGCGCAAGCTGCCGTCGGGCAACTCCCGGAAACGCACGATGTCGCCCGGGCTCAACACGCCGGTCACCGCCGTGGGCGCCGCGCCCTTGGAACTGTCGTCGATGAACCGGCTCGCCCATGCCACGGTTGCGAGCCCGACGCTCGTGAAGCCGCGCTCGGCGAGGTAGACCTCTGCATGTGCTTCATCCACGTCGACGACGACCGCGGTCTCGAGCTCGAGCTCGTCGCCGTAGTCGGCGAGGATCTCTCGGAGCCGCGCTTCATCGCGAGGCGCGGCGGCGTCGAGCCCTTCGGGAGCGGATAGATCCACGTGGCCGACGGGGCCTCGGTAGCCGTGCCGCTCGTCGTAATCGATAAGCGTCGCGCGCACGGACTCGTTGGCAACCTCCTGCAACCGGCTGTCGATCGTCGTCGTTACCTTGAGCCCCGCCGTCAACGCCGCCGGTCCGAAACGCCGCAGCATCTCGGCACGCACCATCTCGGCGACATAGGGCGCATTGAGATGCCGCTCGAGCCCGAAGCGCTGCGAGACGATCGGGACGGCCAGCGCCTCGCGCTGCTCGGCCTCCGTGATGTGGCCGAGATCGCGCATGCGCCCGAGCACATAGGCCCGGCGCAACGCGGCCCGTTCGGGGCTATTGTAGGGATTCGATATCGACGGTCCTTGCGGGATGCCCGCGATGATCGCAACGTCGGACAGCGTGAGCTCCCTCAAATCCTTGTCGAAATAGGTGCGCGCCGCCGCGACGATGCCGTAGGACCGCTGGCCGAACAAGGTCGTATTGCAGAAGAGCTCGAGAATCTCCCCCTTCGTGAACTCGTTCTCGATGCGAAACGCGAGGATCAACTCCCTGAACTTGCGCACGAGCGACACGTCCCGCGAGAGAAAATACTCGCGCGCGACCTGCTGCGTGATCGTGCTGCCGCCCGGCGTATCGAGCGACCCGCCCGAGATGACGACGTTGAAGGCCGCGCGCGCCGTGCCGGCGTAATCGAAGCCCGGATGCTCGAAGAATGTATCGTCCTCGGCTGCGAGCAACGCTTGAATCATCATCGGGGGGATATCGGCAAACGCGACGGGCGTGCGCTTTTGCTCGCCGAACTCCTCCATGAGGCGCTTGTCGCGCGAGTAGATCTGCAGCGGCACCTGGAGACGAACGTCGCGTAGCTGCGCTACGTCCGGAAGTCCGGGCTCGACGTAGAAATATCCGCCCGCGAAGACGGCCGTGACGGCGACGACCAGGACCGCGGCCATGGAGCAGAAAAGCAACAAAAACTTGAGGAACGCCTTCATTTCCGAAGTTGCTCGATACGCCCTTGCCTTGCCCTAGCCCTTTGTGCATAGTCGCGCCGAGTGGGCAAACCCGTTGAAAAGCGGGGACGCAAAGCCACCGATCTAAGGGCAGGGCGCTCGTCGAGCCTAGGATAGCGGGGCTGCCGGAGCACGTGAATAGCGTGATGTTCTACGCACGCAGCGTGGCTCCGCCAGCCGGTCGCCGCATCCCCAACCCCTGGACCCCGCTTGCGTTTCCGCGCAACCGCATATCTGCCGGAATGAGGCAGGTTCGAGGCGGGCGGGCGCCTCAGGGTGGGCATAGGCTCGGTCCCGATATCGTGAAGCTCATCACAACGGTATATATCTGTGCTGAGATATAGTTAAATTACTGACCTGAGGGCGTGTGGAGCATTCTAACCCAACTTCGCGAGTTGGAAAGGAAAAGCGGTGTTTTCGAGTCGCAGTAGACGGTCACTGATCGGTCTTGACATAACGACGTCCTCCGTCAAGCTCATCGAGCTCGGCGAGAGCGGCCGCAGCTATCGCGTTGAATCGTTCGCTGCCGAGGCCACGCCGCCGAATGCCATCAACGAGAAAGCCATCGTCGACGCCGACGCCGTCGGTGAAGCCATCCGCCGCGCCGTCAAGCGCTCCGGCACGAAGGCGCGTGAAGTCGCGATCGCGATCAGCGGCGATGCTGCGATCACCAAAGTGATTCAGATGCCGAAGAATCTGGCGAGCGCGGACCTCGAAGGCCAAGTCGAGCTTCAGGCCGACCAATACATTCCGTTTCCCATGGAGGAAGTCAGCTACGACTTCGAGGTCATCGGCCAGAGCGAGCGCGATCCGGACATGCAGGACGTGTTGCTCGTCGCAACCCGCACGGAGAACGTCGAGCAGCGTCGCGCCGCCGTCGAGGCCGCAGGTCTCGCGGCGCGCGTCGTCGACGTCGAGGCGTTCGCGGTCGAAAACGCCTGCCTGCTCTTGACTCACCAAATGCCGGACGCAGGCGCCGACAAATTCGTCGCGATCGTCGATTTCGGGGCGAGCACGACGACGTTCAGCGTGCTCAAGGATCTCAAGGTCATCTATACACGCGACTTCGCGTTCGGCGGCCAGCAACTCACCGAAGAAATCATGCGCACTTACGGTCTCAGCATGGAAGACGCGGGCCGCGCAAAAAAGGACGGCGGCCTACCGAGCAACTATCAGCCGGAAGTGCTCGATGCGTTCATCGACGACATGTCGCAGCAAGTGAGTCGATCGCTGCAGTTTTTCCTCGCCTCCGGCAGCGGCCGAGATCAACCGGATCAGATCCTGGTCTGCGGCGGATGCGCGAACATTCCCGGCGTCGCCGACGTCATCGGCAGTCGCGTCGGTGTTGCGACGGAGATCGGCGACCCGCTCGGCCAGATGAAGTTATCGTCGCGTGCAAAAGCTCAGGGTGTTCAGAAAGATGCGACCGCGCTCTTGACCGCGTGCGGGCTCGCATTGAGGAGTTTCGACTAACATGCCAAGAATCAATCTCCTTCCCTGGCGCGAGGAACTGCGCCAGAAGCGCAAAAAGGAGTTTCTGGGCGCACTGGTCGGTGCGATGCTGTTCGGGGGCTTGCTCGGTTACGGCTACAAGCTCGGTGTGCAAGCGCAAATTCGCGGACAGAACGAGCGCAACACGACGCTGCGCAACGAGATCGCCGAGCTCGATAAGCAGATTGAAGAGATCAATACGCTCGAAGCGCAGAAAGAGCGGTTAATCGCGCGCATGGAAATCATCGATCAGCTGCAGAGATCGCGGCCCCAGGTCGTGCATCTGTTCGACGAGCTCGTCAGCACGCTCCCCGAGGGCACCTACCTCACGGAAGTGCGGCAAACCGACCGGCGCATCGAGGTTTCGGGATCGGCGCAATCGAGCACGCGCGTAGCGGCGCTGTTGCGCAACATCGACGCTTCCGATTGGCTGCGTGACCCCGGACTCGATGTCGTCGAGACCGTCGAGGCGGGGCCGGCCAGGAACGCGCAATTCAAGATTTTTGCCCAGCAGATGTCCGAGGAGCCCGAGAGCGGGACGGACGGGGGGGCAGTGCAATGAACGTCATCGAGGAACTGCGCTCTCTAGATATCAACGAGCCGGGCCGCTGGCCTCTGCCGTTCCGCATCGCTGCGATCGTGCTCGTCTTCGCCGCCGTCGCCGCATTCGTCGTCTACATGTTCGTAATCAAGACGGACATCCCCGTGCTCGAGCGGGCGGAGCGCGACGAAGTCGATCTCAGAGCCACGTTCGAGACCAAGCAGCGGCGCGCGGCCAATTTCGACGCGTATCGGGTGCAGCTCGCGGAGATCGAAAGATCATTCGGGGCGATGCTCCGGCAATTGCCGGGTCGAACGGAGATTCCGAGCCTGCTCGTCGACATTTCGCAGACGGCGCTCGGCGCCGGCCTCGACGAAAACCTTTTCATGCGCGATGTCGAGGTGCAAAAGGACTTCTATGCCGAGCAGCCGATCCGGATTCGCTACACGGGCAGCTTCCACGAGCTCGGCAACTTCGTGAGCGGTGTTGCCGCGTTGCCGCGTATCGTCACGCTGCACAACATCAGCATCAAACCCGTGTCCGCGGATGCGGTGGACGAGCTTACCTTGGAAGCCACCGCGAAGACTTATCGTTATCTCGACGAGGAATCGACGGAGGGGTAATGCAGCACCGGCTACACAAAAGCGTGCGTTGGCTCGCGGTCGCCGCGCTTGCTCTCGCGGTCAGCGCTTGCGGGGGCAACTCGAGCGAGCTTCAAGCCTATATCGACGAGGTGAAAGCGCGACCCGGTGGACGCATCGAGCCGCTGCCGGAGATTCAACCGGCGCCGAGCTTCGTTTACGAAGCCGGCGATCGCCGGTCGCCGTTCATGCCGGACGTACCGGAGCGCGGCCCCGTCGGCCCGGGCAGCGTCGTGGGGCCCGACCCGAACCGACCGCGCGAGTTCCTCGAGCAGTTTCCGCTCGATACGTTGCGCATGGTCGGCACGTTGTCCGGCCGCAGCGGGACTTTCGGACTCGTGCAGACCTCGGACGGCCTCGTCCACCGGGTCACCGTCGGCAATCACCTGGGGCAGAACTACGGGCGCATAGCCACGATCACGGATGCCGAGATTCAGCTGGTAGAGATCATCTCGGACGGGCTGGGCGGGTACATCGAGCGTCCCGCGGCCGTCGGCTTGAGCGATTGACACCGGAGCGATGTGACTTAGGGAGTGAACCTTATGTTTAAGTCAGGGCCGCTTCACGGCGGGAACTTCTCCTCGCGGATTCGTCTTACCGCATTCGCTTTGGCGTGCGCTCTTGCGGCACTCGTCGCCGCAGGTCCGGCCGAGGCGCAGGATGCGGCGCGACGCCTCGAAGGGATCGATGTGCAACCGCTCCCCGGTCAGCGTCTCGAATTGCGCTTCCGGCTCGACGGGCCGGCGCCGGAGCCGATGACTTTTACGATCGACGATCCCGCCAGAATCGCCGTCGATCTGCCGGGCACCACGCTCGCTCTGCCGTCGCGGCGCCGCGACGTCAACGTCGGCCCGCTGACCACGATCCTCGCGGCCGAGGCCAGCGGCCGTTCGCGCATCGTGCTGAACTTGAATGCGCTCGTGCCGTATGCGACGCGCGTCGAGGGCGACAGCATCTATATCGAGATCGGCGGCGATGGGTCGCAATCGACGTTCGCCGCGCAACCGACACCCGCGCAGCCTTCCGCACCGGTCGCGGCCGGCGCCCGCAGCATCAACAACATCGATTTCCGCCGCGGGCCCGACGGCGCCGGGCAGGTGCTCGTCGAGCTCACGGATCCGCGCACTACCGTCGACGTGCGCGAGGAAGGCGGCCGCGTAATCGTCGACTTTCAGGGTACGAATCTGCCCACGGAGTTGTTGCGGCGACTCGACGTCACGGACTTTGCCACTCCCGTCGCGACCGTAGATGCGCTTCGCGCCGACGGCACGGCGCGGCTCATCGTCACGCCGTCGGGCGATTTCGAACAGGTGGCCTATCAGGCCGATAATGTCTTCACGCTCGAGCTCAAGACACCCCCGGAAGCCGAGCAACAAGCGGGGGTCTTCGATCCCGACAGAGAATATGTCGGCGATCCCTTGACGCTCACGTTCCAGGATCTCGAAACACGCGCGGTGCTCCAACTGCTCGCGGATTTCAGCGACCTCAATATAGTGGTCAGCGACTCCGTGCAAGGCAACGTGACGCTCAGGCTCCAGGATGTGCCATGGGATCAGGCGCTGGACATCGTCATGACCACGAAGGGTCTCGACATGCGCCGCAACGGCAACGTGATCATCGTCGCGCCTGCCGAGGAAATCGCAGCGCGCGAGCAAGCGCAGCTCGAGGCGTTGTCCGCGCTGCAGGAGCTCGAGCCGCTGCGCGCCGAGTTCATTCAAGTCAATTATGCGAAGGCGGCCGATCTCGCCGCGCTCATCAGCAGCGGCGAAAACGCGTTGATATCGGAACGCGGCAGCGTCGCCATCGACGCGCGCACGAACACCTTGCTCGTGCAGGATACGACCGACCGGCTGGTAGACATTCGCCGGCTCGTCACCACGCTCGATATCCCGATTCGGCAAGTGCAGATCGAGTCGCGCATCGTCATCGTCAACGACGATTACAGCCGCGAGCTCGGCGTCCGTTTCGGCTCGACGATCGTCAAGGAGAACTCCTCCGACGGCTTGGTCTCCGTGACGGGCACCGGCACGGGCTCGGACGAGATCATCGGCTCGGCGCTCGACAATTTGGCCGCGACGGGGCAGCCGTTTCCCGTCACCGTCGCGCCGATCGATCAACGCTATAACGTGAATCTCCCGGTCGCCAATCCCGCGGGCTCGATTGCGCTCGCGATTCTCGACTCCGATTACTTGGTCGATCTCGAGCTCTCGGCTCTTCAGGCCGAAGGCGCAGGCGAGATCTACTCGACGCCGCGAGTCATCGTGTCGAACAACAGCCAGGCGCGCATCTCGCAGGGTGTCGAAATTCCGTACCAGGAGTCGTCCTCGAGCGGCGCCACGACGACGCAGTTCAAGGAAGCGGTCTTGAGCTTGACGGTCACGCCGCAAATCACGCCCGACAACCGCATCATCATGGACCTCTTCGTGACCAAGGACTCGGTCGGCGAGGTGGTGCCGAGCGCGACGGGCGGTTTCGTGCCGAGCATCGATACGCGCGACGTCGAGACTCAGGTGCTCGTCAACGACGGCGAGACCGTAGTGTTGGGGGGTATCTATGAGACCGAGAGCCGCGACACCTACAGCAAGGTACCCGTGCTCGGCGACATACCGGGCTTGGGCTACCTGTTCCGCAGCCGGAACAGCGTCAACAACCGGGCGGAGCTCTTAATTTTCGTAACGCCGCGAATTCTGACCGAAGGCGCGCGCCTTCCTTAAGTCGAGATCGTAGGAATCCAGAGGACCAAGGATATGGGCAAGTTTCAGAGCTTGTGGTTGACGGCGGCGGCCATCGTGTTGACGGCCTGCAGCGGTGGCAGCGACCAGTCGCTGGTCGGCGGCGGTCCAGGCCCCGGGGGGGGTGCCGCGGCCGTGGGCTCGTTGACTATGCTGACCTCCAGCCCGACGCTGCCGTCGGACGGCTCCTCGACGGTCACGATCACGGCGCTCGTTCGCGACAGCAACAATAACGTCATGGAAAACATCGGCGTCGTGTTCAGCGCGAATTCGGGCAGCCTCGTCGTAACTCAGCCCTCGACTACCGACGCGAACGGCACGGTTACCGCCACCCTCTCGATCGGCGGCGACCCGAGCATCCGTGATATCACGATATCGGGCCTTGCGGGCGGGTCCGTGAATGCGGCGACGACCGTCGCAGTCACGGGATTGACAGTCGTGATCAATGGGCCAGGGAGCTTGGCGACCGGCGGTCAAGGCGCGTACACGGTCAGAGTCACCGACGATCCGGTCGGCGGCTCGGGGATAGCGGGTGCCGCCGTCACCGTCACGTCGACTGCGGGCGCGACGACGCTCGCAGCGCCGACGACCGATGTGTCCGGCGAGGTGGATTTCACGCTCACCGCAGGCGCCGCCTCCGGCACGCTGACGGCGACGGCGCTCGGAGCCACCTCGACGCCATTCAGTGTGACCGTTTCTTCGGACAGCTTCTCGTTCACGTCGCCGGCTGCCGCCACGGAAATCGACTTAGGCTTCGAGCAGGCGATCGTCGTGGCGTGGCCGCAAGGCGCCGGCCAGCAGATATCGTTTGCGACGAGCCGCGGCGGCTTCACGAATTGCGCCGGCGCCGCGGTGCCCGGCAATACCGTTACCGCGGACGGTGCCGGCAACGCGACGATCTGCGTAACCGCCAACAACGCGGGGCCCGCCGTCATTACGGCTACGAACAGCTCCAATACCAGCATTCAGCTCGACGTCGAGTTCGTCGCGACGACGCCGGCCGCCATGGATCTGCAGGCGAACCCCGGCACGGTCGCGACCAACGAGCAGAGCACGATCACGGCGATCGTGCGCGACGGGGCCGGCAATCTCGTCAAGAATCAGGTCGTTGTCTTCACGCTCGACGACGTCACGGGCGGCTCGCTGTCGGTCGCTCAAGCGACCACGAACAGTCAGGGACGCGCACAGACCGTCTACAGCTCGAGCTCGACGACGAGCTCCGTCAACGGCGTCGGGATCACTGCGAGCGTCCAGGGCTTCCCTGCGGTCACGGATACCGTGAACCTCACGGTCGCGCAACGCGAGCTGTTCATCAGCATCGGCACGGGCAACGAGATTGAAGAGCCGAACACGGCGCAATACCGCAAAGAGTGGGTCGTGCAAGTGACCGACGCCCAAGGCAACGGCGTCGCGGGCGCAAACGTGACTTTCAGCGTCCTGTCCGAGCGCTACTGGGACGGTTTCCGCACTTTCCCGCTCGGCGGCAACGCCTGGCAGACGACGACGGGGCCGGCTGCGGGTTGCACGGACGAAGATGCGCTCACGGGCAACCCGAGCTTCGACCGCAACGGCGTGCTCGACGCAGGCGAGGACAACAACGGCAACGGCGAGATCGAAGCGGGCAACATCGCGTCTGCCGTCGCCCAGATCGGAGGGGGCGGCACGCTGACCACGGATGCGAACGGCTTCGGCATCATCGACGTCTACTGGCCGCAGGAATACGCCTACTATCTCCAGGTCACGCTCGAGGCGCGCACCTCGGTGCAGGGCACGGAATTCACGGAATCGACGACGTTCGTCCTCGACGGCGCGGCTTCCGACTTCACCAACGAGAACGTCGCGCCGCCGGGCATCACGAGCGCGTTCGGCACCGATTTCGATTGCAGCACGCCGCCGCCGCCCGACGGCCCCTGAGCGTCGATTCTGCACCAGGACTCACGAGGCCGGCTCTACGCCGGCCTCTTCATTTTCGCGCCCCGTGAGGACCGCGAGACGAACGGTGCGGAGCGCGGCTAGACTTGCCCCGTGGCGAGACAAAAGTACAACATCTACCTCATCGGCCCGATGGGTGCCGGCAAAACGGCCGTCGGCATGCAGCTCGCGAAAGACCTGGGGCTCGCGTTTTTCGATTCCGACCTCGAGATCCAAAAGCGCACCGGCGTCGACATCCCCTATATCTTCGAGATGGAAGGCGAAGCGGGTTTCCGCGCGCGCGAGACGGGCGTCATCACCGATCTCAGCAAAGAGCGCAATGCGGTCGTCGCGACCGGCGGCGGCTCGGTCTTGAGCGAATCGAACCGCGCACGCCTCGCCGCGACCGGCCTCGTCATCTATCTCAAGACCGAGGTAGAAGAACAGCTCAAACGCACGAAGCGCGCACGCCATCGGCCGCTCTTGGCCAACAAGAACCGCCGCGAGGTTCTCGAGCAGCTCGCGCAAGCGCGGACGCCGCTCTATGCTGCGATCGCCGACGCGTGTATCGACACGAGCGGCAAACGCGTGCGCGCCGTTGCCGCCGAGATCGCCAAGCTCGCCGCCGAGCACGGGTTCGCGCCGTTGCAAAAGTGACCGGCGCCTGCGAACCTTGCCGCCGTGATTTCCGTCAGAGTAGAGCTCGGTAGCCGCAGCTATCCGATCCTCATCGGGTCGGGCCTCTTGGCGGATACCGCACTGATCGGCCGCGAGATTTCCGCGCGCCAAGTACTCATCGTGACCAACGACATAGTCGCGCCCTTGTATCTCGAGCGCTTCCGCTCGAGCTTGCCGAACCGCGCAGTCGCCGTCTGCACGTTGCCCGACGGTGAGCAACACAAGACGCTCGCGACGTTCGCGACGATCATCGACCGCTTGATCGCGGAGCGGTTTCACCGCGATTGCTGCATCGTCGCGCTCGGCGGGGGCGTCGTCGGCGACGTGGCCGGCTTCGCCGCCGCGAGCTACCAGCGCGGCGTCGCCTTCGTCCAGGTACCGACGACCCTGCTCGCGCAAGTCGATTCTTCCGTCGGCGGCAAGACGGCCGTGAATCACCCGCACGCCAAGAACATGATCGGCGCCTTTTACCAGCCCAAGGCCGTCATCGCCGATACCGATACGCTCAAGAGCCTACCGCCGCGTGAGCTTCGCGCCGGGTTCGCCGAGATCGTCAAGTACGGATTGATCGCCGACAGCGCGCTGTTCGCGTGGCTCGAAGATCATGTCGAGGAGGTGCTCGCTCTCGATGCCCGCGCGCTCGAAATCGCGATCAAGAAGAGCTGCGAGATCAAAGCCGCGATTGTCGCCGAGGATGAGAGGGAGGTCGGCAAGCGCGCGCTCTTGAACTTCGGCCATACCTTCGGCCATGCCTTGGAGTCGATCGGCCGGTATGAGCGCTGGCTGCACGGCGAAGCCGTCGCCATCGGCATGCAGATGGCAGCCAACGCATCGCTCGCGCTCGGCTGGCTCGACAGCGAGCAGCACGGGCGCATTGCGGCGCTGCTAAGCAGGGCGCGGCTGCCGGTCGTAGCGCGCGGCGTCGCCGTCGACGACGTGCTCGAGCTCATGCAGATGGACAAAAAGGTCGCGCACGGCAGCGTGCGGCTCGTGCTGCTCAAGGGCGTGGGCGAAGCCACGGTCGCGGCCGCGCCGGAGCCGTCGTTGTTGCGGCAGGCGATCGCGGCGCAACTCGAGGCTTGACACATGCGCGACGCGGAATTGGCGCCCTATGCCGCGCATAGCGCAGCGACGCGCGGGCGCCTATTTCCCGAAGACCCGCCCCTGTACCGCACCGAATTTCAGCGTGACCGCGATCGGGTCGTTCACTCGACGGCATTTAGGCGCTTGGTCTACAAGACACAGGTTTTCGTCAACCACGAAGGGGATCTCTACCGCACGCGCTTGACTCATTCGCTCGAGGTCGCCCAGATCGCGCGTACCGTCGCCCGGGCGATGCGTCTCAACGAAGACCTCGTCGAAGCGGTGAGCCTCGCGCACGACCTCGGGCATACGCCCTTCGGCCACGCGGGCCAGGATGCGCTCAACGAATGCATGCGCGAGTTCGGAGGGTTCGAGCACAACCTGCAATCGCTGCGTGTCGTCGATCTGCTCGAGGAGAGCTACGCGGCTTTCCGCGGGTTGAACTTGACCTATGAGACCCGCGAGGGAATCCTCAAACACTGTTCCGTTCGGCACGCGCGCGAGCTCGGCGAGCTCGGCGCGCGATTCCTCGAACGGCGCCAACCCGGCCTCGAGGCGCAGCTCGCCAACGTTGCCGACGAAATCGCGTACAACAATCATGACGTCGACGATGGCCTTCGCTCAGGGCTGATCTCGCTCGAGCAGCTGGCGACGATTCCGTTCTTCGCCGAACAGCTCGCGTGGGTGAAAGCGAGCTTCCCCGGCGTCGCAGGGCAGCGTTTGAGCCGCGAAGTCATCCGGCGCATGATCGATGTGCTCGTTTCCGATCTCATCGAAGTCAGCGCCCGCAATGTTGCCGCCGCGGCACCGCAAAGCATCGACGCGATCCGCAACCTCGCCGGTCCTCTCATCGCGTTCAGCGCGCCCTCCGTCGAAGCACAACGGACACTCAAAGAGTTCCTGCGCGTGCACCTGTATACGCACCCCCATGTCAGGAAAATGACGGCGCAAGCGCAGGAAACGATCCGCGTGCTGTTCGCCGCGTTCATGGCGGACTTCGACCGTTTGCCTGCCGATCATGCCGCCCGCGCTCGGGACGGCCAGCGCACGGAGGGCCCCGCCGGAGCCGCGCGCGTCGTCGCCGATTACGTTGCCGGCATGACGGATCGGTTCGCGCTGCAAACGCGCGAGGCGTTGGGCGAGCGGGTACAATGACGCTCGTGTCGAGCGTTCCCGCCCAATCCAATGCTCCGATCCCCGCGCGCGAGCGCCTCATCGTCGCACTCGATGTGCCGACGGCTGCGCAAGCGAAGGCCCTGGTGCAACGGCTCGCAGACCGAGTGGTCTTTTATAAGATCGGCCTCGAGCTCGCGGCGTCGCCCGGCTACTTCGAGCTCATGGATTGGTTGCTTGCGCGCGGCTGTCGCGTGTTTGCGGATCTCAAGCTCTACGACATACCGGCGACGGTCGCCGCCGCAGTGCGGAACTTGAGCGCTTGCGGCGCCTCCTTCGTAACGGTGCATGGCGAGCGCTCGATCGCCGAAGCCGCGGCAGCGAACAAGGGCGTGACATTGCAGATCTTGGCCGTCACCGTCCTGACGAGCATGAACCAAGAAGACTTGCGCCTCGCCGGTATTCAGGCGACTGTGACGGAGCTCACGATGTCGAGGGCGCGCGCTGCGATCGCCGCGGGCTGCGACGGCGTCATCGCCTCCGGGCTCGAAGCCGCGGCGTTACGCGCGGAGCTCGGTCCGAAACCCTGCATCGTGACGCCCGGTATTCGGCTCTCGGGCGAGGCGGGGCACGACGACCAGAAACGCGTCGTCACACCGCGCCGCGCGCTCGAGTCCGGGGCGACGTACATCGTGGTCGGCCGCCCGATCCGCGACGCGGTAGATCCTTACGCGGCGGCCGGCGCCATCCAATCCGAGATCGCTCTGCTCTGTCGATGAGCGCCGCCGAAGCCGCGCTGGCCGAGCGCCTGCGCCGCATGCAGTGGCTTGCTACGGGGCTCGTCGCCGCCATGGCGACTCTATTTGCAGCCACCAGCGCGCTGCGCACGCGCTATCCCTCCGTCGACGTGCTCTGGGCGTTTTCCGAAGCCGCTTTGATCGGCGGCCTCGCCGACTGGTTTGCCGTAGCGGCTTTGTTTCGCCACCCGCTCGGCCTCCGCATCCCGCATACCGCGATCGTGCCGAGCCGCAAGAACGAGATCGGCCGCGCCCTCGCGCGCTTCGTCGGTGAGCACTTTCTCGTTGGTGAGGTCGTCGAACGCCGGCTCGAGCGCGTCGATCTCGCCGCGCGGTTCGGAGCGTGGCTCAATCGCGAGCAGACGGCCAAGCGCTTGAGCCGTGATCTTGCGATCGCGCTCGATTGGCTCATGCGCGACACCAAGAGCAGCGAACTGCGCGAATCGGCGAAAGACAGCGTACGTAAGATCCTGCACCGTATCCCGCCGAGCTCGATTGTCGCGACCATCATTGACGTGCTGGCCTCCGGCAACCATGCGCAGACGCTCGTCGACGAGTTGGTGCAGTTCGGGCGCGATCAATTAGACAGAAACAGAGACCGAATCCGCGAGCGCATCCGCGACCGCAGCCCATGGTGGCTGCCTAAGTTCGTCGACGAGGAGATCTATGATCAGCTTGTTCGCGAGCTCGAACGCATTCTCAGCGACATTGGCGATGACTCGGAACACCCTGCGCGGCGGCAACTCCATGACCGTCTCAAGTCGATCAAGTACGCGCTCGGTCAAGACGTGGAGCTCATCGCGCGCGGTGAGTCGCTGCGCAACGAGATTCTCGACCATCCCGCAGTCCACGCCTTTGCGCGCGACCTGTGGCTGCGCGCACGTCACTTTCTGCACGAGTCGCTCATCGATTCCGAATCGGCGCTCCGCTCGAGCCTGGAGCGTGAGCTCTGCACGATCGGCCAAACGCTCGCAAATGACGCGGCCGCAAGAGAACGCTTGAATTTGTGGCTGCGGGAAGTGCTGATTTACATCGTTGAGAATTACCGCCAGCCGATCAGCGAGATCATTTCCGAAACGGTCGAGCGATGGGACGCGAAGTCCACGGCCCGGCGGATTGAGCTCAACATCGGCCGCGACCTGCAATTCATCCGCATCAACGGGACCCTCGTCGGCGGCCTCGTGGGGGTGCTGCTGTACTTTGCCTGGAATGTGCTCGCCTTGTAGGAGCGAGCTTTGCTCGCGATGAAAGCAAGATCGCGAGCAAAGCTCGCTCCTACAAAGATCGGCCGCGCCTAGGAAGATTTCGCGTGGCCCTCGCGCTCCTTGAGCGCGCGCCGCAGCACTTTGCCGACGTTCGATTTCGGTAGCCCGTCGACGAACTCCACGACCGTCGGCACTTTGTATCCCGTGAGCTCCGTGCGACAGTAGTCGATCACGGCGTCGGCCGTGAGCTTACTGTTCTTGCTGACGACGAAGAGCTTGACGGCTTCCCCAGAATGCTCGCTCGGAACGCCGATTGCCGCGGCTTCGATAACGTCCGGATGCGAGGTCACAACGTCTTCGACTTCGTTTG
>Ga0209320_10000344_pt1 | contig 24252 bp, 18 predicted proteins | sample Rifsed13ft4_FD_184008 | JGI IMG/M metagenome (GOLD analysis project Ga0209320, IMG submission 184008) | Soil microbial communities from Rifle, Colorado, USA - sediment 13ft 4 (version 2) | ecosystem: Environmental > Terrestrial > Deep subsurface > Rock core/Sediment | place: Rifle, Colorado... | reverse complement strand
CCAGCTCGCGGCTCATGGGCAGGATGCTGACCGAGCCGGTGGGCGGCCCGGCCTGCTCCACGATCTCGGCCACGGTGAGCATCGTCAGCGGATCCTTGGAGGGCGGCTTGAGGACGATCGAGCAGCCTGCCGCGAGGGCCGGCGCGAGCTTGTGGGCGGCCAGGTTGAGGGGGAAGTTGAAGGGGCTGATGGCGGCCACCGGACCGATCGGGAAGCGGCGCGTGATGCCCACGCGACCCTTCGAGGCGGGCATGATGTCGAGCGGGATCGTCTCGCCGACCATCCGCTCGGCCTCCTCGGCGGCCAGCCGGAAGGTGAGCGCGCCGCGGTCGACCTCGACGATGGCGTCGCGGACCGGCTTGGCCGCCTCGAGGGCGATGAGCCGGGCCAGCTCCTCCCGTCGCGCCCGGATGCCGGCGCTGATCTCGCGCAGGATGCGGCCGCGCTCGTAGGCCGGCAGGTGGCGCGTCACCTCGAACGCCGCCACGGCCGCCCCGACGGCCTCCTCGTACTGCTCGGGCGTGGCGTTGTAGGTGTGCCCGGCGGGCTCGTCGGGCCTGGCCGGGTTGGTGACCTCGAGCATGTCCGGCGACTCGACCCAGCGTCCGGCCAGGAAGATCGGATGGGGCTTGGTGCCGGTGATGGCGGGCATGGGCCGAGGACTCCTTCGGTGGGGCGCAGGGCGCCGCGGATTCTACTCCGGCGGGCCGCTGGACTCCCGGGCCTCGACGGCCTCGTGGTCGAGTAGGCGTCAGGCGCTCATCGCGACGATCGCTTCGCGGCGCCACCGGTCCTTCTCGATGATGCCGTCGAGGTCGACCGCGTCCGCGACGGGTCGCTCGCCCGGACGGCCAAGCAGATAGCCCTGGGCGGCCGAGATCCCCAGGCCACGCACGACCTCCAGCTGCCCCGGAGTCTCGACACCCTCGGCCACCACGGTCGCGTGCCAGCGGTCGGCGAGTTCGCGCAAGGCCTGCAGGACCGCCTTGGACGACTCCGCGAGCACGCCGACCTGGACCAGGCTCAGGTCGATCTTCACGATGTCGAAGCGGATCTGGCTCAGGAGGCGAAGACCGGCGTTGCCGGCGCCGACGTCGTCGGCGGCCAGGCGGAAACCGGCCGCGCGACAGGCCGCCACGTTCTCCCGGAGCCGCCCGATATCGCCCACCGTCTCGCGCTCGGTGAGCTCGAGCACGACCCGTCGCGGTTCGATCCCGTGGCGGCGGAAGAGCACGACCAGGTCGACCGCCTTGAACTGGTCCGTCTCGAGCGTGCGCGGCGAGATGTTGAAGCTGAGATACGGGCCGTCGCCGATCTCGCCGACCCCGGCTGCCACAGCCTCGAGGCAGGCCATGTCCAGCTCCACGGTCCGGCCCGTGACCTCGGCCGCCGTGAAGAGACTCTCCGCGTCGCGGAAGCTGGACTCGGCGTCCGGTCGAACGAGGCCCTCGAAGCCGATCGGGCGCCCGGTCACCAGGGAGAAGATCGGCTGGTAGACGGGTCGCAGCGCCATGCGCCGGGCGACGTCCGCGACGGCCGCCTCGAGCTCCGGCGTGGTCCTCGGATCTCCCGCCGCTCCGTGGCGGGCGGGGTCGAAGACCTGGACGTCGGTTCGTCCGTGTCGCTTGCTCCAGTAGAGTGCGGCATCGGCCTGTCGAAACAGGCGCGGTCCGTCGGGACTCGGATCGGGGAAGGCGGACACGCCGGCCGAGAACGAGAAGTCCGCCGGGCGACCGGAGTCGCTGCCGCGCTCGAGCGCGCCGGCGAGCAGCCGGCGGCCGAGCACGTGGGCTGCGGACAGGTCGGTGTAGGGCATGAGGATGGCGAACTCGTCGCCGCCGATCCTGAAGGCTCGATCCGCGTGGCGGATGGTCGTGCCGATGAGGCGTCCGGTGGCCGCCAGGACCTCGTCGCCGCCGGCATGACCGCGCTCGTCGTTCACCCGCTTGAGGTCGTCGAGATCGAGCAACAGGAGCGAGAGGGTCCGCCCGTAGCGCTGCGCCTCGTCGACCTGCCGGGACAGCTCCTCCTGGAAGGCGCGGTGGTTGCCGAGGCCCGTCAACGGATCGACCACGGCCGCCAACCGCGCCCGGTCGTACAGCTCGCGGAAGTGATCGCGAGCCTCGTCGAGCTGCTCGGCGGGTTCGAGGATCCGGCGGGCCAGGAGCACCATGAGCAGCGGCAGGACCACGGCCTGGGTCATGATCGTGAGCGCGGCGAGGCCGAGATCGGCGGCGGGTGCCACCCCCACGAGCCCGCCGACGAGCGGACTCGACAGGATCACCTCCACCACGAACATCGTGGCCAGCGCGATCACGACCCGCTTCCGGACCAGCGCGAGCGCTGGGGCGCCCGCGTGCTCGAGCGGTCCTTCGGCGAGGTGGAGCGTCGTCATGGGCAGGACACCGGTGCGTGCAGAGACACGGAACTCTTCTACCGGTGGCGATCGGTCGCGGACAGTCCCGGGAAGTACCACCCTCCAGCGCCGATGGGCCCATGCCCCGCCATGACCTTGGGGTCATTCGGCTCGCCGAACCGGGCTGCTAGCTTCGGGCAACGCACCCGGGGGAACAGGAAGAACCGAAGATGCACCGTCCGACGATCGCGTTCGCCCCCCTGCTGGCCTTCCTGGCCGTCCTCGTGCTGGCCCTGTCGCTTCTTCCCAGCACGCTTCCGACGGGCCCCGATGCCGTCGTGGCCGCGAAACCGGACAGGACGCCGCCGGGCCTGAGCAGCCCCACGCCGGTGCCCACCTCGTGGCCGCCACCCGCCCCCACGCAGGCACCGACACCGACACCCGCCCCCACGCAGGCACCGACACCGACACCCGTCCCCACACCGGCGCCCACGCCGGTGCCGACCCCGGCGCCGACCCCTACGCCCACGCCGGTGCCGACCCCGACGCGGACCGTGACCCCCCGCCCATCCTCGGCGCAGTCGACCGGACCGCCGCCCACCGATGGACCCGCCGCGACACCCTCGGCCAGCCCGATCCTGGCCAGCGGCGGCCAGGCCACGACTCCATCGCCCGTTTCGCGCGGCGACCACCCCGCGACCGGGAGCGGAACTGGGACGACCTACACCGCGCCGGGCCCGGGACCGGGCTCCGATGCCGCCGACTCCGCGACCCGTGCCGACCTCGGCGGGGCGCTACCTGAGTGGTTCCCATCGCTCGCGCTCACCTCCGTGTCGACCGCGATGGGACTGGGATTGTTCCTGTTCCTGGTCCTCGGACCCTGGCGGCGCCGCGAGCCCTCCGGTCACGAGGACACCGGGTTGCTGGCCACGGCAGTGGGATCGCCCCAACCGAACGACGCCATCACTGCCCAACCGCCGCCGGACACACCGCTCGACGAGGCGCACATCCCGCGCTGGCGGCGTCCGTCCGTCCAGGCCGCCCGAAAGGCTTCGTCGATCGACGTCTCGCCCGTCCAACATCCTCTGGCCTTCCCGACCCCGCCCAAGCCACACATCGGTCGCGCGCGGATCGGTTACCGGATGGTGCGCGTCTCGTCCGAACCCGATGAGCTACGGGGAGAGGAGATCGCGCGCGTCGACCGCGGTGACGAGGTCGAGGTCATGAGGGAAGAGGCCGGGTACCTCTTCGTGTGCACGCCGGGCGGCGCGATGGGCTGGATCCACCGCACCACCGTGGAGCGCAACGGAAGCGACCCCGACGCCGACGCGCCGACCGCGACGGATGAGCCAGGCGAGGAATAGGACCCGGCGGCTCCTTTCCTCAGCCCTCCCACCGATCCATGGCCCGCGCGTAGCTGCCCAGCAGGCGGACCATCACGGCCACCCCGCGCAACTCGTCGAGCGCGGCGGCGGTGGCGGGGTCGGCCGAGGAGCCATCGAGGTCGACCCAGAAGACGTACTCCCAGGGGTGCCGCCGGTCGGGACGCGACTCGAGCTTGCTCATGTTCAGCCCTGCGGCGGCGAGCACGCCGAGGCAACGGTGGAGCGAGCCCGGCTCGTTGCGCACGGCCAGCGCGAGGGTCGTCCGGTAGCCGGCCACGACGGCGCCGGGCCGGGCCGTGGCTTCGCCGGGCCGGGCCGTGGCTTCGCCGGGCCGGGCCACGATGAGGAAGCGGGTGCGGTTGTCGGGCACGCTCTGGATGCCGTCGGCAAGGACCTGGAGGCCGTACGCGGCCGCGGCCCGGGGCGAGAGGACGGCCGCCGCGCCCCGCTCCCGCCCCTCGGCGATGAGCTTGCCCGAGCCCGCGGTGTTGTACGTCGTCAGCAGGCTCCACGGCCGGGTGCGCAGGAACGCCTCCGCCTGTCCCAGCGCCTGGATGTGCGAGTAGACCCGCTCGATCGTCTCGAGCCGCTCGCCGGGGAGGGCGGCGAGGCAGAGTTGGACCGGCACGATCACCTCGCCCACGATGACGAGGTCGTGCTCGAGCAGCAGGTCGTAGGTTTCGCGGATGGTGCCGTTGACGAGGTTCTCGATGGGCAGCGCGCCCAGGGCGATGGGCAGCACGCCCGGAGGGTCGTCCGGCGCGCGGCCCGCGGCGACCGCCTGGAAGACCTCGCGGAAGCCGGGCACGGGGATGGGGTCGGCGTCTGGGCGCCAGGCCAGCACGGCATCCTCGGCGAAGGCGCCGTGCTCCCCGGCGAAGGCGATGCGGGTCACGGCGCGGAGTCTACCTTCGGGGCGCGCGTCGGCGTTATCCTCGGGCGGTTTCGCCACCCGCCGATCTGGAGGTGACCGTGCTGTCCGAGTTCAAGGCGTTCCTCCTCAAGACCAACGCCCTCGCTCTTGCCGTCGGCGTCATCATCGGCACCGCACTGGGCGGCGTCGTCAACTCGCTGGTGAACGACATCATCATGCCGCCCGTCGGGCAGGCGCTCGGCGGCGTGGACTTCTCCGACCTCAGGATCGTCCTGCAGGCGGCGGCCGGCGACGCGCCCGAGGTGGCCATCCGCTGGGGCGCCTTCATCAACACGATCATCGCCTTCGTCGTGATCGCCTTCGTCGTGTGGCAGATCAGCCGCACGTTCATCAAGTCGGCTCCCGAGGCGCCCGCGCCGACGACCAAGACGTGCCCCTACTGCAAGGAAACCGTCCTGGCCGACGCCTCGAAGTGCCGCTACTGCGGGAGCGTCATCTAGCCGTAGCCGCGAAACGCCAGCCTGGCCGGCGCCCGCTTGAGCGGGCGGCCATTGCTGTGGGGCATAGCTGACGCGCTAGCGGCGCCGACCGGGCGCCCGGCCGACGCAGCGGGCGAGGCCGGCCCCCGGTTGGGCGCGCGTCCATGTCCCTGGGAGATGGATCCGGCCCCAGAGCCGCGCCAGGGCGATGCGCAGCCGGCGCCGGCGCCCGGCTGGGCGCGGAACCATGCCTCGGGGAGATGGATCCGGCCCCATGGCTCCCGCGCCGGGCGGCCCCAGAGCCGCGCCGCGCCCGGGCGGTGCCCAGCCCCTCCCCCGAGTGCCCGGCCCGCGGCCCCTACCGCTCGAACCAGGCGCTCGTGTCGTGCCGGGCGGCATCCTCGTCGAACTCGGCCTTGGGTTGGGCGTGCTTCTCGCCGCGCGTCCGCCGCCGGTTGCCGGCGGCGTCGGTGGCACCGGCCCAGTGCGCCTCGGCCAGGAGCTCGTTGATGGCCTCGATGTAGGCCTCCACGGACGCGGCGATGATGTTCGCGGACTGCGAGGTCCCCTCGTACGTGCCCTCCGCCCGAGCCCCGGTCCCGCCCGCCGGCGGGGCGATGCGGACCGTGACGCGACCCTCCGCATCGGGTCCCTCGGCCACGGCGTGGACGTCGTAGGTGAGCAGCCGCGGGTGCCCGCTGAGGACGCCGGCCAGGGCCCGGTCCACGGCACCGAAGAGCGCGTCCACGGCGCCGTTGCCCTCGGCGCTCGCCTCCCAGCGATGGTCGCCGCTCTCGACCACGACCACGCCCCGGCTCTGCACGTTGGACCCGGTGGCGCAGCTCCAGCGGGCCAGATGGATGCGCTGGTCGGGCTGCGTGCCAGAAGCCTTCGCGGCGGTGCTCTGCCTGGCTGGACTGCGCGGGCTCATGGTCGGTCTCCCTGGATCGTCGTGAAGTGCCGCTCGTCGCGGCGCTGGGTCTGCGCGCCGCTCTTCCAGAGGGCGTACTCGAGCGAGTCCCCGAGCGCCTGCCAGGAGGCGGCGATGATGTTCGTGTCGGCGCCGCCGGTCGACCACGTGCCCCACTCCGAGGCGGAGTCGATGACGACCCGCGTCTTGGCGGCCGTGGCGGCGTCGCCGTCGAGGATGCGCACCTTGTAGTCGACCAGGTGGACGCCGTCGAGCTGCGGGTAGAACGCCCGCAGCGCCTTGCGCAGCGCCGAATCCAGGGCGTTCACCGGTCCGTTGCCGTCGGCGGCGGTGTGGAGCACCTCACCCTCGACCTCGACCTTGACCGTGGCCTCGGCACGCAGGTCGCGGCCGTCGCGCTGCTCGACGAAGACGGTGAAGTCGAGCAGCCGGAAGGGCGCCTGGTAGCCCTTCTGGTGGCGCCGGATGAGCAGCTCGAAGGAGGCCTCGGCGCCCTCGAAGCTGGCGCCCTCGGACTCGAGCTGCTTGATCAGCCGACTCAGCTCGCGTGGGTCGACCACGCCCTCCAGCTCGTGGCCGAGCTGCTCCGCCCGCCACTGCGTGTTGACGCGGCCGCCCAGCTCGGACACCACCAGGCGCGTCTCGTTGCCGACCAGCGCCGGGTCGACGTGCTGGTACGCGTGGCGCACTCGGGCCGTCGCCGCGCCGTGCACGCCGCCCTTGTGGGCGAAGGCGCTGGCGCCGACGTACGGGGCGTGCGCGTCGGGGGTGATGTTGGCGATGCCGGCCACGTAGCGCGACAGCTCGGCCAGGCCGGACAGGTCGGCGCCCGCGGGCACGGTCGCGCGGCCCATCTTCAGGGCCAGGTCCGCCCAGACGGTCACGATGTTGGCGTTGCCGCAGCGCTCGCCGTAGCCGTTGATCGTGCCCTGCACGTGCCGCACGCCGGCCTGCACCGCGGCGATGGAGTTGGCCACCGCGAGGCCCGCGTCGTCGTGGACGTGGATGCCGTAGCGGGCGGGCAGGTCCAGCGTGGCCATCACGTCGCGCACGATGGCCGTCACCTGGTCGGTGATGCAGCCACCGTTCGTGTCGCACAGCACGAGGGTGGAGGCGCCGGCGTCATGGGCGGCCCGCAACGTCGCCAGCGCGTACGCGCGATCCGCCTTGTAGCCGTCGAAGAAGTGCTCGGCGTCGTAGACGACCTCGCGGCCGCCCTGCCCGCAGAAGGCCACCGAGTCGCCGACCATGGCCAGGTTCTCGTCCGCCGTGGCGCCCAGCACCTCGGTCACGTGGAGCAGCCAGCTCTTGCCGAAGATCGTCACGACGGGGGTCCCGGCGGCCACCAGCGCCTGGAGGTTCGGGTCCGCCTCGGGCCGGTTGCTGCGATGTCGCGTGGAGCCGAAGGCGGCGATGCGCGCGTTCTGCCAGGTCATCCCCTTCGCCGCCTCGAAGAACTCGACGTCCTTGGGGTTCGAGCCCGGCCAGCCGCCCTCGACATAGGGGAAGCCGGCCTCGTCGAGACGACGGGCGATGCGCACCTTGTCGGCCAGCGAGAGGACCATGCCCTCGCGCTGCGTGCCGTCGCGGAGGGTCGTGTCGTAGAGGAGGATGGGGTCGGTCATCTGGCCGCTCCCGCGGGAACGGGATCCGGCAGGCGCTCGATGACGGCCCCGGTGAAGGCTTCGGTACCGACGACCGAGACGCCCTCGGCGCCGCCGTCGGAAGGCACGAGGTCGAGCGTGCGCCAGCCCGCCCGCAGCGCGGCACGGACCGCCGCTTCGACGGCAGCCGCCGCCTCCGGACGGCCCAGCGACCAGCGCAGCAGCATGGCCCCGGAGAGGATCGTGCCGATGGGATTGGCGCGGTCCTGACCGGCGATGTCCGGCGCCGAGCCGTGGATCGGCTCGTACAGGCCGAAGATCCCATGGGCCGTGCGGCGCTCGCCGATGGACGCGGAAGGCAGCATGCCCAAGGATCCCGCCAGGACCGAGGCCTCGTCGCTGAGGATGTCACCGAAGAGGTTCTCCGTGACGATGACGTCGAACGCGGCGGGATGCTGGATGAGCAGCATCGCCGCCGCATCGACGAGGCGGTGCTCGACGATCACGGTGGGGAAGTCCGGCCGCATCTCCTCCACGACCTTGCGCCAGAGCCGCGAGGTGGCCAGCACGTTGGCCTTGTCCACGCTCGTCAGGCGACCCCGGCGCCCGCGGGCCAGCTCGAAGGCGACCCGCACGACGCGGCGGATCTCCGCCTCGGTGTACCACAGCGTGTCCACGCCGACACGCCCCTCGGGGGTGCGTCGTTCCTCCGACGGCCGCCCGAAATAGAGGCCGCTGGTCAGCTCGCGCACGATCAGCATGTCCACGCCGCGCAGGAGCGCCGGGCGCAGGGGCGAGCTTGGCGCCAGCGCCGGCTCGACGGTCACCGGGCGGAGATTGGCGAACAGCTCCAGCCCGCCGCGCAGGGCGAAGAGCGCCTGCTCGGGACGGACGGCGGCATTCGGGTCGTCCCATTTCGGCCCGCCGATGGCACCCAGGAAGACCGCATCGGCCCCGGCGCAGACCGCCAGGTCTTCGTCGCGGATGGGCACCCCGTAGGTATCGATGGCCCGACCGCCAACCACGATCTCGCGCCACTCCACGGCGAACCCGAAGCGCTCGCCGACGGCGTCGAGGACGCGCCGGCCGGCGGCGATGACCTCCGGCCCGATGCCATCGCCGGGGATGACCGCGATGCGGTAGGTCGTCGCGGCGGGCGAGGTCACGCGCGCACCTCGCGCACGACGGCGTCGCGCAGCTTGTTCAGCGCGGAGAGATACCCCTCCAGCGAAGCCTCGATGATGTTCGTGGAGAGGCCGTGGCCGGTCTGGACCGGACCGTCCGGGCCGTCGCTGGAGCGACGGCAGCGCACGATGACCTGGCCCTGCGCGTCCTCGCCGGCCGTGACCGCGCGGATCTCGTACTCGGCCAGGACCGGGTGCCAGCCGAGCACGGGCCCGACTGCCGCATCCACGGCGCCGAAGAGGGCGTCCACCGGCCCATTGCCGGCGCCCTCCGCCGAGACACTCTCTCCGGCCACGGTCAGCGAGACGCTGCCCTGCGAGCGGCCGCCGTGGCTCGAGGTCACGCTCCAGCCCTGCAGGACGACCGTGTCGCTCGTGACCGGCGCCGCCTCCGAGGCGAGCTGTTCCACGATCGCCAGGAGGTCCGCGTCGGTGACCTCCTTCTTGGCGTCGGCCAGGGCGATGACCTCGCGGTAGGCCGTATCGAGCGCCTCGCCCTCGAGCTCGTGGCCGAGCTGGCGCAGCTTGCCCTGCAGGCCGCGCCGGCCGGAGAGCTTGCCGATCGAGAGCGTCGAGCCGGACAGCCCGACCGACTGCGGGGTCATGATCTCGTAGGTCAGCGGGTTCTTGATCACGCCGTCCTGGTGGATGCCCGATTCGTGGGCGAAGGCGTTGCCGCCGACGACGGCCTTGTTGGGCTGGACCACGAAGCCGGTGAGGTAGCTCACGAGCCGGCTGGCGGCGGTGATCTGCTCCGTGGAGACGCGGCTGGCGAGGTCGGGGAACTGGGTCGGCCGAGTACGCAGCGACATGACGACCTCCTCGAGAGAGGCGTTGCCGGCGCGCTCGCCGAGGCCGTTGATGGTCACCTCCACCTGGCGCGCGCCGGCCTGCACCGCGGCCAGCGTGTTGGCCGTGGCCAGGCCCAGGTCGTTGTGGCAGTGCACGCTGACCACGGCCTCGCTGCCCACGCGCTCCACCACGGCGCCCACCAGCCGCCCGAACTCGGACGGGATGGCGTAGCCGACGGTGTCGGGGATGTTCACCGTGCTCGCACCCGCATCCACGACCGCCTCGTAGACGCGCAGCAGGTACTCCGGGTCGGTGCGGCTGGCGTCCTCGGCGCTGAACTCGATCTCCGCGTCCGGGCCCAGGGCCTTGCGCCCGTAGCGGACCCACTGCACGGCCGCCGCCAGCGCCTCCTCGCGCGTGGCGCGCAGCTTGTGCTTGAGGTGGATGTCGCTGGTGGCGATGAAGACATGCAGGTGCGGCCGCTCGGCGACCCGGATGGCCTCCACCGCGCGCTGCGGATCGCCGTCGCGGCAGCGGGCGAGCGCAGCCACGGCCACGCCCCGCGTCTCCATCGCGATGCGGTGCACCGCGTCCCAGTCGCCCGGCGAGGCGGCCGGGAAGCCGGCCTCGATGACGTCCACGTTCAGCCGGACGAGCTGGCGCGCGACCTCGAGCTTCTCCTCGGCGGTGAGCCCGGCACCGGGCGCCTGCTCGCCGTCGCGCAGCGTGGTGTCGAAGACGCGGATGCGCCGCGGGTCCCAGCCCGCGGCCCCGACGTTGCTCATGCGCGCCCCCCTGGCTGCGAGGCACTCGCCTGCGTCTGGCCGGCGCGCACCTCGACCGGGTTGAGCCAGCGCATCTGGGCGCGCAGCTCGGCGCCCACCCGCTCGATCTGGTGGTCCTGGTCGGCCTGGCGGAGGCGCGCGAACTCCGCGCCGCCGGACTCGTTCTCGGCGATCCAGCGCCGTGCGAACGAGCCGTCCTGGATCTCGTGCAGGACCTCGCGCATGGTGTGCCGGACGTGCTCATCGATGATGCGCGGGCCGCTGACGTAGTCGCCGTATTCGGCCGTGTCGCTGACGCTGAAGCGCATGAAGTTCAGGCCGCCGCGGTACATCAGGTCCACGATGAGCTTCAGCTCGTGCATCGTCTCGAAGTACGCCAGCTCGGGCTGGTAGCCGGCCTCGACGAGCGTCTCGAAGGCCATCTTCACCAGCGAGGCCGTCCCGCCGCAGAGGACCGACTGCTCGCCGAAGAGGTCGGTCTCGGTCTCCTCGGCGAAGGTCGTCTCGAGCACGCCGGCGCGCGTGCAGCCGAGCGCCCGGGCGTAGGCCAGGGTGCGGGTGCGAGCCGTGCCGCTGTCGTCGCGCTGGACGGCGAACAGCGCCGGCACGCCGCCGCCCTCGACGTAGACGGAACGCAGCAGGTGTCCGGGGCCCTTCGGCGCGACCATGCCCACGTCGATGCCGGCCGGCGGGTCGATGCGCCCGAAATGGATGTTGAAGCCGTGGGCGAACATGAGCAGCTGGCCGGCTCGCAGGTGGGGCGCGATGTCCGCGTCGTAGACGCCCTTCTGGGCCGTGTCCGGGACGAGGATCATGATCGTGTCGGCGGCCTTCGTGGCCTCGGCGACGGACGCCACGCGGAGGCCCGCTTCGGCCGCGAGGGCGCGGCTCTGCGAGGTCTCCTTGAGACCGACCACGACGTCCACCCCGGAGTCGCGCAGGTTGAGCGCGTGCGCGTGACCCTGGCTGCCGTAGCCGATGATGGCCACCGTCCGGCCGGCCAGGGCCGAGGCGTCCGCGTCGGCGTCGTAGTACATGCGTGCGCCCATCAGGCCTTCTCCTCGAATTCGACGGTCTGGGAACCGCGCAGCATGACGATGCTGCCGGTGCGGACCAGCTCCTTGATGCCGAAGGGGGTGACGAACTCCACGAGGGCGTCGATCTCCTCCTCGGTGCCCGTGGCCTCCACGATGATCGAATCCGCGGCGAGGTCCACGACGCGCCCCTTGTACATCTCGACGATCTTCACGATCTCGGCCCGGTTGGTGTTCGTGGCGCGCAGCTTGATCAGCACCAGCTCGTGCTCGAGGCGTCGCTCGGACGTGACGTCCTGGACCTTGAGCACGTCGATCAGCCGGTAGAGCTGCTTGCCCACCTGCTCCACGCCGTAGTCGTCGCCGCGCAGGGTGATGGTCATGCGGCTGATCTCGGGGTTCTCCGTGTGCCCCACCGCGAGCGACTCGATGTTGAAGCTGCGCGCGCGCATGAGGCTGGCCACCCGGTTCAGGACGCCGGGCCGGTTGTTGACGATGGCCACGAGCACGTGGCGTCGCGGCGCGCCCGAGCCGGGGACGTAGCGGGCGCTGGGGACGGCGCGGGCGGCCGCGCCATCGGTCGGTGCGTGGTCGCTCATTCGTCCGCCCCGCCCCACTTCTCGATGAGGTCGGAGAGGCCCTTGCCGGCCGGCATCATGGGGAACACGTTCTGCTCCTCGGCGATCTCGAACCAGACCAGGGCCGGGCCGTCGACGGCCTGCGCGGCCTGGATCGCCCCGTCGACCTCCTCCGGCTTCGAGGCCTTCCAGGCCGGGATGCCGTACGCCTCGCAGAGCTTCAGGTAGTCGGGCCCGAAGAGGCTCGCCGAGTGGTAGTTGCCGGCGTAGACGATCTCCTGCCACTGGCGGATCATGCCCAGCTTCTTGTTGTCGAGCAGGGCGATCCTGACCGGGATGCGGTCCTGCACGAGCGTGGCCAGCTCCTGCAGCGTCATCTGGAAGCCGCCGTCGCCGGCGATGGCCCAGGTCTCCTTGTCGGGCCGACCGAGTGCCGCGCCCATACCGGCCGGCATGCTGTAGCCCATCGTGCCCAGGCCGGCCGAACTGAGGTGCGAGTTCGGGCGGCGGAAACCCGCGTAGCGCGCCAGCCACATCTGGTTCTGGCCGACGTCGGCGACGAGCGTGGCATCGTGGTCGGTCAGCTCGCCGATCCTGGCCACGACGAAGTCGGCCGAGAGCAGGCCGTCGCGCCAGGCGCCCGACCCGTGCCAGCTCGACCCCTCCGACTCGCGTCGCCACTCGGCCAGCTCGGCGAAGAAGGCGGCGCGATCTTCGGCGCGGCGCTCCTTGACCAGCGGCAGCAGCGCGCGCAGGACGCGTCCCACGTCGCCCACGATGGGCACGTCCACGGCCACGTTCTTGCCGATCTCGCTGGGATCGATATCGACGTGGATGATCCGCGCGCCGGGGGCATACGTGCTGACCTTGCCCGTGACGCGGTCGTCGAAGCGCATGCCCAGCGCGATGAGCAGGTCGGCCGACTGGATGGCCTTGTTGACGTGCTTCCAGCCGTGCATGCCCATGTAGCCGTAGCTCAACGGGTGCGTCTCGTCCATGGCGCCGATGCCCAGCAGCGTGTGAGCGACGGGGATCTGCGCCTTCTCCGCGAACGCCCGCAGGTCGTCCCAGGCCTCGGCGATGAGGATGCCGTGGCCGGCCAGGATGACCGGGCGCTGGGCATGGTCGATCTCCCTGGCCGCGACCTTCAGCTGGCGAGGGTGGCCGTCGAAGTTGGGCTTGAAGCCGGGCAGCCCGGCGGCGACCTCGTCGTCGGAGGGATGCGGCGCCAGCGTCTCCTGCTGCAGCGCGTCCTTCGTGATGTCCACGTGGACGGGGCCGGGGCGGCCGGTGCGCGCGATGTAGAAGGCCTCGGCCAGGACGCGCGGCAGGTCGTCCGCGTTGCGCACGAGGTAGTTGTGCTTGGTCATGGGCAGCGTGATGCCGGTGATGTCGATCTCCTGGAAGGCGTCCTTGCCGATGAGCGCCGCGGGCACGTTGCCGGTGATGGCCACGACCGGGATCGAGTCGAGCTGCGCGGTGGCGAGGCCGGTGACGAGGTTCGTCGCGCCGGGGCCGGAGGTGCCCATGCAGACGCCGACCCTCCCGGTCGCGCGCGCGTAGCCGTCGGCGGCGTGGGCCGCGCCCTGCTCATGGCGCACGAGGATGTGGCGCAGGTCGGGGTAGTCGCCGAAGACGTCGTAGAGCGGCAGGATCACGCCGCCCGGGTAGCCGAAGAGGACGTCGGCGCCCTGCCGCAGCAGCGCCTCGCACACGACGTCCGCGCCGATGCGCGTCCGGCCGCGCGGCTTGGCCTCGTGGAACATCGCCGAGCGGGCACGCTCGACCGCGGCCGCGGCGGGCGTGCCGGCGGCCGGCACATGGCGGCCGCTCTGGCGCCTGGTCATCGTCATCGCTCGGTTCGTGGCCTCCGGTTTGCTGCGCGTCCTTCGCGCCTCGTGTCAACGAAAAGACCCTCGCCTCCCGGCGAGGGTCCCGTTGGGTCCTGACGTGGTGCCGTCGCTAGCGGCGTTCCCCTCGTCTCCCACCGGGCTCCCACCGGGAGCCGGTAATGAGGCCGACAAGGCCGAGAAGGCCAAGGCCGACGAGCCGGAGGAGGTCGAGGGGAGCGAGGGGGGAGAGGGGGGAGAGGTCGCCGGCGGGGATCGTGTCGCGGAAGCGCACGGGCACACGCCGACCGTCCGTCGTGACGACGACGGCGACGAGCTCGCGGCTCTCGTTCGACAGGTCCACGCTTCTTCTCCCGGTTGGGCGGTTCGCGGAGTCTAGACGACGTTCGTGTCGCTGTCCACCCATGCCGATGGTCCCGGTGGAGCGGCGGACCCCCTCCGGGCCGCTGTCGGCTCCTTCGGGGCCCCGTCGGGCCGCTTCGGGACCCGTCGGGCTCCTTGGGCGCCCAATCAGCGCCGTTCGGGGCCGCTTCGGGCCCGTCGGGCTCCTTGGGCGCCGAATCTATCTCTCCGGGGCATGGTTTCGCGCCCGGCCCGCGTCGGCGCCGGCTGCCGACCCCCTCCGGGCCGCTTCGAGGCCTCCTGGAGGCCCCTTCGGCGTCGGATCCATCTCCCGCGGGCATGGATTCGCGCCCAGCATGGCGTCGGCGCTACCGAAAGGGGCCCGGAAGGCGCCTTCGTCCACTCCTGGCGCTGCAGCTATGCCTGGGAGCAATGGAGTCGCGCGTAACTCCCCGGTGACCGCCGGTGAACCGCGCTCTGGTCTCATGTGCGCATGGCCACCCGGAGAACAACCACCACACGGCGACCGACCGCCCCGCGCCGTTCCCCCGCCGCCCTGCGCGAGCAGCGCGACCTGCGCCGCGCTGTCGGGCTGGAGATCCGCCGGGCACGTGAGGACGCCGGGGTGAGTCAGGCCCGGCTCGCGGCTGAGGCCGGCATCAGTCAGGGCCACCTGAGCCGTATCGAGGCAGGCGAGGTGGAAGCCAGCATGGCGATCCTCGCCGCCATCGCCCGGGCCCTCGGCGGAAGGCTGCGCATCAGGATCGAGCCCGGCTCCGGTCCGGCCATCCGCGACCACATCCAGGCTGCGATGCTGCAGGCGCTGCTTCCCCTCATCGACGTCCGCTGGGCGCGCTTCCTCGAGGTGCCCGTCCACCGTCCGGTCCGCGGCATGATCGACCTGGTCCTCGCCGACCAGCCGGCGAACCTTCTCGTCGCGACCGAGCTGCAGTCGCAGATCCGCCGGCTGGAGCAGCAGCTCCGCTGGGCGATGGAGAAGGCCGAGGCGCTGCGCAACCTGCCCGACCTCGCGCCACAGGGCGCGGGCGATCCGCCCACGATCTCGCGGCTGCTGGTGCTCCGCTCGACCCCGGCGACGCGCGCCCTGGAGGCCACGTACGGTCACGTCCTCGCGGCCGCCTACCCGGCCACCGCACACGACGTCCTGGCCGCGCTGACCGGGACCGCGCCCTGGCCGGGTGCCGGGATCCTGTGGATGACCGTCGAGGGAGGCGGGGCCCACCTCATCGAGCGCCGGCCACGACGCCCTGTCCGTTAACCGACAGCTGAGCGGGGCCGCATACGCCCTAAACTCCCCGGCATGGCCACGTGCGCGTCCTGTGGTGGCACGAACCCGGAAGGCTTCCGCTTCTGCGGCAGCTGCGGCGCGGCGCTGGGCGCCGCGCCCGGTGCCGGGCAAGCGCGCGAGGTCCGCAAGACCGTCACGATCCTCTTCAGCGACGTGACCGGCTCCACCGCCATCGGGGAGCGGCTGGACCCCGAGTCGATGCGCCGCATCCTCGGCCGCACGTTCGCGTCGGCGAAGGAGATCCTGGAGCGCCACGGCGGCACGGTGGAGAAGTTCATCGGCGACGCGGTGATGGCCGTCTTCGGCGTGCCCGCGGTCCACGAGGACGATGCCCTCCGCGCCGTGCGCGCGGCCGCCGAGATGCGCACGGCGCTGGCCGCCGCCAACGACGGGCTGCAGCGTGACCACGGCGTGCGCATCGAGCTGCGCACCGGCATCAACACCGGCGAGGTGGTGGCCGGTGACCCCTCCGCCGGCCAGGCCTTCGTAACTGGCGACGCGGTGAACGTGGCGGCGCGCCTCGAACAGGCGGCCCAACCCGGCGAGATCCTGCTGGGCGACGCCACGTTCCGCCTCGTGCGCGACGCGATCGATGCGCAACCCGCGGGCGAGCTCGACCTCAAGGGCAAGGCGCTCCCCGTGCGGGCGCATCGCCTGCTCGCGGTGGACCCGGACGCCCCGGCCCACCAGCGCCGCCTGGACGCCCCGCTCGTGGGCCGCGTCAGGGAGCTCCGCCTGCTGGCGCAGGCGTTCGAGCGCGTCGCCACCGACCGCGCCTGCCAGCTGTTCACGATCCTCGGCACGGCGGGCGTGGGCAAGAGCCGGCTCGTGCTGGCCTTCCTCGAGCAGGAGGCCGCCGAGGCGACGATCCTGCGCGGTCGGTGCCTGCCCTACGGCCAGAACATCACGTTCTGGCCGATCGGCGAGATCGTCCGCGCCGCCGCCGGGATCGCGCCGGCCGATCCGCCGACGGCCGCCCGGGCCAGGCTCCGCGCGCTGGTCGAGGGGGACCCGGACGCCGACCTCATCGCCGAGCGGATCTCGCAGGCGCTCTCCCTCGACGAAGCGGAGGCGCCGGTCGAGGAGACGTTCTGGGCCGTGCGCAAGCTCCTCGAGGCCCTGGCGCGCGAGCGGCCCCTCGTGATCGTCATCGACGACCTCCATTGGGCGGCGCCCACGCTGCTCGAGCTCATCGAGCACACGGCCGACTGGACGCGCGACTCGCCGATCCTCCTGCTGGGCCTGAGCCGGCCCGAGCTCCTCGACGCCCGCCCCGGCTGGGGCGGTGGGAAGCTGAACGCGACGACGATCCTCATCGAGCCGCTCAGTGGGGTCGAATGCGAGGGCCTCGTCGAGCAGCTCCTCGGCCAGGCCGACCTCGACCCCGCCATCCGCCGCCGCATCAGCGACGCCGCCGAGGGTAACCCCCTGTTCGTCGAGGAGCTCGTCTCCATGCTCATCGACGACGGCGCCCTGCGGCGCGGTGACGACGGGCGCTGGGCGCCCATCGGCGACCTCGCCCGCGTGACCGTCCCGCCCACGATCTCGGCGCTCATCGCCGCCCGCCTCGACCGCCTCTCTCCAGCCGACCGCGCCATCGTCGAGCGCGGCGCCGTGGTGGGCAAGGTCTTCTGGCGCGGCGCCGTCGCGGAGCTCCTGCCAGCGGAGCAGCGCGACGCGCTCGGGGAACGGCTCTCGGCACTCATCCGCCGCGAGCTGATCCGGCCCGACCGAACGACCACCCTCGGCGACGATGGCTATCGCTTCCGCCACCTGCTCATCCGCGACGCGGCGTACGACGGGCTCTCGAAGGAGGTGCGCGCCGACCTTCATCGCCGCCTGGCCGGCTGGCTGGAAGGGGTGGCCGGAGGACGCCTGGCCGAGTACCAGGAGATCGTTGGCTACCACCTCGAGCAGGCCCACGGCTACCGGGTGCAGCTGGGCCCCGTGGATGGCGAGTATGAAGACGCCGCGCTCCGCGGGGCCGGCCACCTGGCCGCGGCGGGGCGTCGGGCCCTGGCGCGCGGCGATCTGCCCGCCGCCGTGGGACTCCTCGATCGGGCCACGGCGCTGCTGCCTCCGGAGGCGACTGGGAGGGCGGGCCTCCTGGCCGCGCTCGGTTCCGCGCTCACCGAGCAGGGCGAGTTCGGGCGCGCCGCGGCTGTCTTCGAAGGGGCCGCCAAAGCGGCCGAGTCGGCCGGCGACGAAGATCAGAGCTACACGTCGCTCACCCGCCTGCACCTTTTCTTCTTCACCGACCCGGCGGGGGTCTCCGAGGCCACGCAAAGGGAAGTGGAACGGCTCATCCCCCTCTTCGAGGCGCGGGACGATCACCTTGGGCTGGCCAAGGCCCGCCGGCGACTGGCCATGGTCTATCGCACGCGGCGCGACGTCCGGAGCATGGAGCAGGAGCTGGAGCAGGCGATCGAGCACGCCCGAGCCGCGGGCGACGCGCGCGAGGAGGCCCGCAGCCTCGGGCTCCTGGCGACCGCCGGCCTGCTCGGCCCGACCCCCGTGCCCGATGCGATCGAGCGCTGTCGCCGTATCCGCGCCGAGGCCGCCGGCAACCGCACAGTCGAGCGGGCCGTGCTGCTCGCCCTGGCCGGGCTGGAGGCCATGGCGGGCGAGACCGAGGCCGCGCAGGGCCACCTCGAGGAGCACCGGCGCCTGTGCGCCGAGATGGGCCTGCGCCTCGATGCCGCCGAGGGCGCCATCACGGCCGGCTTCGCGGCGCTCCTCGTCGACGACGCCGAGACGGCGGAACGGCACCTCGGCGGCGCCGTCGCCGACCTCCAGGCGATGGGCGAGCGCGCCAATCTCGCCACGGCAGCAGGGCTCCTGGGCGAGGCACGCGTCCGCCTCGGCCGTCTGGACGAGGCGGTCACGGCGACCCGCGTGGCGGAGGCCGCCGCCGCCCCTGACGATCTGGGCGCACAGGCCACATGGCGGATGGCACGTGCCCGAGCGCTGCTACGGCAGAACGGGTCGGACGACGCCCGCCGCTTGGCCGACGAGGCGGCACGTCTGGCCGGCCAGACCGACTCGTACCAGCTGCGCGGCGAGGCGTACCTCGTGCTCGCGGAGATGGACGAGGCGCGCGGCGAACGACTTATGGCCAGGACGGCGATGGAGAAGGCGATCGCGGCGTTCGAGCGGAAGGGCAGCACGGTCTCGCTCGAAGGCGCCAGACGGCGGCTCGCCACGCTCGTGGACGCCGCCCAACCGGAGACGACCCGGTGAGCACGAAGCTCATCACGATCACCGCCGCTGGGACCACCGACCGTGGACGTGTCCGCCCCACGAACGAGGACGCCTTCGCGGTCGCGCCGCCGCTCTACGTCGTGGCCGACGGGATGGGCGGCCACCGTGGCGGCGAGGTGGCGGCGCGGCTCGCGGTCACGACGATCGCCCTGCGCGCGCCCGAGCTGGCCGCCGCGGACGGCGACGCACTGGCCGCCGCACTCCGCGAAGCGAACCGGATCATCCTCGACGCGGCCGGGGAGGACGACGCCCTGCGCGGCATGGCCACGACCTGCACGGCGGCTCTCGTGCGCGGCCGTGTAGCGCGCATCGCCCACGTCGGGGACTCACGCGCGTACCTGTGGCGGGCCGGCACGCTCACCCAGCTGACCGCGGACCACAGCGTCGTCGCCGAGCTGGTGCGCGAGGGCTACCTGTCGCCGGAAGAGGCGGCACACCACCCACGCCGCAACGTCATCCTGCGCGCCCTCGGCCACGTGCCGGACCTCGACGTCGACTCCGCCGAGGTCGTGCTCGACGCCGGTGATCGCCTCCTGCTCTGCTCGGACGGCCTGACCAACGAGCTCGACGACGGCGAGATCGCAGACGTCCTTGGCGCCGACGCCCACGCGCAAGGGACCGCGGACCGTCTCGTGGGGCTGGCCAACGCCGCGGGCGGGGCCGACAATGTCACGGTCATCGTCATCGATGTTCGCAGCCTGACGGCCTAGGGGGTCCACGCTCCATGACTGGCCGCCCCGATCCGCGCCTCGGCACCGACCTTGGTCCCTATCGGATCGAGGCCGTCATCGGCCGGGGCGGCATGGGCGTCGTGTACCTGGCCACGCACACGGGGCTCGACCGCCGTGTCGCGCTCAAGCTCCTCTCGCCCGACTACGCGGAGGACGAGGCCTTCCGGGCCCGCTTCCTGCGGGAGTCGAAGCTGGCGGCGGCCATCGACCATCCCAACATCATCCCCATCTACGACGCGGGCGAGATCGAGGGCACGTATTACCTCGCCATGCGCTACGTGGACGGCATCGATCTCGAGAACCGGCTCCGCTCGGGGCCCCTGGAGCCGAGGGAAGTGGTCCATCTCCTGGCGCAGGTGGCCTCCGCCCTCGACGCCGCGGCCGAGGCCGGGCTCGTCCATCGGGACGTGAAGCCCGCCAACGTCCTCATCGCCTCGGGCAAGGGCGTCGATCGCGCCGACCACGCCTATCTCACGGACTTCGGGCTGACCAAGCACCGCGGCTCGGAGACGGGCCTAACCCGCACCGGCTCGTTCCTGGGCACCCTCGAGTACATCGCGCCCGAGCAGATCGAGGGCAAGCCGGTGGACGGGCGCGTGGATCAGTACGCCCTCGCAGCCATCGCGGTGGGATGTCTCACGGGCCAGCCGCCCTTCCCGCGCGACTCCGACATCGCGATCATCAATGCGCATCTCCGCGATGCCCCGCCCTCGCTCCATGAACGTCGCATCGAGCTCCCGGCGGCGGTCGACGCGGTCATCGCGCGGGGCCTGGCGAAGAAGCCGGACGACCGCTACCCCGACTGCAAGGCCTTCGTCGACGACCTGCGGGCGGCCCTCGGGGTGAGTGCGACGCAGCCACGAGCCCGGCCGCCGAGCTCAACGACGCGACGGCGCATCGTCCTCGGCACGGTCGCCCTGGCCGCCATCCTCCTCGTCGCCGGCGGGGTCTGGCTCGCGGCCGGCGGTGCGGGGCCCGGAACTAGTCCGTCGCCCAGTCCGACCACCGTCGCCGCCGCCTCGTCCACGCCGCTGCCGAGCCCAACCGAGGACGTTTACCCGAACGCGGCCGAAACGGCGCTCCTCACTGGGCTGCCGTCGGACCTTGCGGCCACCTGCGAGCGAGGATCCTACGACCCCATAGCCCCCGTGGTCGGGGAGGCGAGCTGGGCGAAGTATCCGGTGGCCAGTCTGCGGTGCCTGCCCAGCGCCGCTACAGGCGCCAGCGAAGTCCTGGTGCGCAGTTTCTCTCCGACCGTCTTCGCCACGACAGACACGGTCGTGGAGTACCTGGCCGGCCGTCAGCGTGCACCGGACGGGGAGTGCGCCGCGTCCCTGAAGGCGCACGGTCGCTGGGCCGTCGGAGGCAAAGACGAGGGCGCGATCCTGTGCTATGTGGACGGAGACTCGGGCGACGCCATCCTGTATTGGAGCTACCTGGATCGGGAGGTCCTGGTCAGAGCCACCAACCAACGCGGCGATTCGGCCGCTCTGTATGCCTACTTCCAGCAGGTCGCCCGGTTCATCTCCCCATGACCGGCCGTCCCGATCCTCGCCTCGGCTCCGACCTTGGCCCGTACCACATCGAGGCCGTCCTCGGCCGCGGCGGCATGGGCGTCGTCTATCTCGCCCAGCAGGTGCGGCTCGGGCGCAAGGTCGCGCTCAAGATCGTCGCTCCCGAGTACAGCGACGACGTGCGCCTCCGCGCGCGCTTCATCCGCGAGTCGCAGATGGCGGCGGCCATCGATCACCCGAACATCCTGCCCATCTACGAGGCGGATGAAGCCGACAGCGTGCTCTTCATCGCCATGCGCCTGGTCGAAGGCGCCGACCTCGCCAGTCGACTCGGCGCCGGGCCGCTCGAGCCCAGGCAGGCGATCCAGGTCCTCGCGCAGGTGGCCGCCGCCCTCGATGCCGCGCATACGCGCGGGCTCATCCACCGCGATGTCAAACCGGCCAACGTGCTGATCGCGCCCGGCTCGAGCGCCGACGGCGGGGATCACGTGTACCTCACCGACTTCGGGCTGACGAAGCGCGGTGGCTCGGAGTCGAGCCTGACGGCGGTCGGTGCCTTCGCCGGGACCCTGGCCTACATCGCGCCCGAGCAGGTGGAAGGCCGCGAGGTCGATGGCAGGGCGGACCAGTACTCGCTCGCCTGCGTGGCCTTCGAGTGCCTAACGGGTACGGTCCCGTTCGAACGGGAGTCGGACATCGCGGTGGCGATGGCCCAACTGCGTGATGCTCCGCCCTCCGCGCAGGAGCTCCGACCCGAGCTGCCGAGCCGCGTCGATGCCGTGCTCGCCCGCGGCATGGCCAAAGCGCCGGACGACCGCTACGCGAGCTGCGTGGCCTTCGTCGCCGATCTGCGCGGCGCGCTGGACATCTCTGCCACGGCGCCGCAGCCGATCCCGGTGGCGGGAGCGCGACGCTCGCGACGCGTGCCGATGGCCATCGGGGCCGGGGCCCTCCTGATCATCGTGGCTGCGGGCGTCCTGCTCGGTGTCGGAGCCTTCGGACCGGGCGCGACCCCATCGCCCAGCGCAAGTGGGGCGGCCATCGCCTCGTCCACGCCGCTCCCGAGCCCCACCGAGGACGTCTTCCCGAACCAGGCCGAGGCGGCGCTTCTCGACGCTCTGCCCGACGATGTGGCCGCGACGTGCGAGCGGGGTCCCTACAACCTCGTCGAGTGGGAGAGTGGAAGGGGTGTGACGCCGATCGCGAGCCTCAGTTGCCCACAGGACATCTCGTCGGGCGCCAATGCCTTCCTCGTCCGCCAGTTCACGTTCACGGGCCTGAGCGCAGGAGCGACCGGCTTCACGACCGAGTCAGCGATCTCGAACATCGTGCAAGGACGCCAGATCCGGCCGGGTGACTGCGCAACGTCGACACGGGCCGGCGGGCGATGGGAGCTCGCCGACGAGGACATGGGGGCGATCGTCTGCTTCACCGAAGTGCAGACCGGCGATGCGGTCGTGTACTGGTCGTACAAGGACGATGCCATCCTGGTCAAGGCGACGAACCAGCGTGGCGACTCGGCTGCCCTCTACGCCTTCTTCGAGAAGATCGCCCTGTTCATCGCACCTTGACGCTCCGTCCCGACTCCCGCCTCGGCACCACCCTCGGTCCGTACCGGATCGAGGCCGTCCTCGGACGCGGCGGCATGGGCGTGGTGTACCTCGCGGAGCAGCGCGAGCTGGGGCGCAAGGTGGCGCTGAAGCTGCTGCCCGACGAGTTGGCCCACGACGCCGACTTCCGGGCCCGCTTCGAGCGCGAGTCCCGGCTCGCGGCGGCGATCGACCACCCCAACGTCATCCCCCTCTACGAGGCCGGCGAGGTCGAGGGCACGTTGTTCCTGGCCATGCGCTACGTGGACGGGGTGGACCTCGCCACGCGCCTGCGCGAGGGGATGCTCCCCAGCGCCGTGGGCATCGAGATCCTGACCCAGGTGGCCGGCGCCCTGGATGCCGCCCATGCCCGGGGCCTCGTGCACCGCGACGTGAAGCCGGGCAACGTGCTGCTCGACCGGGCCGGCGGCGATGATCGCCCGCACGCCTACCTGACCGACTTCGGGTTGACCAAGCAGGCCGGTTCCGAGTCCGGCCTCACCCGCGCGGGCGCGTTCCTGGGCACGCCCTCCTACATGGCGCCCGAGCAGGTCGACGGCACCGATGTGGACGCCCGTGCCGACCAGTACGCGCTCGCCTGCATGGCCTTCGAGTGCCTCACCGGGCAGGTGCCGTTCAAGCGCGAGAAGGAGGTCGCTGTCGCGCTCGCGCACCTCAAGGACCCGGTGCCCTCCGCGGTCGCGCTGCGGCCAGAGCTGCCGGCAGCGGTGGACACGGTCCTCGCGACGGCGATGGCCAAGGACCGGGCCGCCCGCTACCCGACCTGCGACGCCTTCGCCGCCGACCTGCGCACCGCGCTCGGTGGCGGACCGGTGGTCGCGCGGCCGGTGCGCGACCCGCAGGTCCGTCGGCGCCCCCTCGCCATCGCCGCCGTCGTCGGGATCGGGCTCGTCGCCGTCGTCGGTCTGGCCCTCGCGTCGGCCCTCGGTGGCTCGGGGTCGGGCGCGCCATCGCCGTCTCCATCGGCGCCGGTGGCTGTCGTGTCTCCACCCGCTGAGCCGACCCCGACGCCGACGCCCGATCCATCGATCTACCCGAACGTCGACGAGCAGGGCGTCCTCGCTCTGCTGCCGTCTGCGTTACGGGACACGTGCGTGCGGGGCGGTGGCCGTGCCGACACCGCGCTGGCCGGCTGGGAAGGGCGCATCCCGACCGTCTTCGTGGGCGATCCGCCGGTGCCGGGCGGGTTCTGGGACGTCCAGCCGCCCCCGCCGAAGGTGAGCCTGGCCTGCACACCCGTCGACGGCGCCACCGCCGTCTACGTCCAGACGTTCCCCCCTGAAGGCGGCACTGTCGACCCGGCCTCGGTTGCCGACACGTCCATCGCCGATCTCGCGGCGCGCTACAAGCTCCCCGAGGGCGACTGCACGGACGGCCAGGCAGCCTCGGGCGATTGGTCGATCGGCGGCAGCTCGCTGCCGAGCGGATACGTCGCCTGCCTCCCGAAGAGCAGCTTCGACGAGCATGCCTGGATCTACTGGACCTTTGATCGCGGGCGTGTCCTTGCCTTCGCGACGCGGGCAGACGCCGACTACGACGCCCTGTACCGCTGGTGGAAGAACCTGGTCCTGTTCCTCGAGTAGGCGGACGCTCCTGGCGCCGGGGCCATGCCCCACGGGCATGGTTTCACGCC
>Ga0209320_10000341_pt1 | contig 24465 bp, 26 predicted proteins | sample Rifsed13ft4_FD_184008 | JGI IMG/M metagenome (GOLD analysis project Ga0209320, IMG submission 184008) | Soil microbial communities from Rifle, Colorado, USA - sediment 13ft 4 (version 2) | ecosystem: Environmental > Terrestrial > Deep subsurface > Rock core/Sediment | place: Rifle, Colorado... | reverse complement strand
GGTGTCGCGCGGAGCGCGGCCCGCACCCGTGCTGCCCGTCACCGCGCTTACGTAGAACGTGTTGGTGCAGATACCTGCGCGGACCAGCGGCACGATGCCGAGTAGCATCGTCGTCGCGAAGCAACCCGGGTGCGCCGCATGCGGCGTATCCAAGCGCTCGAGGTGCTCGGGGACCGCGCAGCGGAACTGCGCGAGCCGCTGCGGCGCAGGATGAGCCTGCCCGTAAACCTCGGCGAAGCGGGCGGCATCGGCGAAACGGAAATCGGCCGAAGCGTCGACGACGGTCAGGCGAATGCCGGCCCCTTCCGCTGCCTCGAGCAATTGATCGACCAACGCCGCGGAAACACCGTGCGGGGCCGCCGACAGCGCGACCCAATGCTCGTGATCGCCGAGCCGCTCGAGCAGGCCGTCCAAGGAAACGAATTTCGCGTCCGGATAGACGGGCGCCAAATGGGGAAACGCCGCGGCGATGGGCTCGCCCACTTGGCTCGTTGACACGGCCGCTCCGAGCGTAAGCCGCGGGTGCTGGACGATGAGCCGCAGCATCTCTCCGGCGACGTAACCCGAGCCGCCGAGCACGATGACGGGAAAGTCCGTGGTCATGGAGCGGCCTTCGCGCTTCGCGCGCCGAGACCGATGCAGGTTTGCAGCAAGTCGCCGAGCTCGGGACCCGCCGAGATCGCGTTGATGGCGGGCAGGTTCGAGCGTTTCTTGATGATATCGATGCCGACCTGATTATCCGTGGCGGGGCCCGCGATGACCGTCGGCTCGATGTCGAACTCCTCGCGCAGAAGCTTCGCGCCGCCCCAGGCGGCTACGGGATCGTTGGCGCACAAGACGACGGCGCGAAGCTGGGCGCGAATGTCGGGGTCGTGCAGGATGGCTTCGACGCCGTAAGCGCCGAGCAATCCGTCGCCGAGCTCGAAAACGATCACATCCGGCTTCTTGCCCATGGCGTCCGCCAACAAATTGCGTGCAAGATCAGGCGCGTTCGCGGACGTCGTCGCAACGACGCCGTAGTCGGTGAAAATTTCCGTATTGCGCGCGCCGGCGTCCTCCATCGCCAGGATGTCGCGCCTGAGCGCCACGCCCGTGGCTTTGAAGGCATCCACGACGAGGCCGTTGTGCCGGAAGCGGCTGATGATCGCGCACGCAGCAGCGGTTTTACCCGAGTTCATGCAGGTTCCGGCGATCGCAACCACGGGCACGCCCGTCGACATGAGCGCCTTGCGCGCGACGAGCTCGCGCCCGGCGACGCGCGCCGGCACGCCGACCCGCTGGCCGAGGTAAGGAAAATCCAGCACGACGCCGAGCACGCGGCAATCGAAGGGCGGCCCGTGCGACGGGTTGATCGAGTCGCAGATACCGATCACGCCGCCCAAGTTCAGAAGCTGCACGACGTCGCCCGGCTCGAGGTGCTCCGGCAAGTGGCCCGAGTAGCCGAACAAGGCTTTGCGATGGCCGAGCGCGCCGACGATGACGTCGCCGCGCTTGACCTGGGCCATGCGGCCGCTCGTGAGCTCGAGTTGGTTGTAGTGCGCTTTGCTCGTCAGAATCTCGACGGCCAGGAGCACGCCTTCCTCGCACGGAATCTCCTCGCTCACGCGTATCTCGTGCTGCAACTCAGCCGCGAGCGCAACGGATGCGATCTTGTCGACCAAGATGGAACGCATGTCAGGTACCCCCCGCTCGCGTATACAGCATTCCCGGCAAGGACAGGATGCGTGAGAAACCCACCGCGTCCGCGCTCGTCCACTCGCCCGCGGACTCGCCGTACTTGCCGCGGCTCGCGGCCATGAGCGAGTGCGGCGAACGCACGCCGAGCACGAAGAGACTCCCGGGCCTAAGCTGGCAGCGCACGGTGCCCGTGACGCGCCGTTGCGAAGAGGACAAGAGCGCCTCGATGTCCGCGCAGGCGGGATCGAGCTGCTTGCCCTCGTGCACGAGGTCGCCATAAATATGACCGAGCTCTCCTTTGACGCGCGCCTGTATGGCGGTCAACGTGAGCTTCTCGAGCTCGCGGTGCGCACGGAGCAGGATCTCCGCGGCCGGCGCCTCGAACGCCACGCGACCCTTCGTACCGAGGATCGTATCGCCGAGATGAATGCCGCGGCCGATGGCGAACACTCCGCCGATGCTTTCGAGGCGCTCGACAAGCGCGACGGGCGGAAGCTTCTCACCGTCGATGGCAACCGGTACTCCTTGAGCGAACTCGATCTCGATCTCCAAAGGTTGGCGCGGCGCGTCGAACGCGCCGCTGCTTAACACCCACGCGGATTCGGGAATGCTGCCCGCGGAATCGAGTGTCTCCGTGCCGCCGATCGTGACGCCCCAGAGGCCCCGGTTGATCGAATAGGCGGAGCCCCTTGCGGGTACCGGCAGGCCGCGTTTCTCCAAGAAAGCGACTTGGTCGGCGCGCGCCCACGCATGATCGCGGACGGGCGCGAGAATCTCGAGATTCGGCGCGAGCGTCTTCAAGATGACCTCGAAGCGAATCTGATCGTTGCCGGCCGCGGTACAGCCGTGCGCGACGGTACTCGCGCCGAGGCGGCGCGCGATTCTCGCCAAGTGCTGCGCCTGAACGCTGCGTTCCGCGCCGACGCAGAGCGGGTACATCTGACCGCGCCGCACGTTGCCCATGATGAGAAACTTGAGCACGCTATCGAAGAACTCGTCGCGCGCGTCGACGATGAGGTGATCGACGGCGCCGAGCCTGCGCGCGCGCTCGTCCAAGGAGCGCTCCGTGGCGGCATCGAGCCCGCCCGTATTGACCGTGGCCGTGACGACAGGGCGCCGGTAGGTCTCCGTGAGCCAGGGCACGCAAAAGGACGTATCGAGCCCCCCCGAGAAAGCGAGGACGATCGGATTATCGGTAGTTGTGCTCATGTCGTGGTCCCTTTCAAACTCTGTCGGAGGCGCCCGCGCAGCCGTCGTTGCTGCGTGGAGCTCGACGTCGCAATGAAAATCGTGTCGTCGCCGGACAGCGTGCCGACGACTTCGGGCCAATTGATGCGATCGAGCGTTACGGCGACGCGCTGCGCTGCGCCGACGACCGTCGTAACGACGAGCAAATTAGGGCCGGCCGCGCGAATGTCGCGAATGAACTCCGCGACGTTGAGCAACGATTCGGCATTGCCGTCGTCGCCGTCGTCCGGCAAGCTGTAGCCGTCTTTGAGCTTCGCGGCACCCAAGTCTTTGAGGTCACGGCTCACGCTCGATTGCGTCGCGGGGAAACCCGCCGCACGCAGCAACTCGACGAGCTCGGACTGCCGCGTGACGGCATGCTCGTGCAGCAAGCGCGCGATCGCCTTGCGGCGCTCGTGCTGTTGTTCGGCAGTGGCGGTCGGCATCGGTTAGAGCTGCATAAAGTTGCGCATATAATACACAGTATGCGCAAGAACACAAGGGCATATGTTGGCTACGGTTGAAGTCGAAACGGGCCGCAATGCTCGAGCCGCGGTCATTTGGTTGCACGGCCTCGGTGCGGACGGCCACGACTTCGAGCCGCTCGTTCCGGAGCTCGAGTTGCCGTTCGCCGTGCGTTTCGTCTTTCCGCATGCGCCGGTGCGCCCGGTCACGATCAATGGCGGCTTGGCGATGCGCGCCTGGTATGACCTGTTGGCGCTCGGACGAGCGGGCCCGGAAGACGGGCCAGGTATTCGCGCCAGCGCCACTGCCGTCGCCGAGCTCATCGACCGCGAGGAGGCACGCGGAATTGCGTCGCAGCGTCTCGTGCTTGCGGGTTTCTCGCAAGGCGGAGCGATTGCGCTTTTTACCGCGCTGCGCGAGACGCGCCCGCTTGCCGGAGTGCTTGCGCTGTCCACTTACTTGCCGCTGGCCGAGACGCTCGCGACTGAACGAGCCGCGGCTAATCGCGGCACGCCGATCTGGATGGCGCACGGCAGCGCCGACCCCGTCATTCCGTTGGCGCTCGCCGCCGCCTCGTATGACGGGCTCACGAGCTTGGGTTACGACGTGACTTTCAAGGCCTACGACATGGGGCACTCGCTGTGTGCGGCTGAGATCCGCGACTTCCGCGTGTGGCTCAAAGGGCGCCTGCAGGGAGCGCGTCGCGGGTGATGCCGGGCGCACTCTCAAGCTCGAACTCGTAGCGGCTTTCGCCATCCCGTTCGCCCGCGCAGTCGAATCGCCGCTCGACGAAAACCGCCGTACCGTCGCGGCGCACCAGCAGCACCGTGGAGCTGCGCGTCCCGAACTCATTGCCGCGAATGAACAAGGAGCGGCGATGCGCCTCCGCACCCGCTGTGCCGTGCGTTTGCTCCGCCAATAAGTCGAACAGTGTTTCCATTGCGGCGCCGCTTGCAAGCCACTCCGCGAGGCCTGCGCGCGCGCGGCGAATCTTCGGCCAGTCGGCGTCGGGAGCGGCGTTGCCGAACGCGTGGATGCCGTTGCCGAGCTCGCGGGCGGGCGCGTGATTGCTCGCGTATTGCAGGCGCCGGCCGTCGAACAGCAACAAATTGAAGCCGCCGAAACGCTGGAGCGCGGGCTTAAGCTCTGCGCTGAAGTGATGCGCTTCCGTCCCTTCGCGTACAAAGCGGGCTACGAGCTGCCCGCGCGACTCGACGCCCGGCGCGGCGCCGGCTTCGAAGTAGTTCGTGACCGCGGCCACGCGAGCGCGTCGGTCGACCGCGAGCCAGCTGCCGCCGGCCACGAGGTCGCGGCCCCCGAGTATCGACGGTCGATCCGGCCACCAATCGGCGGCTGCCGTCGGTCGCGCGTGTCTCTCGTCACGGTTCGCCGCGAGCACGAACGAGTAGTCGCGCGCAGCGTGAAGGCCAAGTGCAATGAGACACATAGCGTCGAGACCCTTGCGCCACCGGTCGCATGACGGGGCGCGTTACTGCGCGATGATGGCGCAACCCGGACAGGCGCTCTTCGGCAGCGACAGCAAGTCGGTAATGTAGCAGATAGCGCAATCGGCGCAGCGCACGACCCCGAGCTCTTCCCCGCGGCGCATGCTGACGAGCAAATTCCAGCTCCATTCGAACGACAACAAGGGCCGCGGCACGAGCAAGCGGTAAGTCTCGAAACACTCGCAAAATCTATGCCCGAGGTCGACGTTATTCTTGAGTGGCGGGTACCCGGGACGCTCCCAATCGATGAGCCCGTTGGCGAGCAGCAAGTTCGCGAGCACACCGGATTCGAGCGCCCTGCCCGTATTGCGCACGAGCGGGCCGATTTGCGTCGGCGACCGGCCGCGGCGCCGGCGCACGGGTTGCCCGCCGAACTTGAAATAGGACGCGTAGAGCTTACGGATGCGGTCGTCGCTCAAGCCTGTCCAGTAGCGGATGGTGCCGGTGCGTGCCTCGAGGTTGATCATTCGCACGGCAAGCTCGAACTTGGCCTGTTCTCCTCGATATCGATCGTCGGTCGCACGCATGGCTCTCGTTTCCCCCCTAACCCGCGATATTCGTGACCTTAGCCTATATCAGCTGCTAATGGTAATTTAGGACCATATATGGCAACTACACTCAAAAAAAGGCCCTTCCATGCCTCCATTCCTCGCGAGCACTGACCACGTCGAAGAAATCCGCGCGCTCAATCGTTTGTTTCTCGATTCCTTACAAACGCGAGCTCGCGTCGGGGAGGAATGCCTCGGCCTCGGGCGGGCCGCCGTCGTGCTGCTCTCCGCGGCGCCACCGGCTTGCCTCGAGATGCTCGCCGCCTTCCCGCGAGCTTTGTTTCAACTGTGCCTCTCGTCCGCGAGATCGCTGCGCGTCATGGATCCCGATATGCGCTCCGGGGCCCATCCGTCGCGGCAGGCGTTGCAGCTGACGATTCTGCACAGCGCCTGGAGCATGAGCCGGCACAGCCCATACGCAGCGCGGCTGTTCCTCGGCCTCGAGGAACAAGATCTCCGCGCCTTGCGCGCGACGACGCTGTCCGATCTGCCGCGCCTGTCCGCGTCCGGACAGCTCGTGACCTGCGCTTTCCCGGACTCCGTACGGCTTTGGCAGAAATTGTTGACCGAAACGCGGCCGGAGTCGCGCCGCCAACTGCTGCTAATCGGCCTGCAACCGCGGCTCCAGACGCCGATCCCGTTGCCGCACGCGCTCGGGCAGCAAACCTCGGCCTGATCTCTTCGGGGGTAACGGGGCGTAGAATACGCGCCGTTGACGGACCGTATGGCCCACGCGCGCGACATGGATGCACTGAACATCAGGGACCTGCACAAGGTCTACCGCAACGGCACGGCCGCCCTCAAAGGCATCGACCTCACCGTCAAGGAAGGCGACTTCTACGCGTTGCTCGGGCCTAACGGCGCCGGCAAGACGACTGTGATCGGCATCATGACCTCGCTCGTCAATAAGACGAGCGGCACGGTCGAGGTTTTCGGCCACGATCTCGACAGGCGCCGCGAAGCGGTCAAGGCGTGCATCGGCGTCGTGCCGCAGGAAGTCAACCTCAACATGTTCGAGCGCAACTTCGACACGCTCGTCAATCAAGCGGGTTATTACGGCATCCCGCCCCGCGTGGCGAAGGAGCGCGCCGAGAAGTATTTGCGGGCCCTGCATCTGTGGGACCGGCGTGACGACATTGCGCGCACGCTCTCCGGCGGCATGAAGCGCCGCCTCATGATTGCGCGGGCGCTCGTTCATGAGCCGAGACTTTTGATCCTCGACGAGCCGACAGCGGGCGTGGATATCGAGATCCGCCGCTCCATGTGGGATCTCATGCGGGAGATCAACGCGGCAGGCGTCACGATCATACTGACTACGCACTATCTCGAGGAGGCGGAAAGCTTGTGCCGCAACATCGGCATCATCGACGAGGGGCGAATCATCGAGAACGACACGATGGCGAACGTCGTCAGAAAGCTGCAGCGCGAGGTGTTCGTGCTGAGCTTGCGCGACCGAGTTGCGGAGGCGCCCGTGCTCCATGGCTACACGGTCAGGCTGCGCAACGAGCACGAGATCGAAGTCGAGGTCGCCAAGAATCAGGGGCTCAACCGGCTGTTCGCCGAGCTCGACGCCAAGGCCATCGACGTGGTCAGCATGCGTACCAAGACGAATCGTCTCGAGGAGCTCTTCATCCGCTTGGTCGAGAATAAGCACGAGGACGCCGCAGCGTGAGCGCGATCGAGGAATTTCCGCCCGCGGCATTCTCGTCTGCATCGCGCGCCAGCGCGCCGAGCTTGCTCAAGACCAACGTCATCGGCCTGGCGACGATCGTCCGCAAGGAAGTCCGGCGCGTCGTCAGGATTTGGGTGCAGACGATCGTGCCGCCGGCGATCACGATGACGCTGTACTTCATCATCTTCGGGAGCCTGGTCGGCCGCCGCATCGGCGAGATGGACGGCCTGCCGTATACGACGTTCATTGCGCCGGGGCTCATCATGATGGCCGTCATCACTAACTCGTTCGGCAACGTCGTCTCGTCGTTCTTCTCGGGGAAGCTGCAGCTGCACCTCGAGGAGATGCTCGTGGCGCCGCTGTCCTATGCGACGATCGTCGTCGGGTACATGGTCGGCGGCGTGGCGCGCGGCGCGCTCGTCGCGGCGCTCGTGACCGTGGTTGCGCTGTTCTTTAGCGATCTGCACGTCGAGCATCCGGTTGTGACGCTCGCCGTGATCCTGCTGACGGCGATGGTGTTTTCACTCGGCGGACTCATCAATGCGCTGTTCGCGAAGAACTTCGACGATATCTCGATCATTCCGACGTTCGTCCTCACGCCGTTGACCTATTTGGGCGGTGTGTTTTTCTCGATTGCGGAGCTGCCGGCGTTTTGGCAGAAGGTCGCTTTGGCGAACCCGATTCTCTACATGGTCAACGCGTTCCGCTATGGCATGCTGGGCACGGCGGACGTGCAGCTGGGAGTCGCGTTGGTAGTCATCCTCGCGGCGTTCATCGGGTTGTTCGCGCTCGCATTGGTGCTGTTGCACCGCGGAACAGGCCTGCGCTCGTGAGGCGGCGGAACCCGGCGTAAGTCCCGCCCTCAGTCGGGCAGCAACACGAAATCCCGCCCCTCGTGGCGTAGAACGACGCCCTCGGAGTAAATGTTCACGATCAGCGGGCCGTTCTGGACACGCTGACCCTGGCGATACTGAAAGCCATTGATGAACACGAACCGCTCGGCCGAGTCTTCGCTGTAGGAGAGCAATTGGAGCTCGAGCGGCGGCAGCGCCATGCCTTCGGCGAGCACTTCCGCAATGCTCGGCAATGTGCGTCCTGTCGCGTCGCTGGAAGATCCCGAAGCTCCTTCCGCGGGTGGGCGCGCAGGTTCAAGCGCGCCCGCCGGGGGCGCGCTCTGCTCTGAATCGCCGCCTGGCAAAGTGCCGCGCGCGGCTTCGGTACGGCTCGCCGCGGCCTCGAGCTCGGGCGCGTTCGCGGCGCTCTGCCACCAGGCCACGGCGAGCACGAATACGCAGAAGCCCAGAGCCGCGATGACGGCCCATGCCCAGGGCGGCATACCGCTGCGCGGTACGGCCATCGGAATCTGCGACAGACTCGGGGCCGCCTCGCGTTGACGCTCGCTTTCGGACTTGCGAAGGGCGTCGAGAATGAAGGACACGTCAGTCGGCCTCGCTCAACAAGGGGATACCCGGCTCGCCGAGCGCCGTCTGCATGGCCATCTGCGTCTGTGCGCCGACGACGCCGTCGATTGTGAGTCTATTTCCACGCTGGAACTCGCGGACGCGCTCGGCGAGCTGCTCGTCATAGTACAAGGGGTCGTCACCCAGGATCGTCGCGCCGAAGATGCGTTGCAGGGCGTCGCGCAACCACGGCACGCTCTCGCTGCGCGAGCCTGGCGCAAGATCTTCCGGGGTCGCCAAAAGCGGCTTCCACAGCAGCAAAGTTTCGCCGTACCAATAGTGAGTGAGATCGACGATGTCGACGCGCTCGTTGCCATTTTCCGTAGCGAGGTCAGCCGTGTCGTAGTCGAGGCGGCTCACGACGACTTGATGCTTATCGCCGTTGGCGTCGACGAGCGTCAAAATAGAGGGCCGGTTGAGCGTGCGCAATTCACCGAGCGAGCCGCGGCTCAAGAAAAGGCATTGCAGATCCTGCATGACGGCCTGCGAGCACGCCGTGCCGCGGCTCGGCTCGTAAGTCGCATTCCAAAGCTGAAACAGCGCCCGCGTTGCGCTGATGCTGTCGGTCGGAAAAGCCGCGTCGACGAGCAGGGTCGCCAGGCGCCGGCGCGGCACCGACGAGACGGCCGGCGTAGCGGTCGTCTCCACCGCCTCGGCACTCGTAGGCGACGGAAGCGCGACGTCGACCGCGGAATTGGGCGCGGCCGCTGCAGCCGCCGTGCTTTGCACGACCTCTGCGGGGAGCTCGAGATCGCCGCGCGGCAAGTCGTATTGCGTCGCCGTGGTCAGCGCGAGCCCGGCGACGCCGGCCGCGACCGCGGCCCACGGCCACCAGCGGCGGGTTGCGCGCTTGCCGAATACCTCGTACGCGGCTTGACGCGCGAGGCGGCGATCGATCTGCGAGCGCTCCTGCGTGTACGCGGCCAACAAGGCGCGGTCGGCGACCACGTTGATGAGACGTGGGATCCCGTTGGAATCGCCGAAAATGCGCCGCACAGCCGCGGGTGTGAACACGTTTCTGTGAGCGCCGGCGACGCGCATACGATGCTTGATGTAAACCGCAGTCTCTTGAGCGCTGAGCGGTTCCAGGTGATAGCGACCCGTGATGCGCTGCGCGACCTGACGCATCTCGGGCCGTTCAAGAATCTCGCGAAGCTCGGGTTGGCCGATCAGGATAATTTGCAGCAGCTTTTTCTTGGCCGTCTCTAGATTCGTGAGCAGCCTCACCTGCTCGAGCAACTCGGGGCTCAGGGTTTGCGCTTCGTCGACGATCAAGACGATGCGCCGATCTTGCGCGTTGGCGCGGAGCAGTTGAACGTTCAAGCTGTCGATGAGCGCTTTCGTCGAGCGCTCCGCGGGCAGCGGAATCCTGAGCTCTTGGCAGATCGATTCCAGGAACTCTTGCTTCGACAGCTGCGGATTCAGAATCAGGGCGATCTCGGCCTTCGCAGGGAGTTGCTCGAGGAGGCTCCGGATCAGCGTCGTCTTGCCTGTACCGACCTCACCCGTGAGCTGTATGAAGCCGCCGCTCTCGGAGATGCCGTAAATCAAGTGCGCGAGCGCGTCGGCATGTCGCCGGCTCAGATAGAGGTATCTCGGATCGGGACTGATGGAAAAGGGCTTCTCGTTGAGCCCGAAGAATTCCGTGTACACGATGCGGATCTCGCGGCGCGGGCGACTGCCCTACTGCACCTCGATGGTCACGACCTCCGACAGCAACGGGGGATCGTGCGGCACATGGAGCTCATCGCCGAGCAGGATCTGTAACGTGTGCGTGCCTGGCGTGAGCGTCACGGTCGTTTCCGTCTGCCCGCCGCCGAAATGCACGTGCCGCTCGTCGGCCGGAATCGGCAGGTCGAGCGGCGGCACCGGCGTATCGATGAGCAAATGATGATGCCCCGTGTCGGCTTTGACGATGCCGGCCGGCGCAATGCCGGCGCCGGAGAGGCCGAATACGACGCGGACGGGGTTCGACAGGGTCGCGCCGTTCTCGGGCGAGATGATGTAGGCGCGTGCACCGGCCGGAGCGGGCTTGCGGGTCAAGCCGGTTGCCGCGGGTTGTGAGGCAGCGGGAGCCGGCGTCGCGGCCGGCGGCCCGACGGCGCTCGATTCGGTTTCGTCCTCCGGCGGAGCGCAGGCCGTGAGCAGCAGCGCGAGGCACGTGAGCAGGCTCGAGCGCGTCGACATGGAACGTCTCCTCGAGAATCTTGCGATTGTCCGCGTCACTCTAGCACAGAGTCGGTGACGCGCCCCAAGGTCACGCGGCACCGTCACCTGCGTCGCCGGCGGTATCTGCGCGGCCAGTCTTCTTCTTGCCGCGCGACGCCCGCGATTTGACGGCGCCCCCGGGAGGCTCGCGTGCGAGCTCACGGGGATCGAAGTCGTCGACGCCCGTGAGCTCCATGACGCGTGCGTCGAAGGCGCGAATAGCGGCCGCTTCTTCGCGCGTAATGAGGCCTTTGCGCTCGGCCTCGTCGATTTGACCGGGCGTGTCCTCACTCTCGATCTCGCCGGCGCGCTTGGCGTCGAAGACGCGGCGTTCGAGGGGCTTGACTTGCTCGGCCATTTCCAGGGCCTGCTGAAGTTGGCCCAGGGGGTTACCGGGATCGAGCGTCGTGTACGCGCAATCGGCGAGCCGGCCGCGCGTCGGCGTCGGGTTGATGACGAGCTCGACGAGACGTTGACCGAGCTCGTCGGACGGCGCCGAAAAGGTACGGCCGCGAGGAAACACGGCGAATCGCAGCAGTCCCCCGACGATGCGGTTCGGGAAATTCCGCAGCAATCCGTGCAACTGTTCTTGCGTTTTGTACAACAGAGTCCGGCACGACCATTCGACCAACGGAAAATCGTCCTCGGGCTCGCCTTGATCGCGATAGTGCTTGAGCACCATCGACGCCAGGTACAAATAGCTCAGAACGTCGCCGAGGCGCGCCGACAGGAGCTCTTTGCGCTTCAACTCGCCGCCGAGCGTCAGCATCGCCGCATCCGCGGCGAGCGCGAACGAAGCGCTGAAGCGATTGATCTGCTGATAGAAGCGCCGTGTTCGTCCTCCCGCGGGAACGTCGGTAAACCTCGCGAGCGTCAGCGCCAATACCAGCGAGCGCGCCGCGTTCGAGAGCGCATAGCCGACGTGCTTGAAGAGGAGCTCGTCGAACCTCGCCAAGCCGCGCGCGGCATCCGTGTCGCGTGCGGCATCCATCTCGGCGCGCACGAACGGATGGCAGCGAATTGCACCTTGGCCGAATATGATGAGGTTGCGCGTCAGAATGTTGGCGCCTTCGACGGTGATCGCGATCGGAACCGATTCGTAGTTGCGCGCAAGATAGTTCTTCGGCCCCAACATGATCGCTTTGCCGCCATGCACGTCCATGGCGTCGTTGGCGACGACGCGCGCCATTTCGGTATTGTGGTACTTGAGAATGGCCGAGGGCACCGCCGGCCGCTCGCCCGTGCTCAAGGCCGTGCAAGTCACGCGCGACGCGGCCGTCATCGTATAGACGTAGCCCGCCATTCGCGCGAGCGCCTCACCGACGCCGTGAAACTTACCGATCGGCAAACCGAACTGGCGGCGTATGCGCGCGTAGGCGCCGGCCGCATAAACACTCGCGAGCGCCCCACCCAACGCGTTACTCGGCAACACGATGCCGCGGCCGACGGCAAGCTGCTGGACCAGCATGCGCCAGCCCTCGCCCGCCATCTTCGGCCCGCCGATGATGTATTCCACCGGGATGAAGACATCCTTGCCGCGCGTCGGGCCGTTCTGGAACGGGATATTGATGGGGAAATGCCGGCGGCCGATCTCGATGCCGGGCAGTGTGGTCGGGACGAGCGCCGCAGTGATCCCGTACTCGTCACGGTCGCCGATCAAGTGCTCGGGGTCGGAGAGCTTGAAGGCAAGCCCTAGCACCGTCGCGATCGGCGCCAGCGTGATGTAGCGCTTCTCCCAGTTCAAGCGAATGCCGACGACGTCCTTATCTTCAAACGTGCCGCGACAAACCACGCCCGTGTCGACGATCGCGGTCGCATCGGAGCCGGCGCGCGGCGAGGTCAGCGCAAAGCACGGCACCTCGTCGCCGCTCGCAAGTCCCGGCAGCCAACGCTGCTTCTGGTCTTCGGTGCCGTAGTGGAGCAAGAGCTCCGCGGGACCGAGCGAATTCGGCACGCCGATCGTCGACGATGCGGTCGCATTTCGCGACGACACTTTGGTCAATACCATCGAGCAGGCGAGCGGCGAGAAACCCAACCCGCCGTACTCCTTCGGGATGATCATCGCGAAGAAGCGTTTCTTCTTGAGGTAATCCCAGACTTCGGCGGGCATGTCCGCGAGCTCGTGCGTAATCTGCCAGTCGTCGAGCATGCGGCACAGCTCCTCGACGGGGCCGCCGAGGAAAGCTTGCTCGTCGTCGCTGAGCCGGGGCGGCGGCAGGCGCAGCAACTTTTGCCAGTGCGGCATGCCCGAGAACAGCTCGCCTTCCCACCACACGTTGCCGGCTTCGAGCGCATCCTGCTCGGTCTTCGACATCGTCGGTAGCATGCGTCGAAAGACCCCGAGCAGCGGTAGGCTCACGGAGCGCCGCCGAAAGTCGATCAAGTTCAGCGCGACGAGACCGGCGAACAAGACCCACAGGAACGTCGTCCACAGAAAGCCGCCGTCGCCGAGCCAACTGTAGATGAAAAGCACGAGACCCAAGATCAGTGTCGCGCTCTTCAAGTCCGTGCGACGGTACGCGAGCGCAATCGGGGCGCCGGCGAGAACGAGCAGCCAGATCAATGTATCCACTTGAGTGTCCCGGCGACTCGAATGGCCGCCCTAAAGAAGCTCGGCGACTTGGGCGCGCTCTTCGCGGAGCTCCGCGTCCGTCGCGTCGAGCTTGGTGCGGCCGAACGCGTCGATGGCAAGTCCCCGGACGATTTCGTAGCCGCCGCCGACACACCTCGCGGGATACGAATAGACCACGCCCTCTTTGATACCGTAGCTTCCGTCGGACGCAACGCCCATGCTGACCCAGTCTTGACCGGGCGTGCCCACCACCCAGTCGCGCACGTGGTCGATTGCCGCGGAGGCCGCGGACGCCGCGGACGAGGCACCGCGCGCTTTGATGATCGCCGCGCCGCGTTGCTGAACGTTGGGGATGAACTCCTTCTCGTACCATTCGCGCGGCACGCGCGCGAGCGCCGGCTTGCCTGCGACCTCGGCATGGCTGAGATCCGGAAACTGCGTGGACGAATGATTTCCCCAGATGGTCACTTTGCTCACGTCGGTAACGCGCATTCCCGTCTTCCCGGCAAGTTGCGCTTTGGCGCGGTTGTGATCGAGCCGCGTCATCGCGGTAAAGCTCCGCGGGTCGAGATCCGGCGCATTCTCCCGCGCGATGAGAGCGTTGGTATTGGCCGGATTGCCGACCACGAGCACCTTGACCCGGCGCATTGCCACTGCATTGAGCGCCTTACCTTGGGCCGAGAAAATTTGCGCGTTTGCAAGCAACAGATCCTTGCGCTCCATGCCGGGGCCGCGCGGCCGCGCGCCGACGAGCAGCGCAAAATCGGCATCGCGAAATGCAACTTCGGCCCGGTCGGTGACCACGACGGCCTGCAGCGTGTCGAATGCACAATCCTCGAGCTCCATCGCGACGCCTTGGAGAGCGCCGAGTGCCGGCGTGATCTCGAGCAGCTGCAGTGCCACGGGCTGGTCGCGCCCGAGCATTTGCCCGGAAGCGATGCGAAAGGCCAGCTGATAACCGATTTGGCCCGCGGCGCCGGTTATGGCGACCCGCAGCGGTGGTTTCGTCCCCGTAGTCATCGTCTCAAAATGTTAGCACGAGGCCCTTGAGCCCCTAGGGTTGCTCGGACTCTTGTCTCTCGGGCAGCGAGTGCTTTTTGAGTAAGCCGCGCAACTGATGGTAGCTCAAGCCCAGGAGCTCGGCCGCAGCCGTCTGTTTGAACTGCGCGCGCGCCAAGGCCGAGTTGAGAAGGTCCCGCTCGTAGGTGCGAACGGCGGTGCGAAAATCGTTCGGCAGATGCAGAGCGGGTTTTGCCGGCGCTGGTCTCGGCGCGGCGTGCGGAATCTCGTTGCGAGCCTCGGCGAGGCGTGACGAGTAGGGCGAGGCAAAGGGATCGAAGAGGATGCGGTCGACGGGCAGGCTCGGATCCGCGGCGCGATAAACGCTGCGCTCCACCGTGTTCTTGAGCTCGCGAACGTTGCCGGGCCAGTTGTGGCTCTTGAGCGCCGCCAGCGCCATGGGACTGAAGCCCGGGAAAACCGCGCGCTTCAAGTCGCTCGTGACGTTGACCGCGAAATGGTAAGCGAGCGTTTCGATGTCCTCGGGGCGCGCGCGCAGCGGCGGGACATGAATGACGTCGAACGCTAGGCGGTCCAAAAGGTCTTGCCGAAACCGGCCGGTGGCGGCAAGGTTCAACAGGTCCTCGTTGGTCACGCCGACGACGCGAACATCCGTCGAAACCGTGTCGCTGCCCCCGACCCGCTGGAGCTCACCGTACTCGATGACGCGGAGTATCTTTTCCTGCATGCGCAGCGGGATCGTGCCGAGCTCGTCGAGCACGAGCGTGCCGTTGTCGGCTTGCTCGAAGCAGCCGATGTGCCGGCGAGTAGCTCCCGTGAAGGCCCCGGCTTCATGACCGAACAGCTCGGATTCGAGCAGGCTTTCGGTCAGCGCGGCGCAGTTGACCTTGACGAGCTTCTGATCCCAACGTGCCGACAGATAGTGCAGCCTGGAAGCAATGAGCTCCTTGCCGGTGCCCCGCTCGCCGATGACGAGCACGGGCTTCGGTAGCCCCGCGGCTTGCGAGACATGCTCGAGCATCGCGACAAACGCCGGCGCTTCGCCGATCAAGCCTTCGGGTCTCACGGGACTCATGGCGACGTTTTTTACCACCGGTTGAGCAGTTGCGCCATTACTTGGCTGGTTTCACCAATTCGAGCTCGAGCGCCGATCTCGTATTGGCGCCGTAATGAGACGCCAATCAATTACTTAGGGCGATCGGCACGTTTGGCACGAAAGGTGCTTTGGGTGAACCGGATCAAACTTACGCAAAAGGTGGTCAGCCATGGGTATCTTTTCGCGCTTCACGGACATCGTGAACTCGAATATCAACGCCATCCTCGACAAGGCCGAGGAGCCGGAGAAGATCGTTCGCCTCATGATTCAGGAGATGGAGGACACGCTCGTCGAGGTCCGCTCGGCGGCGGCTCGCGCCATCGCCGACAAAAAGGAAATCACGCGCAAGCTCCAGGCGCTCGAGCAGGAATCGCGGGACTGGCAGAGCAAGGCGGAGCTCGCGCTCGACAAGAGCCGCGAAGATCTCGCCAAGGCGGCTCTGGCCGAGAAATCGCTGGTCGCCAAGGCGGCCGAAGCCCTCTCGCAGCAACTCAAAGCCGTCGCCGAAGGCCTCGACAAGCTCAACGGCGACATCAGCTCGTTGGAAGAGAAGCTCGCCTACGCGAAGTCGCGGCAGCAGGCACTCATCGTCCGGCACCAAACGGCAAGCGGGCGTCTTGAGGTTCGCAAGCGGTTGCACGACTATCGGATCGACGACGCGCTCATCCGCTTCGAGCAATATGAGCGGCGTATGGACGATCTCGAGGGGCGGGTCGAGGCCTACGACATGGGCGGGCGGAAGGACCTCGCGCAGGAGATCTCGGATCTCGAGTCGACCGAGGCCGTCGAGCAGGAGCTGCGCGCTCTCAAAGCGAAACGCGCTAAAAAAAGCAGCGGTGCACAAGAATAATACGGCGGGGTGACCGACATGGGCGGCGATCAAATTTTTGTCCTCACGATCCTTTTCATGGTCATCGTGTTCCCGCTCATGGTCATCATGCATTACTCGACTAAGTGGAAGGCCACGAAGGGACTGACCGACGAGGAGCAGAAGACTCTCGAGGCTCTGTGGCAGGACAGTATGCGCATGGACAGCCGGTTGAACGCGCTCGAAACGATTCTCGACGACGAGATACCCGATTGGCGCAAGAAGCTGTAATCGAGGAGTGGGTTGGATGAACAGGAACACGGGTTTCGATCCGCAAGAGCCGCGCCGCAGCAAGCTCTATCGAAACAAGACCGACGGCATGATTGCAGGCGTCTGCGCCGGCTTCGCGGACTACTTCGGCTTCGACCTCGGGATGACACGCGTCGTCGTCGCCATCGCGGCGTTCATTTTCCCGACGTTGATCATCGTGTACTTCGTGCTCGCGCTCGTGCTCAAGCCGGGCCCGCGGCGCCCGATCGGCGAACCCGTGGACGTTCTCGGCCGACGCGTGCGCGCCGAACCGCATTCGACCTTAGACAGCGTGCGTCACCGTTTCCGCGACCTGGACGGCAGATTGCAGCGGCTGGAAAAGTACGTGACCTCCGAGCGGTTCCGTCTCGATCGGGAATTCGCCGGACTCAAAGACTAGCAAGGCTTATCAATCGACGGGGCGGAGGGTGCCGGGCATGCAGGTCCTAGAAATGCTGTTCGTGTTGGCGATCCTGACCATCATCTTCGGGTCGATCTTCGGGTTTCCGCTGGCCTTGACTCGAATGAAACAAAGGGGCCGCGAGAAAGAAGCGATAGATCAGTCGATTCGCGACGAGATGTCCGCGCGTCTTGCCGAGCTCGAAGACCGCGTCAAGGTCCTCGAGCGCATCGTCACCGACGAGCGCTCCGAGCTACACCGACAGTTCCGAGAGCTCTGAGCAACGACGTTGGCGCTGCGCAGCGTACGCGCTCACTGCGCGGCGGGCTCGGGATGCGCGTTCCGGTGGGCTTGGACTTCTTGATTGAAAGCTGCCGCGACCGTTTCCATTTCAGTGACGGCGGCGTTATGCCGATTCACCATGAGCGACTTGAACTCCGCCGGGGCATCTTCGCCCGCCGTCTCCAACTCTTCGTTCAAGCACGCGAGATAGATTTCCATCTCCGCCATGTAGGACTTGACGCTGCCCTGAGCGGCCAGCAATTCCTCCATCGTCGCGGTCGCGCCGTCCGGAACGGCAACCATGCTCGGTTGTTCGCATGCGGCGAAGGCAGACGGAGAGAGCAAGCTCGCGGCAGCTGCGGCACCGAGTGCGAAAACTTTCATTTAATGAGCCCCCTGTTATGTAATTTGGCGCTGAATATACCGAAGCGTTTGCGCGGAAGCCAAGCGGTGTTTGCTGCAAGCACTTCGGCTCAGCCGAACAGGGCCTGATAACGCCCGCTGCCTTCGGCCTCCGCCACCAGGAGCGCGCAGAAGTCGTCGGCAGTCATCGGATCGCCGAACAGGTGCCCCTGCGCCATATCGCAGCGCTGGTTGCGGAGGAACATGAGCTGGTCCTGGGATTCGACGCCCTCGGCGACGACCTCGAGCTTGAGGCTATGCGCCATTTGAATGATGGTCTTGACGATCGCGGCATTGTCGCGATCGACCGTGACATCGCGGATAAACGACTGGTCGATTTTGAGCGTGCTGATTGGAAACTGCTGCAGCGCGCTTAGCGATGAGTAACCGGTGCCGAAGTCGTCTATCGCCAAGTGCAGCCCCATGCCGTAGAGCGCGTCCAGGATGCGAATCGTCCGGTCGGTGTCTTCCATGAGCGTCGTTTCGGTAATCTCGAGCTCGAGGCAGGTCGGCGAGATGCCGTGCGTGCGAAACGCGCTGCGAACGCCCTCGAGGAATTTCTGCTGCTGCAATTGCCGCAACGAGAGATTCACGGACACGCGGCACGGCGATGGAACGAATCGCTGCCAGTCGCGATAGTCCGAGCAAACGCGGTTCAAAACCCAGTCCCCGATCTGCAGGATCAGGTTCGTTTCCTCGGCGAGCGGAATGAAATCCGAGGGAAATACGAGACCGCGCTTCGGCAAGTCCCACCTTACCAACGCTTCGGCCCCGGAGATGCGGCCGCTGCGCAGGTCGTACTTGGGCTGATAGTGCAGCCGCAACTCGTCGCGCTCGAACGCTCGACGCAGCTTGTTCTTGAGCATGAGGCGCTCTTCGGCGGCGGTATTCATGTGATGGGAGTAGAACTCGATGCAGTTTCCGCCCGCTTTCTTCGCCTGGTAGAGCGCCGCATCTGCTTTGCGTAACAGGTCCACGACGTTGTCGCCGTCGCGCGGGTATATGGCGATGCCGACGCTCGTGGTCATGAATATCTCTTCGCCCTGGACCTCGAACGGTTTGCCCACGGCGCGCAAAATCTTGCCCCCGACGTTGGCCGCCTGCTCGATGACTTTCTCGAGGTTGTCGCACGGACTCAAGAGGATGGAGAATTCATCGCCGGCCAATCGTCCCGGAATCGCGCCTTCCGGCATCACATCGGTGATGCGGCGCGAGAAAACCTCGAGGCTCGTATCTCCGGCGGCATGCCCGAATGTGTCGTTGATGTCTTTGAAGCGATCGACGTCGAGGTAGAGAAGCCCGAGATACTGACGGCTACGCTTCGCCCGCGCGATGGATTGCTGCAGCAGATGTTGAAACTGCATGCGATTCGCGATCTTGGTCAAAGCATCGGTGCGGGCAAGGTAGCGAATGCGCTGCTCGACTTTTTTGCGGTCATCGATGTTCTGGGCCGCGTAAAGCAGAGATAGGCCCGGCCCGCGATCGTTGCGAATCGCGCTGACCGTGTAAGAGACGCACGTGTGCGTGCCGTCGCGGCGCCGGAATACGCCCTCGCGCGGGCGCGAGACGGCGTCGGCCCCCGGCGGCTGATCCTCGGCATCGAGCATGATCGCGTCGATGCTCATGCCGAGCAGTGCTTCGGTAGCGTAGTCGAGCATGGCCGTGGCGGCGGCATTGACTCGCTCGATGCGACCGTCGCCATCGACGACGAGAATGGCCTCGCTCATGCCCGTCAACAGCCCGTCGAGGTAGTCGCGTGAAACCTGGCTCTCTTTGAGGCTCATCCGCACGGAATCGAGGGCGGTGCGCAGTGCGTGCGACTCCGGTAGGTTCCCGAGCTTGGGGTCGGAATCGAGGTCGCCTTGTGCAGTGCGATTCAAGGCTGTGACGACGCGGCTCAAGGGCCGGCGCAATGATTGCGAGTGCCGCCACAACACTGCGAGGCTTAGGGCCGGAAACGCCACCCCAGCGGCGATCAAGAGCCATACGAGAGGCAGGCCGAGCGCCGCGCCGGAGAGCATAGCGAGCGCGAGCGCGAGCAGCGTCGCGATTCCCGCGACGACGCCTAAGACCGCAAGCCAGACCCTAAGAGACGTTCCGAACATGCTCATCCGGAGTCGGTAGTCTTGTGTTTTTGTTATTGTCGCAATGGTGACCAGTCTGCACTCCGGGAGTTTACTATGAGCCTCGACCGGCGGCTAATGCCGGCGGAGTTCCGCCCCCCACCGGGCTTGCGCCACTGTCACGTCCAATCGGTCGCTTGCAAGCTCCCGTGGCGGCGCCGCGCGGTCCAGGCGCGGGCCGCGGGCTTCCTCGCCGCGGCCAAAGCCGAGCTCATCGACTGCGGCGACGGCGTGCGCTTGCTGGGGTATTACAGCCGCCCTGCCGCAGACAGCCTCGGTCTCGTGGTGCTGCTGCACGGCTGGGAAGGCTGCGCCGACTCGAGTTATATGCTTTCTGCGGGCACGCGGCTTTTCGAGGCCGGTTTCGAGGTTTTTCGTCTCAATTTTCGTGATCACGGCGATACGCATGCGCTCAACGAGGACCTCTTCCATTCGTGCCGGATTGCGGAGGTCGTGAGCGCCGTCAAGGCGATCCACGAGCGCCACGCGGCACGGCGACTGTTCGTGGTCGGCCAGTCCTTGGGCGGGAATTTTGCGCTGCGCGTCGGCGCCCGCGCCCCGCAGGCGGGCATAGCGCTCGACGGCGTCGTCGCCGTGTGCCCGGTGCTGCACCCGCAAAGCACGATGCTCGCCCTCGAGCAAGGCTTGTGGCTCTACCGTCACTACTTCCTGCGGCGCTGGCGGCGGTCGCTGCGTGCGAAGGCGGCCGCATTTCCACACCGGTATGATTTCGGCAGCCTCGAGCGTTTTCGTAGTCTGACCGAGACGACGGATTTTTTCGTGCGCCGTTACACGGAGTTTCCGGATCTCGAAAGCTACTTGGAGGGCTATGCGATCACGGGGTCGGCGCTCGAAGGACTCGCAATTCGCGCGAGCTTGATTGCGGCAGAGGACGATCCGGTCAATCCAAGCCGCGATCTTAAGCGTGTCGCCAAGAGCGAGGCGCTAACCGTCACGCTGCTGCCTTCGGGCGGACACTGTGGATTCGTAGATAGCTGGGGGCTCCGCAGCTGGATCGACGGTTGGATCGTGGCCGAGATCGAGAACTCTATCCGCGCCGCTTCTCTTCGAACTTGAGCGGCGTGCCGTTCGTGACCTTGATTTCGCCTTCGATGATGGCACCCTCGGCGACCGCGATCGAATGACCCGATAAGCTCCCGGTCACGCGCGCCGTTCCCGCAATCTCGACGCGCTGACTGGCAATGACGTCGCCTCGCACCGTACCCGCGACGACGATATCCGTCGCGCGCAACGTGCCCTGCCAGCTGCCGCCGACGGCAAGCGTCAACGGTCCGTCGATGTCACAATCCCCCTCGACGGTGCCGCAGATCACATACGGGCCGTTGCCGCTGATCGTGCCGACGATCTTGGTGGATGCCGCGATGAAGGTCGTCGGACCGCTCGTGGAATCCTGAATGCGTCTCTTCAAGGGATTCATCATTGTCTTCTCCCGACAGCGAGCGACAAAGGTAGCCGAACTTGGGGGGACCTGCGATCCGCGTGATCAAGAAGTGCGAATGGCCGCACAGAGTCGGTAACTGACCCGCCTCGTCACTGTGCGCCGTTTCACACGAGAGTGCGAGCGCCAAGCGCGGCGGGGCGGCGTCGGCGCCGTTGGACGCGTGGCACGGAGATTGCTTATGTCGAGGCAGTCAGTGCGGAGCTTGGGCATGGAAGACAAGAGCGAGGTCATCGCATTGGTGCTCGAGGCGGCGCTCGGCCGCCGGTGGAATTCCCGCGAATGCATGCGCGGCGCGAAGCGGCTCGTCCGCAGTGCGGATGGTCGGGTGAGTCTCGAGTCGATCGAATCCGAGGAAGAGTTCGAGCGCACCGCGCGCACGACGGGATGTTTCAGACGGGGCAAGGCGATTCGCGATCCCGTCTCGCACGAGATCATCGGCTACGAGATGGAGCAGATCTCGGTCTTGCCTGCGGCCGTCCGCATCTAATTCGAATACCGGAACGGCACCGCGCGCCTCGGGCCGACGAGCCTCCCGATGGGCGCGACCTCGGGGCCGCGCCCGCCAGCAACGCGCCTATAATGCCGGCGAGCGGGACGACGTGCGCACGCCATTGCGCGGCACCGCCCACGAGAGAGGAGCCAAGCTTGCTGGAATCAAATGTCGGTTGGCTGAGCCAGCCCGGCAATACCGATCGAGTGCGACGCGGCTCGAGGGGGATCGAGAAAGAAAGTCTACGCGTCGACGTGAACGGGCAGCTCGCCAAGACGCCCCATCCGCCGACAATCGGATCGGCGCTGACACACCCGTACCTGACGACGGACTATTCGGAAGCGCTGCTCGAATTCGTGACTCCGCCGTACACATCGAATTGGCAAACATTACAGTTTCTCTGCGACCTGCATGGCTTTGTGCATCGCCGCCTCGACGGCGAGCTGTTGTGGCCCGCGAGCATGCCGTGCGTCATCAACCCGAACGAGGAGATCCCGATCGCGGCTTACGGGCCGAGTAACGCCGGGCAGATGCGCACGATCTATCGGCGCGGACTGGGGTTTCGTTACGGCCGGGCCATGCAGGCCATTGCCGGGGCCCACTTCAATTTCTCGCTGCCGCAGGAATTTTGGGAGGCATACCGGGGGTACTGCCGCGCCGACGCGCCGCTCGCGGCGTTCAAGTCGGAGCAAATGATGAGCCTGGTGCGCAATTACCGGCGCTGCGCGTGGCTCGTCGTCTACCTGTTCGGTGCCTCGCCGGCGTTCTGCAAGTCGTTTCGACCCGAGCCTCACGAGCTCCTGCAGGAGCTCGACAGAGCGACATGGTTCGGTCCTTATGCCACTTCGGTGCGTATGAGCGACATCGGCTACAGAAACTCGACGCAGGCAAGGCTCAGCATCTCGGCGAATTCCCTGCGAGACTACGTCGCCGGATTGACCGGGGCCGTCACGACGGCAGACCCACGCTACGCGGACATCGGCGTCTTCGTGGATGGCGAGTTCCGGCAACTGAACGCCAATGTTCTGCAAATTGAAAATGAGTACTACAGCTCGGTGCGGCCCAAGCCGCGAGATCGAACGATCCGCGCCATCGCGGCATTGAGACGAGACGGCGTCGAGTACGTCGAAATACGCACGCTCGACCTCAACGCTTTGGACCCCGTCGGCGTCAACCAAGCGCAGATGCGCGTGCTTGAAGCGCTGTTGCTCTACTGCTTGCTTGCCGACAGCCCGCCGATATCCCAAGAGGAGCAGGTCGAGATCGATGCGCGCGACGTGCAGGTTGCGAGAGAGGGCCGACGACCGGGTTTGCAGCTCTCGATAAACGGGCGGCCCGCTGGCCTGCCTGCTACGGCGCTTGCGTTGTTGCGTGATGTGGCTTCGATCGCGTCGCTGCTCGACGGCGATTCACGCGACTATTCGGCCGCCGTCGACGCGGCCCGCGCGGCCGTGGAGGATCCCGAATTGACACCCTCGGCGAAGCTGGTCGCCGAGCTCAGGAGCACTGACGCGAGCTTTTTCGAGTATGGGCTCGAGCTCGCGCGTAGCCACCGCCAATACTTTCTCTCGCTGCCACTCGACCCCGCCAAGGAAACCATGCTGGATGCCACGGCCGCGAGCTCCCTGGCGGAGACCAAGGCGCTCGAGGCTCGAGCGGACGTGCCGTTTGCCGAGTATCTCGAGCGCTACGCCGAGACCCTTGGCGGGCCCGAGGGCTCGGCCGGGAAGGGTGGCGTTGCAAATCTGTGATTCTGTTAACCGCGCGGAAGCCCCATCGCGTCGACACTTAATATTGTGTCGACGCATGACTAGGGCTTGGCGGAGCCGGGAATGAAGCGACTTTTCATCATCGGGCTGCTCGTGGGATTTGCGGGCCTCTTGGCCGCGGCGCATTTCGTGCCCTGGGTGAGCCACGTGCGCCTGCCCTCCCAGACGTCTGTCGTCGCCAACGGCGGCCGCGCGGAGCGCTTCGTGATTCGCTTGCCCGCGGATCGCATCCACGCGTTGGGTTCCGCCACGGCAGGGCTCAGGAGCCGCGGATTCCCCGCGCCGGCGACGATCCCCGGTGAAGACGCGACGGCTCTTGCGTTACTCGAGCATTTCAAGGTGCGCGACAGCGCCGGCAACGTCATCGGTATCGCCGCGCGCCATTGGACCGCGACACCCTCGGGTCCGAGGACCTCCTGGACGCTGACGATTCCGAGCCGCGGGTCCCTGGTATTGGCTGCGCCCGGCGAGGCGCCCGGCGTGGTCGACGCGGCCTTGACGGACCGCAGCTATACGAGCGGCTCCCCGTGGAGCGGCGAGCTCAGCCTGGCGATGGTCGGCGACGGCGCGACGGCCGAGAGCGTGGTGGGCAGCCGCGAATTCGCAGGTCTCGACGTCGCGTACACGGAAACTTGGAACATCACCGGAATCGGCGAGAGCGGCGAGATCCGCGGCACCATCGAGCTCGATACCGTGAGTCGGCGCGGCGGATGAAATATCTATTCGCAACGCTCGGCGGAGTGCTGCTCGGTATGGCCGCGGCTCTCCTCGCGCTTTACTTCAATCCACTGAACGCGCCGCAAGCCGCGACGACGTTCAACGATGGATGGACGCTCGAGTACGATTTCCCGGGGGACAGCACGATCGCTTTGACGCACGGCGGACAGCTCGACTTGCCGAGCATTCCCCGAGAGATCGCCGCGCTCTGGGAAACCGGCATCAACAGCATGATCTTGAACGTTCTCGTGCT
>Ga0209320_10000338_pt1 | contig 24573 bp, 23 predicted proteins | sample Rifsed13ft4_FD_184008 | JGI IMG/M metagenome (GOLD analysis project Ga0209320, IMG submission 184008) | Soil microbial communities from Rifle, Colorado, USA - sediment 13ft 4 (version 2) | ecosystem: Environmental > Terrestrial > Deep subsurface > Rock core/Sediment | place: Rifle, Colorado... | reverse complement strand
CAGGGCCAGAAGAGCGCTGAATTGCTCCTCGGTTTCCGAGAGCTTACGCAGCAGCGCAGCTCCGATCAAGTCTGCGGCGTTGTCGAGCCGTTCCTGGGTCCGCTGACTCTCCAGAGCGCGATCCTGTTCCAGCAACCGCCAGCTCAGCCAACCCAAGGTAGCCGCCAGCACCAGCATGATCGTCAGGAACAGTGTAAGAAGGTAACGCGGCGGGCGAAACCAACGACTGAGCCACATAGATTTGCTCGGGGGAATAACGTGCCCCATTATAGTCCTTAACGTCAGCACCAGATGGAGATTCCGTCAGGGTTCCGTTAAGCTTGACGCCGGCTTTCTGGTCAGTGAAATCGCACTCCAGCGGTTCACGGGTCTCTACCAATTGAAATCCTTTGAGACGGGTCAAACGAAAGTCTTTCTCCCTCGGTCTTCCAATCAGTTGCAGAGCTTCCTTGGCACACCCTTTGGTACAGCGGGGCATTGACCAGCAGCAATGCACATGCGGTCGGGTAGTAATCGCAGGAGTCCGGCCTCAGCTGGTCGCCTGACTCTGGCCCAGCCTCAGTTGGGCCCGGCAAGAACGGCAAAACCGGCCTGGTTTGACGTCCACCGCTTCGACGGTATGGGAGGTGTGCATGACGCATTGCCAACTCTGGCAGTGGGTCAAGCCAAAGGTGTGGCCCAGCTCGTGGAGGATCTCCTTGAGCAGGCGTTCGCGAAGAAGCTTCTCATCGGCCGGCAGGCCGTACACTTCCTGCTTGAGCCGATAGAAAGAGACGATGGCACAGGGATTGTTCACCTGCGCCTCGCCGAAGACAAAAGTCAGGACGGGAATGAACAGGTCAAGGTCGGTCACGCCGACCACGCGGAGGGCATCCTGGGGGAGGTCCGAGCTGAGGCGCTTCAAAATTTCGGTGGAATGATATTGGCCGCGCAAGGGGTTAAAGGCAAAGGAAGGGTCAACCCATTCCTGGCCAACCTTGGATGGCAGCCCCAGCAGGATGCCGGCGCGCTCCGCCAGCAACTCCAGCAGCGCCGCCGTGGTGGTGGAGGGCGCACCCACGCCGACGAAATGGAGCGCCTTCATGGCTCTTCTGGCTTCTTCCAGCCGTATTTCTTGAGTTTGTTGTAAAGGGTGACGCGATCAATCCCCAAAACGCGGGCGGCATGGGTCTGGTTCCAGTTGCACTCCTCGAGCACTTTGCGGATGTGCGCCTGCTCGAGCTCTTCGAGCGTCCGCGGCGCCTGGTTCGGGGCGCGACTGACCTGGAAGGGAAAGTCGGCGGCCTGAATCTCCGGTTCGCGGCCAATCACCATCGCCCGTTCGATGGCGTTTTCAAGCTCCCGCACGTTGCCGGGCCAGGGGTAAGCCAGCAGCAGGTCCATCGCTTCCTTGGACACGCCGGTGAAGCGCTTGTTCATGGCCCCGGAAAATTTCTGGAGAAAATGCTCCACCAGAAGCGGGATATCCTCGGTCCGTTCCCGGAGCGGAGGCAAATCAATGCGGAAGACGTTCACCCGATAGAAAAGGTCGGGCCGAAACGTTCCCTCCCCCACCAGCTTATCGAGATCCTTGTTGGTGGCGACGATGCAGCGGAAGTCCACTTTGATGGTCAGGTTCCCGCCCACGCGAGTGATTTCTTTTTCCTGGAGGACGCGCAAGAGGTCGGTTTGGGTTTTCAGGCTGATGTCGCTGATCTCATCCAGGAATACCGTGCCGCCGTCGGCCACCTCAAATTTTCCCTTCTTGCGGTATTGCGCCCCGGTGAAGGCCCCTTTTTCGTGGCCGAACAATTCTGATTCGAGCAGCGTTTCGGTGAGCGCCCCGCAGTGGATGGTAACCATCGGCATATAGCGCCGGGGGCTGCCGTCGTGGATGGCTCGCGCCACCAGCTCCTTGCCTGTCCCGCTCTCCCCGTGTATCAGCACGGTGGCGTCGGTTGGCGCCACCGTGTGAATCAAATCAAAAACGTGCTGCATCGCCGGACTCTTCCCCACAATGTCGGCCGGCTGAACGATCTCTTCAATCTTCTCGCGCAGGCGAATGTTTTCCATCTTGACGCGCCGTTGCTCAAGCCCGTTGCGCACCACCGTGGCCAGGTCGTCCGGGTCGAAGGGCTTCATGATGTAGTCAAACGCGCCCGCTTTGAGGGCTTGGACAGCGGTTTCCACCGAAGCGTAGCCGGTCATGATGATGACGACAATGTTGGGATCAATTTCGTGGATTTTGCGCTGAAGTTCGAGCCCGTCCATCCCGGGCATCTTGATATCCACCAGCACCACATCACACGATCGCTCCTGGATTTTGAGCAGCGCCTCGCGGCCCGAGGCAGCGCTTTCCGTCGCATACCCTTCCTCGTGAAACCATTTGGAGAGCGAATCGCGCACGATCAACTCGTCGTCCACCACCAGAATGTTGCCGGTTGCGGTTCTTGCCGTTTCCGATGCCATGACTTGGCTACCTCCCGTAACTCAACCCGAAACCACCCGGCCAGCAGTGAGGTCGGCCGCGACTTGCCCGGGTTCAGCTCTCTCGAAGGCTCCCGCAGGTGGAGAGAGCGGGAGCGTGACGGTAAAGGTTGAGCCGCGGCCTTCTTTGCTGGTCACGTCAATCGTTCCCCCATGCTGTTGGACAATGCCGAGGGCCGTGGCCAAGCCGAGCCCCACCCCGCGGCCTTCTTCCTTGGTGGTGTAAAACGGTTCAAAAAGATGGGGGAGCACGGCGGGCGATATCCCCGCGCCGTTGTCGTTGACCGCGATGACGATCTTGGCCGGGTCGCCACTCGGCCTCGACTCGACCAGGAGCGTGCCCCCGTGGGACATCGCCTCCACCGCGTTCATCAAGAGCGCCAGCACCACCTGCTGGATCAGACTGGAATCGCAAACCACTGCCGGCAGCGACGCCTCCAGCCGCTTTTCCAGGTTGATATTTTCCAGTTCCAATTGGTGTTGGATGAGCAGCAAGCAGCGCTCGATCAGCGCATTGACGTCGGTCGGCTGGAATTTGGCGGGGGATTGCCGGGCGAAGGCGAGCAGGTTGCGCACGATGTTTCCGCAATTCATGCTCTCGGTTTCGATCAACTCGAGTTGCGAGCGGATCTCGGCGATTTTCGCCTCGTCCAGGTCCTGCTTGCCAAGCTGCCGCGAGGCGAGCTTGGAGTAGGTGAGGATGCCGGTCATCGGGTTATTGATCTGGTGGGCGACCACCGCTGCCAGCCGGCCGATGGACGCCATTTTTTCCAGGCGGATCGACTGCTGGTGGGCCTGGTCGAGTTCGGCGGTCTTCTCCTCCACCCGCTGCTCCAGCGTCTGGGCCCAGCGCACCAGCTCGTCATGGGCGCGTTGCAGTTCCCGCGTCATGCGGTTGAAGGATTCAGCCAGATTCCCGATTTCATCGTTCGCGCCAATGGGAATCGAATAGTTCCAGTCTCCCCGGCCGACGCGCTCGGTGCCCACCACCAGTTCCTTCACCGGCCGGCGGACCACCAGCCAGACAAAGAGGGCGCTGATGAGGGAGATGCAGAGCACCGCCACCACGGTCGAGGCCAACAACTGCCGGCTGCCCTGGGCAATCTCTTGATCCACCCGGGCGAGCGACAGGTTCGTATCCAGCACACCCAGAATGTGCTGCGAGGCCGGGTGCGCGTGGCAGGCAGCGTTGGAACAATCCGGCGCGTTCTCGATGGGGTTGATGAGCCCCAGGACGCGACCGTTGACGGGGGTCGAGTAAATGCGAAAGCGGTCGGGCCGATCGAGCCGGGTGAGTGGCTGGGCCTCGGCGTGGCAGCGGTAGCAGGCCTCGGCCGCCTTGTCCACCGTCGTTCCGATCTCGGCCCGGTCGGTCGAAAAGATGATGTCGCCCTTTTCGTTGAAGATGCGAATCTTGCTGATGCCCGGCTCGGCTCCGATGGTGTTGAGGGTGTGGTAGAGGGCTTCCCGGTCGTTGCGCAGCATGTGGTAGCGGGTGCTGCGCTTGATGAGGTCGCTGATGCGGTCGGCGCTGGCGAACACATTTTCCTCAAGATGCCGGCGGTGCACCCGCATGGCCATCCAACCCTGGATCCCGAAAATTACCACCATCGAGCCGATCAGGCACACAATGAGCTTGGTGCTCAACCGCAGCGAGAGAAACTGCCGCCCGATTGTCTTCCAGCTCATTGGCTGACAGCCGGCGCCCTCTCTTTGTGCGCCGCTTCCTCCTCCACAAAGATCGGCAAATACTTCGCCGCTGCCGCAAAGATGGCGAACCCGAGGGAAACGATAAAGAGCGTCAGCGTGAGCTCCATCCAGGTCGGGAAATATTGCTTGCCCAGGCCGCGCTCCATCCCGGTAATGGCCACATTCAGCCGGTTGGCGACGAAGCCGAAAATCACCATGACGGCGCAGGCATAGAGACCCTTCAGATTGCGCCGGATGCGCCCCCACGACAGCAGCATGACCGGCAAGAGGATGCCCAGCGCCGCCTCCAACCAGAACAGGTAGGTCTCCGTCCGCGGCATCCAAAGATATTTCCAGGCGCCCCGATCGAGAATATCTTCCACCCGAAGCACCCCATAGACGCTCAGCACCACCACCATCACCCGCGCCAGGCCGGTGAGCAGTTCCCGCTCGAGCTGCTTTCTGAAGGCGCGCGAGCTGAGAAAGGATTCAAAGATCGTCATGGCCAGCCCCACCCCGATCGCCGAGATGAAAAAGAAAACGGGAAGCAGCGGCGAATACCACAGCGGATAAAGTTTTTCCGGAACGATCAGGTAAAGGCTGCCGAGCGAAGACTGGTGCAGGATCGAGAGAATCACTCCGGCCACGACCAGCGGCGGAGTGATTTTGTGATGCCACGTGACCGCCCGAATCCAACCCAGCCGCTCCAGCACCACCGGTAGAAATTCCAGCGCCAAAACGGCCGTGTAGAGCATCACGCACCAGGCCACCTCGAACATCACCGAACGCGGGTTCCACATGATGAGCGGATGCCAGATGTTCCACGGCTTGCCCAGGTCATACAGCAAGGCGAAGATCACCAGCAGGTAGCCTAGGAATGCGGTCAGGATGGTGGGCCGCAAGATCGGCCGGTATTTTTCAAGGTTGAAAACATAAACGGTGGCGGCAAGGGTGAAACCGCCCGCCGCCAGGCCCACGCCGCAGAGCACGTCAAAGCCGATCCAAAGCCCCCACGGAAATTCATCGGAAAGAGCGGTGGTGGCGCCCAGACCGCCGGTGAAACGCCGAAAGGTTATATAAAGGCCGGCCATCAACAGCACCACAAAGATGCCGAGCCAGAAACCTAACCGCGGAAGCTTCTTTGGCCTGGCAAGCGTCAGATTCGTTCCCAACATTCTTGTCTTCCTCCATCCCGTTCCCCATCCCCCATGTTCGGGACGGGGAGGGCTCAGGCGGGGCCGCCCGGTTTCCTTACGCCGGCTGATGCGGCCTGGCGCTCGGCCCCTTCCGCCTTGGCAACTTCCTCTCGACGATGGGTAATCCACCAGATGCCGCCCAGCATCACCCCGCCAAGAACGACGATGTCCGGGATCTTGGAGAGCACCCGGAAGGTGAGCAAAGGCAGCGGTTCGCGCGGCAGATCGACGCGCATGCCGAGTTGCTCAAAGGGCACGTCGGAGAGGAAGAGCATCGACGTGCCGCCTGCCTCCTCGACACCATAAACATGGTTCACATATCCGTTCGGGTTTTCCCGGATGCGCGCCTGAGCCTCCGCGATCAGCACGTCGCGGTCGCCAAAGGTGGTCGCGCCCACCGGACACGCTTCCGAGCAGGCGGTTGGCTTGCCCTGCTCCACACGGTCGGCGCAAAAGGTGCATTTGCGGACCCGGGGCGTGACCCGGTTCCATTCGTAACGCGGGATATGAAACGGACAGGCCATCATGCAGTAACGGCAGCCCATGCATTTGTCCTCGTCATAGACCACCGGACCGGCCTCGAGCTTGGTAAAGGCGCCGACCGGACAGACGGAAGCGCACGTGGGTTCATTGCAGTGGCGGCAGAAATTACGGACAAAGCGACCGGAACGCTCCTCGACCACGTTGTAGGTGGTGGCGGAGAGTTCGCGCTCGCCCCGATTTGATCGGGGTTCGCCAGAAGCCGGGCCGTCATCCATCGGCAGGCCGTTTTTCTCTTTGCAGGCGGTTTCGCAAGCGCGGCAGCCGATGCATCGAGTGATGTCCACCAGGAGTGCTTTCTTTGTCTGTGCCATAGCTACACTCGCATCCTTCTCGGATCAGGACAGGAAAAATTCCTTCGTCACTTCGCTCCAGCTCTGGCCGTCCAGGTGAGCCGATACGTCGGACACCGGCAAACCGCCGTCCTGGGCCACCGCCCCGGCCAATTGGGGAACCATGCCCCTCAGCCGCTCTGCCGCCTCTTGCATCCAGCGTACGGCAAGCCGGCCGGTCAGCAGGTTCTTCAGGTTGGTCTCGATCTGCGGTGCCTTGACGGCAAGCAACCAGCCTTTGCCGTAGGGGTCGCGGCGGATGACTTCCGGGTTCTCGACTGCCTCTCGATTGATCGCGATGATCTCGCCCTCAATCGGCGACAACATCTCCGCCGTCTTCCCTCCATGGGTGAGCGTGAGAATTTTCTGCCCTTGCCGAATCCATCGGTTGAGTTGCGGCAAGCGGATGCTTTCCAACTTGCCCAGCAAGCGAACGGCAAAGTCGTCGAGCCCAACCCGGGCCAGATTGCGTCCTTCGTCCATGACCCAGGTATGGCCGGGATGGTAGGCCAGTTCGGGCCGTAGGACGTAGCCGCCTACCAGGGATGCATCAAAAGCCGGAATCGCCACCGGCCGGCGCTCGGGCGCAACCACCGCCACCTCGCCGCGATGACGCAGATAATCAATGACAATGAAAATCAAGAACATTGCAAGTACCAGCAGCACTACCATCGTCGTTCTCCTTTCTCCTTCGGGGCGTTTCCCCACTTCGGAGAAAGGCACGACCGCTGCCATATGCTGTAGCGCCGCTGATGTTTTGAAATCAAAAGGGTTACCGAGTTGCCTGGGCACAGCTACCAGCTCGAGCGACGTCTTGACCGTTGCAATCCTCAACATGATCCCGACCCATTTCCTTCAAAAACGCCGGACTTATGTCTAGCCTCAACAGTTTCCGGGGTGCAGCGAATCTCAATAGCAACTGTTGCGGAATTGGACGACACCGGAACGGGGAACCATGGCGTTTCTCGCTGGCAATGCTCCGCGACCAACTCCTGAATTGACCAAGCTGCCTGTCTCATGTTGTTCGTCGGGCACGGCAAGAAAATCTGGAACCTGGATGAGTGACCCCATCCTGTGGCAGCTCGGAAGAGGTGGAGGGCTGCTGCCTCAAAATTAGACAGCACGCCCTCCGCCAGGCGGACCTGCGTTTCTTGATCACGACTCCCGATTGAAATTTCCCCGTCAGTTAATTGATAATACAAGACTTATCTTGATGGACCCGGGAAGAGGGGAAGGCCCGGAAGCGGGCAGCTCTTAGGGGCATGTGCCTAAGAGGGACAAGTTGTCCCGAAACATCTGGCTGCAAGCAAGCCTGTTGACAACCACAACAATCTTTACCGAAACCTGGATCAAAGCCGCAAAACTTGAGGGAAACGAAGGCGGAGGGCAGCGTTGTGGCCTCTCTCCACAGCGTATCCACCAACCCGCGACACGAAGTCTTTGGTCGCGCCCCCCCATGCACTGTTCTCGACAGGTTGTCCTTTGCGGTTTCACTGCGGACACGGAAACCTTTTGTTTCCTGATGGTTCTGGTTCCCAAGCTATGGCCGGCGGTGTGCGCTGGAGCACTTGCAGAAGGGGCATCGGCCGGGGCAGAATAGGTGGCTTTGCCAACCAGCCGGGGAGCTAAACCATCTAATGCGACGAAAGGTTCTGATTCTTGGCGCAGCCGGCAGGGACTTTCACAACTTCAACGTCCTCTTCCGGCAGAATTCTGAAACCGAGGTGGTTGCTTTCACCGCCACCCAGATTCCGAACATCGAAGGCCGGCTCTATCCGCCGGAGCTGGCCGGGCCGAACTATCCCGAAGGCATTCCCATCTACTCCGAGGACGATCTGGAAAAGACGATCCGCGACAAGCAAATCGATACGGCGGTTTTCAGCTACAGCGACATCTCCCACGTGGAGCTGATGCACAAGGCCTCGCGCGTGGTTGCGGCCGGGGCCAGTTTTGAATTGCTGCCCACCAGCCGGACGATGCTCGCGGCCAAGGTGCCGGTGGTTTCCATTTGCGCGGTGCGCACGGGCTGCGGCAAGAGCCCCGTCTCCCGCCGCGTCGCGCAAGTGCTCCACGAGTTGGGTTGGAAGTTCGTCGTCGTCCGGCATCCCATGCCCTATGGCAATTTACTGGAGCAGCGAGTGCAGCGGTTTGCCGCCTACGAAGACCTCGACCGCTACGATTGCACCATCGAGGAGCGCGAAGAATACGAGCCGCACCTTTCTCGAGGCACAATCGTCTATGCCGGCGTGGACTATGAGGCGATTCTCCGCCAGGCTGAACAGGAATGCGACCTCGTTGTGTGGGACGGCGGAAACAACGACACACCGTTTTTCAGGTCGGATTTGGAAATCGTGGTTGCCGACGCGCAACGCCCCGGGCATGAGATCACCTACTTTCCCGGCGAGGTGAACCTGCTTCGGGCCCATGTCATCGTCCTGAACAAAATGGACGGAGCCGATCCCAAGGCGGTGCAGACGGTCCGGAAAAATATTGCCTCGCGGAACCCCGCGGCGACCGTGATTGACGCTGATTTGCCGGTCTTCGTGAAGGAGCCCGAGCTAATTGCCGGGAAGCGCGTTCTGGTGATCGAAGACGGGCCGACGCTCACCCACGGCGGGATGTCAACAGGCGCGGGAATGGTCGCGGCGAAAAAGTTTGGCGCCCTCGAGATTGTGGATCCGCGGCCGTACGCCGTGGGAAGCATTGCCACCACCTACAAGAAGTACCCGCATATCGGCCCGCTCATCCCCGCCATGGGCTATGGCAAAAAGCAGATGCGAGAACTGGAGCAGACGATCAGCAAGACGCCGTGCGACCTTGTGCTCGTGGCCACCCCGATTGACCTGGTCAACCTCCTGAAGCTCAAGAAACCGGGACTGCGGGTCACTTACGAACTCGAGGAGTTCACCCATCCCAACCTGAAGGAGATCCTCGAAGCCTTTACCCTGCGCCATCGCCCGGTCGCGCCGCGCGGAGGTGCGCGGTGAGGCAACCCGTCGCCAGGAGCGCTTCCCGGGCAAAGTTCCGGTTAAAGCCGGCCCGCGGGCGAGCCAAGCGCGACCTGGTTTCCATACACGACCTTAGCGTGAAAGAAGTTCAGGGCCTCTTCTCCCTCGCCCGGGCTATCAAGGCCAAACCCCAAGCCTTTCGCCTGGCCTGTCAGGGCCGCACCCTGGCCATGATCTTCGAAAAGCAATCGCTCCGGACACGGGTGACGTTCGAGGTGGGCATGCAGCAGCTTGGCGGCTATGCCGTCTATCTGGCGCCGGGCGACATCAGCCTGGGCAAGCGGGAATCCGTGGCCGACGTGGCGCGAAATCTTTCGCGCTGGGTGGACGCCATCATGATCCGCACCTTTGGCCATGCCATCGTCACTGCCCTGGCAGCGGAAGCGACGGTGCCGGTCATCAACGGCCTGTCCGATCTGCTCCATCCCTGCCAGGCGCTTGGCGATTTCCTGACCTTGCTTGAGCACAAGGGAGATTTGCGGAGGATTCGCCTGGCCTATGTGGGCGACGGCAACAACGTGGCCCATTCCCTCGCCTTTGCCGCTGCCAAGGTGGGCGCGACCTGCATCCTGGGGACACCGCGCGATTACTCGCCCAAACCGGAGATCCTGGCCGCCGCGCGAGAAGATGCGCTAGAAACCGGCGCGCAGATCGTCCTGGTGCACAGCGCCGAGGAAGCCGTTGGCGGCGCCGATGCCGTCTATACGGATGTTTGGGCAAGCATGGGACAGGAGAGTGAAGCCGAAATGCGCCGGGGAATCTTCCGGCCATTTCAGGTAAACAGAGCGCTCATGCGTCTGGCCAAACCCGATGCCGTGTTCCTGCATTGTCTTCCCGCTCACCGCAACGAAGAGGTGACCGACGAGGTGATCGATTCGAAGGAATCCGTAGTCTATGACCAGGCCGAAAACCGGCTGCACATCCAGAAGGCCATCCTGGTGGCGCTCCTGGGCGCCGTCGCTCGGGGGGGCAGACCGGGAGCCAGCCCCGAATCCATCGGGGCCCGAAGAGGCAATTCTTGAAGCGCACGGCAGTTATCGCGATTGGCGGAAACTCCTTGACCCTTCCCGGTCAAGCGGGCACGGTGGAAGAGCAGCGAGAGAACGTGCGGCAAACCTGCGAATCGGTGGCCGATATCTTGGCTGCCGGCTACCACGTGGTCATCACCCACGGCAACGGTCCGCAGGTGGGCGCGGCCTTGCTCAAATCGGAACTGGCTTCGAGAGAGGTCCCGCCCGTCACGCTCGATGTTTGCGACGCTGAGACGCAAGCCACCATCGGCTACATGATTCAACAAACGCTTGGCGGCGTGCTCGAAGCGCGCCGCATGCCCCGCCCGGTCGCCACCGTGATTACCCAGGTCGTCGTGGATCCCAAAGATCCGGCATTCCAGACGCCCACCAAGCCCATCGGCCCCTTTTTGGGCCGCGGAGAAGCTGAGCAGCACCGACTGGATCGGGGCTGGAGCGTTGTGGAAGACGCGGGTCGCGGTTGGCGGCGGGTGGTGGCGTCGCCCCAACCGCTTGAGATCGTGGAACTGGATGCCATTCGGCGCTGCTTGATCAACGGCGTCGCCGTCATTGCGGTGGGTGGCGGCGGCATCCCCGTCGTCCGCGGGGAACACGGGCTCCGCGGCATCGAGGCGGTGATTGACAAGGACCGGGCCTCCGGGCTGCTGGCGGCGCACCTGCGCGCTGATTTGCTGATGATTTCCACCAGCATCGATCGCCTGGCCATCCACTTTGGGAAACCAAATCAACAATTCCTGAGTGAGCTGACGCTGGACGACGCTCGGCGCTATCTGGCCGAAGGTCACTTTCCGGCTGGCAGCATGGGACCGAAGATCGAAGCAGCGATTTTCTATCTCGAGCGCGGAGGCAAACAGGTGATCATCACCTCGCCGGATCATCTCCAGCACGCACTCGAAGGCAAAGCCGGCACTTCGATCCGGCTAACCCCGCGGGGCTCCCGCGGCATCCCCAAAGCAGAGCCGGTCGCCAAACCGAGAGCTTTGGGCTAGTGCCGTTCCAACTATTCGGTGCTGGATATCTGAAGAGCCCATGGGAAACAGATAGCTCGGTGCCACCGCTCGTTTGTTTTTGTTTTGCAGAAATAGTTGGAACGGTACTAGAATGAGTTTCCACCCGGCCAGAGGAGGCCCCGCCGGGTGGGGATCAAGTCAGGTCAGCCGCAAAAGGGTCGGGCTTCCAAACGGTCGGCTGCAACCGGAAGGGTTCGCCAACAGCCGCCGCGCCCGCCGCTGGGGACTCGCCGCTCGAGCCGTCCCAAGATCAAGCGAAAGGACAAACACGATGAAGCTCGCAGGACGCATCGGATTGGTTCTGGTGGCCGTGGCGGTAGTCATCGCGATCAGCCGGGCACAGACGGCCCCGCCGAAAGACGTGATGGAGTTCAAATCCACGCTCGGCACCGTGACCTTCCAGCACAAGGTTCATATCGAGCAGCACAAAATTGCTTGCGTGAAATGTCACCACACCTTTAAGGCGGGCGAACCGGTGATTGCCTGCAGTAGCTGTCACACCAAGGTGGCAAGCGGAAAACAACTCTCGCTCAAAGATGCCGTGCACAAGACCTGCGGCGATTGCCACAAGGCGATGATGGCAGAGGGCAAGAAGCCACCGTCACCGACGAAGTGCATGGATTGCCATAAGAAAGCGGCCTAGCGCCGTTCCAACTTAATAAGCGAATGCACCCCTTCCCAACTTGTTCGAACGGGGGCGGAACGGAGTCGCTGGAAATGGCCCAAAATAGTTGGAACGGCAACCGTGCCCTACGGGAGACGACCCGCGTCGTCCCCCACCCCTTTATCGTGAGCCCCCGCCGAACCATACTCCTACCGGAGGACTACCACCATGAACCGCTTGCTCGCGACTTCCCTTGTCGCTTTGATTTGTTTCCCCGCAAGTTTGACGGCGCAGGCAGATGACCCCGGCCAGCGGCTCGAGCGCCCGGAGCGCGAGGCGCAATCGCTGCGGTTTGCCGTCGAGGCCTCCGAACAGCGCAGCCTCGAATTGACGTTTCTCATGGAAGCGCAGGGCATCGCCCGCTATGAGAAGATTCGCTACACCAGCTCGGCCGACGGCCGCATCATCCCGGCACACCTCTGGACGCCGCTCAACACTGCCGGGCGCAAGCTGCCGGCGCTCGTCTGGATTCACGGCGGCGTGCACAGCCACCTTAGCTCTTATTACTGGAGGCTGATCCGCGACATGCTCGAGGAGGGCTACATTGTCCTGGCGCCCGAGTACCGCGGCAGCACCCACCACGGCGCCGAGCACTACCACGCGATCGACTACGGCGGGATGGAGGTCGAGGACTGCACGAGCGGGCGCGACTGGCTGGCCGAGATGCACCCCAACGCGGACGCGAACCGCATCGGGATTCTCGGCTGGTCACACGGCGGCTTCATCACCATGCACGCCCTCTACCGCGCCCCGGAGAAATTCAAGGTGGGTGTGAACGTCGTCGGCGTCTCCGACCTGGTCGAGCGGATGGGTTATGCGACGGAAAACTACCGGCGCACCTTTGCCGAGCAGAAAGGCTTCGGCGGCTACCCCCACGAGAAACTTAACCGCTACATCGAGCGCTCGCCCGCTCACCAGGCCCAACGGCTGCAGACCCCGCTGCTCATCCACGCCGCAACCAACGACGATGACGTCCGCATCATCGAAATCACTCACCTGATCGACGCCCTCAAGGCCTCGGGCAAGAAGTTCGAATACGAGATCTATCCGGCCCCGCCGGGTGGTCATTCCTTCAACCGCATTAATACCAAGACCGCTGCCGAGAGCTGGCAGAAGATCAAGGCGTTCCTGGCGCGGTACCTCAAATAGCAGATGCTTGCGACGGCCGCGCGCAGCGTGTAGCAGAGAGCCGCCGTCAGGGCATGGCTTTAGCCATGCCGTACCATGCCGAAAAGAAAAAAGAGAAGCGGCTTCAGCCGCTGCGGGCGTGGGATAAATCCCACAGGGCTTGAAACTCGCGCTGGGCGATGGCGGGGCAGGCAAATCGGGTTCAGCCGCTGTCGCCTATGCAATGTACCGGCCAACAGCCGGGGCAATGACGCGGAGCTCAGCCATCAGTTGCGAGAACTGATCCAGGTAGAGTGACTGCGCACCGTCTGACAACGCCTGCTCAGGGTCGTGGTGCACCTCGATGAGCAGGCCATCGGCGCCAGCGGCAACCGCCGCGCGTGCCATGGGCGGGACCTTGTCGCGCCAGCCAGTGCCGTGCGAGGGGTCGGCAAGGATGGGCAGGTGCGAAAGCTTCTTGATGACGGGAATGGCGGCAAGATCGAGGGTGTTGCGGGTGGAGGTCTCAAACGTGCGGATGCCCCGCTCGCACAGGATGACGTTGTAGTTCCCGCCGGCCATGATGTATTCAGCGCTCAGTAACAGCTCCTCGACCGTGGCCGACATCCCACGCTTGAGCAGCACCGGCTTACTCACTCCTCCCAGCGCCCGCAGCAGGTGGTAGTTCTGCATATTGCGCGCGCCCACTTGGAAAACGTCCACGTGGGGCAGCATCAAGGCGATCTGCGAAGGGTCCAGCACCTCGCTCACTACCAGCAGGCCGTTTTTGTCGGCGGCTTCGCGAAGGAGCTTCAGCCCCTGCTCCCCCATTCCCTGAAAGGTGTAAGGCGAGGTGCGTGGCTTGAACGCGCCGCCGCGCAGGAGCCTGGCGCCGAGCCGGGCCACGTCCTGGGCGATCCTGTGAATCTGCTCGGCCGATTCCACCGCGCATGGCCCGGCAGCGACCACGACCTCTTGTGCACCAATGCGCACGCCACCCGGAAGCTCGACGACGGTGCCATCGGGGCGGAACGGGCGGCTGGCTAGCTTGTACGGCTGGGTAATCGGCACTACCTCGCGCACTCCATCGAGCAACGCAATGTCCCGCCAGTCCGCGTCACACCGCACGCCCACCGCGCCCAGGACAGTATGGGTGGCCCCGGTCGAGCGGTGCACGTCGAATCCCATCGCGACCAGCCGATCCATGACGCACTGGATCTGTTCTTCGGTAGAGCCTGCCTGCATCACGACGACCATGGATTTCTCCTTACCCCAAGTTTCCTCTACGGATTGCGTTCGGCATCTTTCGCGACGGCCAGTGCCGCAACGTAACAACCAAGGAGGCGTACTTCCACGGCACGATCCTGTAATTCTGCCAGTGCGGCGGCGACCTCCGGGTCGCTTGTTGAAGCGCAAAGGTCCAGGTAGAAACGGTATTGCCACGGACGCCCCTTGACCGGTCGGCTTTCGATTTTGAGCAGGTTGATATCGCGCCGGGCAAATGGCTCCAAGGCGCGATAGAGCGAGCCGGGCCGGTGAGCCAACTGCACGACCAACGAAAGCTTATTCGCGTTTTCGGACAAGCTTGGCGATGGTGCGAGAAGGAGAAACCGCGTGTAGTTCTCGCTGTCATCCTCCAAGTTTTCTCGCAGAATGGATCCGCCGTAGATTTCCGCCGCGCGCTTTCCGGCGATGGCCGCGCGCCTCGGATCCTCGCGCCGAACCACCTCGCGGACGCTTCCGGCGGTGTCTTCGCTCGCCATCCGTTTGATCCAGGGGTGATCGTTGAAGAAACGTTCGCACTGAGCGAGCGCGACGGGATGCGATTCGACAACCTCGATACCCTCGAAAGATGCTCCCGGAGGACCGATCAGGTGATGCGTGATCGGAATGATGACTTCGGCAGCGATGCGTAGGGTGCTTTCAAGGAGCAGATCGTATGACCTGTGCACGGAGCCGACCAGGCTGTTCTCAATGGGCGCGAGGCTGTAGTCGGCAACGTCTTCGTCCACCGCCCCGAACAGGGCCTCAAACGTGGGTCGCGGCACAAGCTGGATTTTCTCGCCGAGCAGTTTGACGGCCGCCTCCTCGCTGAAGGCTCCGCGCTCCCCTTGGAAAGCCACGCGGAGAGCATGTTCTCCACTGCTCATGGCAAGTCACCTGTCGGCTGCGTGTTGGCTGTCTTAACGGCACGGATGGCAATGCGCCGTGATTCGCGAATGATCGCCCGGAAGAGCTTCACCACGGCCTGGTCCTCCAGCGGGCCGCGGTTTGCCCGGCACGCGCGCGACAGCACATCACGTTCGCGGTTGGGATCGCCCATCGGTAGTTCCGCCGCCTGCTTCAATTTGGCCACCTCAACGGCCATCTGCACCCGGCGGTTCAACAGGCGTAGCACTTCGTTGTCGATCGCATCGATCTCCGCCCGCCAGTCTTCAATCGTCATGGGGCCAAGTCCTCCTATTACGCCGCGGAATTGCTCGCACAAAAAAATGGCCGCAAACCCCTTTGGGAGGTTCGCGGCCGGTTCTTCGAAACTTTCTGCGGCGTCTAGCTTCTAGGTCTTAAGCGATGCACGCACGCTTCGCCGGTCCGCTTCCCCCCAAAGGAGAAGCGGTACGTAAAGGCGAAGTATCGAAATCGCTCCTGCATCGCGTGACTCGAGTGAATCTCCGTTTGTGACTGGCTTCCGCCTTGCCGAAATCAGGCGCACTATACGTGAGAGTCTCAAAACCTGTCAAGACCCTGCTCGACTCAAAGCTCCGGTTCGGGCCACCCTTGAGGCAATGAGCTCTACTGGGTGACTGTCTGTGGAAGCAGCTCCACTCGCAGCCTGGTGGTAATCCGGCGCTCAGGACTTGCCGGCCTTGAGCTCCTCGTAGAATTTGGCGATGGCGCTGCCAATCGTGAACGACCACGCGAAAATCGGGAAGCCCTGGAAACGCTCGGGCACAACGTAGCGCTTCTGGGCTTCTTCGACCGGCACGCCCGCTTTGTACATCTTGCCGGCGTGCTCGGCCAAATCATCAATGACGGCGCGCTCGTTCGCGACGCCTTCCTGGCCGCAGAGCTGGCCGTGGCCGGGGACAAAGAGCGTATCCTTGCCAAAGGCAGCGAATTTTGCGAGTGTAGCCCGCCACGCGCTCAGGTCGGCATCGAAAGTGACCGGATACCAGCCGTTGAACAAGAGGTCGCCCGTAAAAACAATGTTCTGTTCCGGCACGCGGATGACGACGTCGGTGGGCGTATGTCCCGGGTAAGTTTCGAATACGGCCTTGACGCCGCCGAGGTCGAGCATCAAAGGCAGTTTGGCCGGGTCGAGCGGCTGGCTGGGCAAAGCGACGATAGTGGAATCGATGGTGGCGAAGATGAGCTTGTAGGCATTGAGGTCGCCTTGAGCGCGTTGGCGCTCGGATTCGTCGGCGGCGTCGCGCAGGCGCTTTTCAAGTGGCTCGAGCAGCGGGGTCTTGTCCTGCCCTTGCAGGTTGGCGTAGCGCTCCACCATCAACGGAGCGGTCTTGGAGTGGGCCAGAACAGGAATGCCCTGCGCGCCGTAATACGCGTTCCCCAGCGAATGGTCGAAATGGTAGTGGGTATCCACGGCAGCCCGCACCGGAACCTGGCTCACCAGGCGCAGCGCTTCGAGCTCGAAAGCAGCGCCGGCGGGCGCACGATGACCCTCGATGAGCAAAGCGGCGTCGCTGCCGACAATGAAGCCGCCGTTCGAGAGGGTCTCGATGCCTTTGGAAAAATCGGAAATGGTGGCATAGACGCCCTGGCCGATCTTGCGCACCGCGGCAAAACCCTTGTCAAGGAGCGGTGTCTCAGCCACGCGCGGGTCTTGCGCGATGGGTTCAGCCAGCGCAGGCAGCGGAAAATACTTGCCAAGCGCCAGAGCAGCGCCCAGGCAGGAAGTCGAGGTCAAGAATCCCCGTCGAGTAAGTGAATGGATCTGGTTCATACCCCCTCCTCGCTGGAAAAAGCAGAAAAGAGAAAATGGAAAATAGAAAATAGGGAATGCTCTTTTCTAATTTCTATTTTCTGGTTTCTATGTTTGGAACGTTCGAGCGTAGTCAGCGACCGAGTGCCGGCGGATTCCGTACCGCTCGGCATTGGCGCGGCTCTCAGGAATGACGTCTCCTTTGGCATAGCCGAGCATGAGAGCCGCAAAGGTCTTTTGCAGGGGATCGGAGGAACGGTGCTGCTCTTCGAGCGCCGCGATGGGAACCGAGTCAAGAGTGAATTTCTTCTGGAGGGTTTCTTCGAATAGACGCACCGCGTCGCGTTGCGCAAGCGCCTCCGGCCCGCCCATTTCGATCACTTCCCGGCCAGCTGCTGTCCTCGCCGCCGCCGCTACGGCGAATTCGACCACGTCCAATGCCGAGATGTAGTTGACTTTTGCCTCGCCCGAGCCGTAGATGCGCGCCGACGCCTTTGCCGGGTCAAAGCCCAAGGCGGGGCTGAGCCACACCTCCATGAAGTAGGAGGGGCGCAGGATTACGGCTTCGATGGAGCCTGCCAGGAGCCGGTTTTCGCAATCGCGCTTCGCCGTTTCGAGTGGCGACTCGAGCCGGATGTTTCCGGAATAGGATGTATAGATGAACTTCTTCGCGCCCGCTCGCTCAGCGGCACCGATCAAGGCCAGCACCCCTTCGCGGTCAACGCGCCTCAAGCCGTTCTCGCGCCCGTGCGGCATGGAGGTCGCCGTGCACAGGACGGTTTCGATTCCCCGGCACGCCGGCGCAAAGCTGATGAGCGCAACCGAAAGAACAAGCATTCCTGCTACGGGAAGCCGGCGCATAGGACACCTCCACCCGAATCCCCAAGAAACCGAGCGGGGTCGCCGGGGGCCGCTGTCAGCAAATCCCCAGCCGTCTTCCGTCTGCTCGCCAATCAGCCTGTACTCGCGTACTAAGGACGGGCAGTGGCTTTCGCTCCCTTGACCTCGACCATGACTATATGCACGGCACCCGCCAGCACCTCGGCCGAATGCTCCACGCCGTCCGACCAAACAGCCTCGCCGGGCCGCACGTCCACCACGCTCGTTTTCCCATTCGGAAAGGTAAACTTTATCCGGGCCGGGCTGAGAATGACAAGCAGGTGGGCCGGGTGGGAATGCATGGGGACCTTGCCGCCCGAACCGGCTCGGATCTCCACAACCCGGACGTTGGCATTGTCCAGAACGACATGGTGCGTGTCCGGGGACACCTCCGTAGCATCCTTCGCTTTCTGAGCTACGGCGGTGGCCAAGCCAACGCTCATACACAAAGCTAGCAAGAACCATACCCTCTTACGCATTTTGTCCTCCGGTTTCGTCTTCCTGACCCAAACTACAGAGGTCACGGAAGGCGATCTAGAACATTCGATTTCAAATCACAGATCTAATCTTTGGATGTCTGCCCACCGTGGTCGCCGATCATCACCCACTTCTCCCCTTGTTTCATCAGGATGTCGGTCCAGCGACCCGAGCGGGCTTTCTGTTTGCCCTCGGCGTCCTTCACCGTTTCGGCATAGTGGTAATGCACAAAGGCGATGTTGCCGTAGATTTGAATGGCAACGGGCTTGATTTCATGGACGAGCGTCTTTTCTGTTTTCATCCCGTGGCCGATCCATTTTCTGGCCGAAGCCTTGTCGCCTGGAAGCGCATTCTGGTAGCTCCAGCCGCGATAGTCCGAGTGGAAGTAGCCCATGAATCCTTCCAAGTCTCCCTGCGTGGCAAGCTCCCAATAAGCTTCAACATTTTTCCAAACCTCTTTTTGGGCGGCGGACCACTCCTGGGCAAACAATGGTGCCGAGGCAAGACTGGTAACGCAAAACACTGCCAGCACAACCAGAGTTTTGGTTGACCGTTTCATGGTAGTTTGCTCCTTGTGTAACACGGCTCTTCCGTGTCAGCAGAATTTCCAATTGGAACCGTGAACTTTCGACAAAGGGCACTCCCGGACTCGCTTTCGGTCGTCGAGGTTTCCGCGGACTAGCCCCTCCGCGGCTTTTTTCCGAAGCGTCCAGGATTACCCCTGTATTTTGTCAAACCACTAGCTCGACTTCGCTCGGGGCAAAGTCGCGTCTTGCAAAGGAACTCTACTTGTGCGCGTAATTCGTGACGCGCGCGAAGAAGTCCCAGTGTGCCCCGGCGACGGTAACTTCGGCGAAGGCATCGCTGATGGCGCGGTTCTCCTCCGAGCTGCGCTTCTCGCCGAGAGCGACAAAGGCCGCCCGGACTTTGTCCACGGCCTCGGCGTTGGGAGCCACGTACACGATAAAGCGCCAGCCAGGGTCCTCGGTATGCACATGTTCGACCTCGACCACGTATCTCGAGATCGTCCCGTTGGCCAGCAACTCGTCATAGGTGGGCTTGGCATATTTTTCCCAAAGCTCACGCCACTCCCGGCCTTTGCCGGGCTGTACCTTCGTGGTGCCGGCCCAGACGTAGCTGCTGGTGGGGCCGGCGGAGCGAGCCTTGTAAATGAGCGACCGTTGCAGGCGGTCACGGTGCCTGGCACCGAGGGTCGCTGGGTTTGGAGGGAGCTTCAGGAGCTCACCCAGAGCACGTTCGACTGCTGCGATGCTGGTTGTCTCCCAAAAGTTTCCGTGTGTGTATCCTTCCTCCGTGTGGACAACGGAAGCAAAGCTCCCATACCCGATAATCGTGCCGTCGGCCTGCAGGCGGTCCAGTACCGGACGAGCGTTCTTTTCCCAGAACGCCGTGAACTCAGCCCATTGGGCGCGCGGGACGTTCCACAAAGCGACAAAGGTGTATACCGGCGGCTCCGGCTGCTGCGCCGTGGCAACCAACGGAACCAGGAGTCCTACCAACAGCACTGCCAAGACCAGATAGATTCGCTTAGACATTCTTACCTCCATTAGACATTCGTTTGGACATTCTTGCCTCCCCTAGGGAAGGCGAGAGCCCTCCGGGTCGGGATTCCCAATTTCACTGATTGGAGTTTCGCGAACCCTACTCCAAGAACGCGGGTTTGTCAATTGTGAATTCCTCCTGGGAGAGCCTACTCACATCGTATCCCCCCTGTGCGGTTGAAGTGTGTGAATGAGAAGAGGATGCAGGAGTTGGCTGCCTTGCTGGGGGGAAAGCAAGGCAGCCGCCAAAAACGTCTAGAATGGGCGGGCCATGCAGAGCCTGCCCTGAGTCCGCCGCGGCGGATCGAAGGGAGCAGAGTCGAGGGAAATCCCGACAGGCGGTTTAGGAAACGTATTTGATCGGTTTAGCTAGAAGTTGTTGCATGACCTCTGCAACTGGCTGATTCTGCCTGGGCGCGGATGCTGTAGTAGTTGTAGCCTGGGTCTTCAGACCCGGGCTCTTTTCCGCCTGCCTGCCGCAGGCAGGCCAAAACCCAGGAAAAGCCCTGCCTTTCAAAGAGGCAGGCTACAGGATGGCACTTCACAGTGCATCTGGCACAGCCGAAAATCGGGTTATGAAACAGGATCTAACGTGTTGGAAGGAAGGTCACTGGGTGGCCAGAGGTGCGGAGGCGCTCTCCTTAGAGGCCTTCTCGTAAAGCTGAAGCGTTTGGTCAGCCCGGGCGAGCAATTCGCCGGGAGACTGACCCGCCTGGCAATCGAGCCAGGCAGCCGACCATGCGAGGGTAACCCCGGTCCCGCCGCAGTTGATTTCCACCGTACCGAGTCGGTCAAGAACTCTTTTGGCAGCTCCCACACTGCAATCAGGAAGCGCCAACAAGAATTCATCGGCTCCCAGGCGTGCGGCGAGATCACATCCTCGACTTGCTTTCCTCAGGCGCCGCGCAAACTCCCACAAAGCCAGGTCGGCGCAAGATTTGCCATATTGTTCGTTGATTTGGTCAACGTCGTCCAAAGCAAGAACGAGCAGTGTGAGAGGCTTGTCCTCCCGTGTCGCGCTGGCGATCTCTTTCGTCAGCCACTGCTCGGCGAAGCTTCGGGTGCAAAGGCCGGTGACCGGATCGACCGCGGAAGGGTCGTAGCTTTCGACTGCTTGTTCTGACGGGTCCAGCCATCCCACTGGCTGCTGGGGCAGTCGTCTCCGCAGCCGCCGGAACAACCACTGCCGGTGCACGGCATAAGCGCTGAGCAAGAGCACTAAACCCATCAGACCTCGAGTGGTGATTTCGGGATCAAGCTGGAAAAGGGGGTTGTCTGGGCGGAAAAGAGCAGGGACCGAAAGGAGCACGAAAGCCACCGCCGAGAGTAGCATCCCTGCAAGCGTGGTTAGCCAAAGCCATACTTCGCGTCGGCCCAAGCGCCGCAGGTTGGCCTCCACGTTTTGGGACCCAAGATAAAACTGCTCTTCGCGACTCCAGAGCGTGAATTCCACCATGGGTCTCACTTCGTCACACATCCAGAATGGGTTGCGCGCCTGGGAGCGCTATGCGGGACTGGGCTGTGGGCTGAGTTGAGCTTGGTCGGTTACGAGAGTGACCTAGAATCCAGGATCCTCACTACCTGATTTAAGAGCGTGCATTACGCCGCCCGAATTGTCAACAGTACCTTGAACACTCGCGCGGGGGCTGTCGAGCCTGTGCGAAAAGCGCTGTTTTTCGGCAGGGCACGACGGAACTTGTCCCGAGCGAAGTCGAGGGAGTCGTGCCGTAAGTTCAGCATCCTCAATCCGGCTTCAGCCGCTGAGGACAAGATCGGGTTTTCGCAGACAGTCTATGAGCTCTAAAGATCGGCTTTCCCCCATTTTCGGTTTTCGATTTTCGAGTCTCAATTTTCGACTTTCCGAAGTCATGGGTCTCGGGAGATGGGCTTGTCCTGTGTCCTTGCCTCCTTCTCTCCCTGCCTGCCCTGTTTACCCTGTTTATCCTGAGCGTAGCCGAAGGGAGCGAAGCCGAAGGGCCTGCCCTGCCTTTCGAGCGTAATTGGGACTTGTCACGATTTAGCAGCCTCTTCGGATCGGTGAGTCCCAGTTGCGGTATAATTTGGTTATGAAACAGTTCACGCTTCCCATCATCATCGAAAGCGACGCGGAAGGCTTCTTTGTCTCCTGCCCCACACTCCAGGGATGCTACAGCCAGGGAGACACCTACGAGGAAGCCGTCGAAAACATCAAGGACGCTATCCGATTGCACCTAGAGGATCGCCTTGCCGACGGCGAAGAGATTCCCCAGCATGTATCCGTGAGCCTGTCCACGGTTGAAGTTTCCGTCTGATGCCGAGACTGCCCCGCCTCACAGCCCGTGAGATTGCCGCTGCATTGGAGAAAGCAGGTTTTTCACTAACGAGGCAGAGCGGCAGCCACAAGATTTACAAGAATGCCGCCAGTAAGCGGGTTACTATCCCTTTTCACGGGTCAAAAATCCTCCACCCGAAGCTCCTGAAGAGCATCTTGCGCGATGCCGGCATGAGTCCCGAAGACTTGAGAAAGGTTTCTGAGTGATTTCGCTAACTTGCTGGACGGATGGCGGAAACCCTTGCAACCCTTTCCAGGTCAGCGAGTTTGCTTCGTGCGGCGGGTTGACTCACGTTGTGGCGACATTCACCAAAATGCACGCAGAGTCCCCACAAAAGTCCCCACAGTGCGGTTTCGGCGAGGTGCGAGAAGGTTTGCAACTTGTCGAAATGAAATGGTGGGCCTGGGGAGACTCGAACTCCCGACCCGCGGTTTAGGAAACCGCTGCTCTATCCATCTGAGCTACAGGCCCACGCCGAACCTGCTGCTAAACAATAGAATAGCATACGGGCACGTTTTCGAGACTTGCGCAATGAGCAGCGGTCTTCGAGGAGCTCGGGAACTAACCGGGTGCTGAAAAAGGGCGCGGCGTCCGCACCACTGGCCTGCCCAGGCTGAAAGCCTGTGCCACTTGCTAACCGCTGACGAGCAGAGGTGGCACAGACTTGTAGGCTGTGCCGGTCTTTTTCAGCATCCTGCTAAAGGAGTCTGCCGAACCCTGCGTCGTGGGATCCAATCCCACGGGTGCCGCCGGCCCTGCGTTGCGCCATTATCTGTGCGAAGCTTTGCGATGGCTTTGCCGATCTGCGCCGACTTGAAGAAGATCTTCCCCGCCGTCAGATTGCCAAGAATCTTGTGCTGTCCGACAGCAGCCAAGCCCATGGAAGCAATGCATCCACATTGCGAGCAATCAGGATTGCCGCCGAACTGGCAGGGCACGATTCCAGTCTTGAAGTCGGCCGAGATGGTGTGCGTGGTCTGCACGAAGATGCACGCCTCGGGCGAGCTTGGCGGATTCAAGAACTCCCGGATCAGCGCCTCGAGCATATCCAGCTTGGGGTAAATCCGGCGCAAACGCAGAAGTTCCTCGATCGCCTGCCTGCGCTCCGCTGGTGTAAGAATCTCGGGCGCAATGGCTCCCCTTTGCGGGGTAAACATGCTCATCCAAATCTGTGTGACCTCCTCACGGGGAGTCCAAAGCTGGAGGAACTCTTCAAGATATCCGGGGCGCTTCATCATCTGGCCGGTGATGGTGCAATGTACGGTGATGCGATGGCCGGCGATGTTGTGCAGAATTCTCTCGTAGGTGGCGGGCGTCCGGCGCGCGTCGTGCTCCGGTTGAAGCCCGTCGATGGAGACCACAATTTTTACCTGCGGCAGACTCGCCCACGCAACAGGAATCTGACGGAACGCGCTGGTCACAACTTGCAGGTGGATGCCCATTTGGGCAAGCTTGGGAACCAGGATTTCCAGCTCGCGGTAACGCACCAGCGGGTCGCCGCCAACAAGGGAAAGATGCAGCGGACGATAGCGCCGAACCAGAGCGAGAACACCATCCACGAGTGCGTCGCCTTTGTGATCGGCGAGTTGCCTGAGATTGATTCCATTGTTTAAATGGGCGTCTTCGTAGGCGTAGCATCCCGGACATCGCAGCGGACATTCGCGGGTGATCTCGATGGAGAGATTCGGCCTGTAGCCTTGCAGGATTCTGCCCCACGCCTGAACTACTTCAGCGTGCTTCACCGGTCCCCCTCAGGTGGTAGTTCATTGCTACAGGTTCAGATGCGTTTGCTGCTATTCTTCCCTCAATGTAGAGGGACATTCTATCCCGGATGGGGCTGTGATGGCGAGCTCGAGGAGGTGGTGTTCCCTCAGGGTAGAGCCGATGAGCGGCAGCCTTTGTTCGGACCGGCGCTTCGCTGACCTCCCGCGCCGAATCGGCCTCCTGCCGTAAGCCCCCCAAATTTGGGAACAAGGGGAGAACAATAACGCCCCGAATACAAGAAAAACCAAGCAACAAAACGTATCAAAAGGCAAGACGAGCCAACAAGATAGAAGATTTGGTGGGTTTAGGAAACCGCTGCTCTATCCATCTGAGCTACAGGCCCGGCTTGGTTAATAGTGAATCCTTATTCGGGAATGGTCAAGAAGCAGAAAGGGGCCGTGACCCTTCGACTTCGCTCAGGGCAAGCCCGTGATTCGTGAACCGTGGCTCGTAGCCCGTGATCCGTGACCAGTGAATGCGTGACCCGTGCCCCAAAACAAGGAAAAAGCAGATGCTTCGTCCCGATTTCATCGGGACTCAGCATGACACGCACGGCTTGATGACTTCGAAATCGCTCACCGTGAAGGCCTGATTTA
>Ga0209320_10000334_pt1 | contig 24714 bp, 19 predicted proteins | sample Rifsed13ft4_FD_184008 | JGI IMG/M metagenome (GOLD analysis project Ga0209320, IMG submission 184008) | Soil microbial communities from Rifle, Colorado, USA - sediment 13ft 4 (version 2) | ecosystem: Environmental > Terrestrial > Deep subsurface > Rock core/Sediment | place: Rifle, Colorado... | reverse complement strand
GGTGCGGCCGTCGAGCCGGGGAGGCGTGCCGGTCTTGAGCCGGCCCCAGCGCAGCCCGAGCTGTGAAGAGGATTTCGCCGGGCGGAGGGGCGGGTAACAAGATGCCGCTAGGGCTTCTGTGCTGGCTGGCGGAGTTGCTCTAACAAAGTGCGCACGCGGGTGGCATTGGGAGAGTCGGGATCCTTTTCGAGGTAACTCTGCCAGGCGGCGATCGGTTTGTCCGCTTCGCCGCGCTGCGCGTACAGCTTGCCCAAATAGAGATAGGCAAGAGCTTGCTCACGGCCCTCCGCACGCGTGGCGCGTTGCAGGTAGGGCTCTGCTTCCGTGAGTTGATCGGTTTCGAGCAGGGCGATGCCCAAATAAGCCTGTGGGGAAAGCCACTGGGGCCGGAGCTTAAGCGCGTTACGGAGCGGCTCGATGGCCTCCTTGTAGCGTGCCAAGTGGTTCAGGGTGATGCCCAGGTTGAGCAAGGGATGCAGGGCCACCGGATCTTTTTCCAGCGCGCGGCGCAGCCTCTGCTTGGCTAATTCGACGTCGCGTTGCTCGATGGCCGCGAGCGCCTGTTGATAGGCCTTGCGCGCCTCGCGCGGAGGCTCATGGCTGAGCTCCTTCACCGAAACACTCGGCAGGGCAGGGTCTGGCTTCGGTTCGCTCAGCCGTCGGAGATGGACTGGGACGTAAGTAGTACCGGCCGCGAGGAACGGCTCCTCCGTGGTGGCATAGGTCTCGCCGTGCGTCTCGACAATAATCTTGTACCAGCGGTTGCCCGCGAGCCCTTGTAGATGGAACCGGCCCTGCGAATCGGAGAAGTGGATTTCGGTTTCGCGTCGCGGATCCTCGCTGTTCAGAAGAAATCGCGTGACCGTGCCGATGGGCTGGCCGTTGGGCAAGAAAATCTGGCCGCGAACACGGATCCTCTGCGCATGCGCGATCTGCCCAGCCAACAACAGGCAGCCGGCTCCCCCCAGCAGGAATGCACGCTCGAAACCCTTACTCATGGCGCCATTCTAGGTGCCCGTGAAGAGCGCTGTCAACGAGCGCCAAAGAGATAAGCGAGGATAAAAAGAATGGGGAGTCCCGACCCGAAAGGTCGGGACTCCCAAAAACGACTTCCAGGACACGCGCTAGAAGCTGACGCGGAACACGAACTGGATCATACGCGGGCCCTGGTCCTGGCTGCCCAGATCATTCATGATGGTGCCCGTTTGGCCGAACGTGAGCGCTATGTTGTTCCCTCTGTTCAGCCCGCGGCCTCCGCCGCTGGGCTAGGCGCAATAAGTTGGAACGGCACTAGCCGCCCCGCGCCAGCACGCGATGCGTCCAGATGCCTCCCACAAAATCGACCACCGCGTGGGCAGCTACGGTCGGGAAAAGGCTGCCCGTTGTCAGATACACGAGACTGAAAACCAATCCGACCACGAAAGTAGAAAGGGCGCCGGCAACGCCCTGGTAGGCGTGGCTTGCGCCAAAAATAGCCGATGCGAGGAGGGCGCTTGTCCAGGCCAAAGCTTGGAAAGAAGTGCCACCCCACGGGAGCAGCCCCGCTGGAATGGGGGCCAGCAGCAACAACATTGTCAGGGCGGTGATGGCAAAGCCGCGAAAAAGAAATTCCTCGCAAATGCCGGCGGTCAGGGCTACTCCGGCAAAAAGCGTCCGCTCGGCTGCGCCCGCCGCGGCGGGCGGCATCAGCTTGCGCAGAAAAACGCCCATCCGGCCCTGCTTTTCCACAGGCAGACGGGCCAGCGTGCGCATACTCCTGGCCTGGACCGCCAGCAGGACAAGACTCAGCGCCGCTGCGATTGCGAGCAGTCCCGCAAGCGGGATCGGTGAGGGCATGGCCAGGCCCAGTTGCTTCAGAGAAATGTCGTGCGCGCGGGCACGCCAGAACGCTACGCCCGCCAGCAGCCATTGAAACAAAATCGTTGAGCCGTAGATGGTCATACGATCGGCGGAGGAAATCACATCCAGGGCAAGCAGCTTCTTGACGCGCTGATAGCCGCGCCAGGGCACGACCGTGGCCAGCAGGAGAAGGATCAGCCAGAGATCCCAGTAGCGCAATGCGTAGGCATCCATACGGAGATGAGGCGAGAAAAGTCCACTACGACTGTCAAGCTTCCGCTCGACTCGCCGCGGCGGGCATACCGGGTCAAGGCCGGTGCTCCTTTTCAGGCGGACCGGCCAGCATGGTAGCGGCAAGCCGCCAGATGGTCAAAGCCTTTCACCCCAATCATCCGGAAGCTTCGGGATGGGGCTCAAGGCCGACAAGCGTAATGGAAAAGTGATGCGGCGCCGCCACGGTGGGGCTCAGGCCCTATTGCTCAAAGGGGAGATTCGTCGGCTGCGGATCGCCTTGCCCGAGCCGTGCCGTGAGGGCGCATCGCCCCGAACGCGGCTACTTTTTGACGTAGGGCGCTTTGGGCGAATATTTGTTAAGCACGCCGACGAGCGGCTGCGCCTCGGCGGGAATGCCCACCTTCGGCGTAATCAGGATGTCCTGCGAAGTAATATCGCGGCCGTAGAGGTCGCGGTTGACGTCGGCATCCTGGTACATGCGCGCGCCATTGAGCGAGATTCCGCCGAATAGCCCGCGAGAGCGCGAGTAGGCATAGATTTCCGAGCGCAACTGCACATCGGTTTCAGCCGTCGCCGCCCGGCCGACCGGTCCGACGGCGACCGAGGCGTCGCCACCCAGCGCAAACTGGTTCTTGAGCAGCTTTTCCACGCCCCGCTGGTTCACAAACAGGAGGACCACATCGACCGCTGCCCCGCCAATCTGAAGCCCAAAGCTGCCTCCGACAATCTTGAACGACGACACCGGACCCCAGGGGCCTGTCCCAGCGTTCCGACAGCTCACGAAGCCATGACCGTAGCGGCCACCAAATCCGAGGCCGGCTTTTTTGAGCGAGGGCACAACCGCCACACATCTCGCGTGGTCGAGCATGCCCTTGGGGATGTTCTTGTCGGGAGTGTTAATCATCTCCTCCAGGACCTGCCCGGAACGGATAAGCCGATTACGCTCCTTGGTGCTGACCCCGGCGAAAGCCGTCCCGCAGAGCGAGATCAGGAGCGCCACCATCAACGTACAAGCCACCAGAATTTTCATCGCTGACTCCTCAGGTTCTTTGCCCGGTTCTCACTTCTCGGTGCGACTCTACCCGGGCTGGGCGGGTTTCGAAGTGGGCAGCGAGATACCGCGACAACCTTGTATCTTGGTCGCTGGGCGCGACCGCTGTCAATGGTACGAGCCTCAGCGCAGTCAATAGGTTGCCTGGGTACGACGGGTTTTCCCTGTTTGGCTGCAACCCAGAATCGCGTGGCGCCAAGCCGGCTCTGACTTTCGTTGATTTGATATTGCCGCGGCAGTAGAATCAGCGCCACTCGATTTACATCGTCGTCACCCCAGTCGCGTGGGTGCCACGTGTGGGTTAGCAAGACCTGATCGCATGAAAGAGTGGCCTCAATGTGATATGTTGTTTGACGCGGATGGATGGGGCTACGGCGGGGACTTAATTTCTATGCAGGAGGAGGAGCTGGGATGACGAAAAAGGCGGGCTTTCGAGCAGTTGGTTTGCTAGCGACACTGGCTTTGTTCGTCGGGATGGCGTTCACGGCCGCTGTCGATTTCTATCTGAAGATCGAAGGGATTCCAGGCGAGTCAACAGCCAAGGGATTCGAAGGCCAGATTGAAGTGGAGTCATGGAGCTGGGGGATGTCCCAAGCGGTTACAGCGCAGGGTCGCGAGGGCACGATGCTCGGCGACCCGACAAAGCCGTTTATCATTACCAAGCCGCTCGACAAGGCAAGCCCCAAGCTGGCTCAGGCCCTGGCTTCCAAACAGCATTTCCCCACCGTCACGTTGACCTTGCGCCGCGCCGGTGGCGATCAACAGCCTTACATGCGATACGTCCTGAAGGACTGCTTCATCACCTCGATCAAGCCCGTCGCCGGCGACGTTCCGATGGAACAGGTCTCCTTCAACTACTCGAAGATCGAATGGACGCAGATTCGAGGGCCGAAGGGGATGACGCCGCGGACTCCGATGGAACGCTGATCGCCTTTTCCTGGTGCAACGAGTAGGGGGGTATGGCCGTACGCCCCTACAGTCCGTGTGCCAAAACCTGTTCTCCTACCCTCCTGGTCCAGCCTTGCTGTAGAATGGCCAGAGTTCACCCAGAAGGGTCCACAACAGGAGTATCGGGCTTTGGCCCGGCACTCCTTCCGCGCCTCCGAATGTGGGCGCGCCGAATGTGGGTGTACGGAGGGTGGATTGAAGGTCCTGGTCATCGGTTCCGGGGGGCGCGAGCATGCCCTGGTGTGGAGACTTCGCCAGAGCCAGCGCGTCCGTGAACTCTACTGCGTCCCCGGCAATGCCGGCATCGCCCGCGATGCCGAGTGCCTGGCGGGCGACGTCCGGGACATCAACGGGCTTGCCAATCTCGCCGATCGGCTAAAAGCAGACCTTACCGTCGTTGGCCCGGAACTCCCGCTCACGCTGGGTATCGCCGACGAGTTCCACCGCCGCCGGCTGGCCATCATCGGCCCCACCCGAGCCGCGGCCGAACTCGAGGGCAGCAAGGTTTTCGCCAAGCGGTTCCTTGAGCGGCATAAGATTCCTACCGCCTTCTTTGCCGTCTGCGATTCTTCGCAAGATGCCTACGCCGCGTTGTGCAGCTTTGAATTCCCGGTTGTGCTGAAGGCTGATGGTCTTGCTTCCGGCAAGGGCGTCATTATCGCCCATACCGCGGACGAGGCGACCGCGACCGTTGAGCGCATCATGGAGCAGCACGTCTTCGGCGCGGCCGGCGACCGCATCGTGATCGAGGAACATCTCGAAGGCGAAGAATTGTCTTTCATCGTTCTCACCGATGGCAAAAGCGTCCAGCCGCTCGCTTCGACGCGCGACCACAAGCCGGTCTTCGACGGCGATCAGGGGCCCAACACCGGCGGCATGGGCGCCTACTGCGACGACAGCATCATCGCCCCTGAGCTGCAAAAAGAGATTCTCCAGACAATTGTGGCGCCCACCATCCAGGGCATGGCGCTTGAAGGGCGACCCTATCAGGGATTCCTCTATTTTGGGCTGATGCTCACCAAGCAGGGCCCGCGAGTGCTGGAATTCAATTGCCGCCCGGGCGACCCGGAGATGCAGCCGCAGGTCTTGCGCATGGATTTCGATCTTGTGGACGTCTTGGAAAAACTGCTTGCCGGGCGGTTGCTCGAGGCGCGCATGCCGTGGTGGGAGGGTTCGAGTGTTTGTGTCGTCCTCGCGTCGAAGGGTTACCCGGGCGAGGCTGAGACCGGCAAGGTCATTGAAGGCCTGGCGGCGGCCGAGGGCTTGGCGGGTATTAAAGTTTTTCACGCTGGCACGAAAGAGGTCGAGGGCAAGCTGGTAACCTCCGGCGGGCGCGTGCTGGGCGTGACGGCGCGCGCCGGCGAGTTGCGCACGGCCATCGAACTGTGCTATCAGGCCGTCAGCCGCATCCGTTTTGACGGCATGCACTATCGCCGCGACATCGGCGCCCGCCCCGACAAGTTCGGGGCTCGCGGCTTGCCCCGAGGCTTCGTGGCTTGAACTTTTCTGTAGGGGCTCGTTTTCAGACGGCCCCTGAATCAGGGCAAGCTGAAGCTTGCCCCTACAACGTCACAATGGGATACGGCTGGGCCGGCGGGCAGCTCCTGAAAAACGTTCCCGGGCGCCGAGCCCCCAGGCCTGCCCTGAGTGGAGCCGAAGGGCACCTGTCTGGGGGAGAAACTGTAGGGGCCGGTCTTCAGACCGCCCCGGAATGAGCTCAAGACAGCTAACGATCATGACTGCCAGAGATCCATCAAAACCCCCCCTGGTTGGCATTTTGATGGGTTCGGACTCCGATCTGCCGGTGATGAGCGAGACCGTCAAAACGCTCGATAAGTTTGGCGTGCCTTATGAAGTGGAAGTCACCTCGGCCCACCGCTCGCCCAACCGCACGCATGAATACGCTTGCACGGCCGCTGCGCGCGGTCTCAAGGTGCTGATTGTCGGCGCCGGCGGCGCTTCGCACCTCGCCGGCATCATCGCCGCCGAGACCACCTTGCCAGTGATTGCTGTGCCCATTGCTGCCACGGTGCTCTCCGGCATGGACGCTTTGCTTTCCACCGTCCAGATGCCCGGCGGGGTGCCGGTGGCGGTCATGGCCATTGACAAGCCCGGCGCCATCAATGCCGCTATCTTCGCTACCGAAATCATCGCTACCGCCCAGCCCGAATACTCCGCCAAGCTCATCCGGCACAAAGAGGAGCTCGAACGCACCGTCGCCGAGCGCTCCGAACGCGTCAAGAAACAATTGCAGTCGGAATAGATCCCGCCGCGCGTTGGCTAGATGGCCTGGGCATATACCTACTATCGTAGGGGCGGTTCGCGAACCGCCCCTACACCTCACAAAGACCGCGCCGCGTGCGGGGTTATCAAATACCGCCTACGTCCGGTAGCTCGAGTTGATGCGGATGTATTCGTGGGTCAGGTCGCAGGTCCAGAACGTGGTTTGGGAATTTCCCATCCCGAGCGCAAGGACGATGGAAACTTCAGGCTTGTTCAGTTTTCGGTGAAGGTCGCGTTCGCGGAAGGGCACGGCGCGGCCGCGATCAAACACTTTCGTACCGGCCATCCAAATCCTGGCGCGGTTGGGGTTGATCTTCTCCCAGGCCATCCCGGCGGCAGCGAGGATTCGACCCCAGTTCGGATCGGCGCCCGCCAGAGCGGTTTTGACCAGCGGTGAGCAAGCAATTTTGCGAGCGATGGCCTCGGCCGCCTTTCGGCTGGCTGCTTCTCGCACCGAGATTTCGACCAGCCGCGTTGCCCCCTCGCCATCGCGCACGATCATTTTGGCGAGCGTAGTGGCTACCTCCGTAAGCGCGAAAGAAAATTCGCGCCCCTCCGGCGAGCCCGTTGCCAGTTGCCGCGGGCAAGCCCCGGTTCCGTGCGGAACGGGGCAAGCCGCGCCATTGGCCAGCAGAAAGACGGAGTCGTTTGTGGAAGTGTCGCCATCCACGGCGATGCGATGGAAGGAGGCGTCGCAGGCCTGGCGAAGCGCCTGGCGGAGCCCATTGGCAGAAACCGCGGCATCGGTCAGGAAGAACGCGAGCATCGTCGCCATTTGAGGATGAATCATCCCCGCGCCTTTGGCGAAGCCGAGGATGCGACAGGTTTGTCCCCCTACCCGGAAGGCTGTGCCGGCAACTTTGGGAAAGCGGTCGGTGGTCAAAATCGCCCGCGAGAAATTCTTAATTCCTACTTCGCTGTTCGAAAGCCCACCGGTTAAGTCCTCCAGATGATTCCAAATTTTCGAGAATGGCAGAGGCACGCCGATCACACCGGTGGAAGCGACCAAGATTTGATGCGGATATGCTCCGAGGAGTCGGGCCAGGCGCCGGGCAGACTCGCGGGCACCCTCGAGGCCGGCGGGCCCGGTGCAACAGTTGGCGTTGCCGGAGTTGACGAGAATCGCTCGCACGCCGCCCCGACCGTTGGGGGCGCTGCTGCGCAAGAGATGATCCCGGCAGAGGAGCACTGGCGCGGCTTGGACTTCATTGCGGGTGAAGACACCGGCTGCCCGGGCCGGCACATCCGAGACGATGACCCCGAGGTCAAGTCCCCTTGCCTTCAATCCGCAGGCAGTTCCGGCGAAGCGATAGCCCTTAGGAAGAGCGGATGGCTCACCTTCAGGTTTCATAGAAATGCACCACTGAGGCACAGAGGCAAGGCTTCAGGGAGAGGATAGAAAACCTTCATGATGAGGGAAGGGCCGGGAGTGCGGCCCTGAGAGAATCCGCATCAGGCGTCTCATGAACCGAGTTTCGATTTTCGAATTTCGAAAGATGATATTCTGCCGTCTGGGTTGGTTGAAGAACCATCATCGCTCCCTGCTGGCCGCACCACCCCTGGCGCAGGCACCGGCAACAATCCCGCTCGATCTTTTCCGGCAGGTCGGCAAGGGCGGTTGCCACAAAACCCTGTTTTTCAAAAAAGGCAAGGGAATGAGTGACGGCGAAGACGCGCGCGATTTTGAGTTTCTTGGCTTTCTTCACCGCCGCCGCGACCAACCGGGCGCCCAGGCCATTGCCTTGAAAGTCAGCGGCTACGGCCAGGGACCGAATCTCAGCCAGCTCACGCGAAGCAGGCTCGTGGGCCCCATAGACATCCAGCGAGACACAGCCCACTACCCTCTGGTTCTCGACCGCGACGAGAAAATGTTCCCGGGCGCGCTCGATGGCTTCGACCGAGCGCGGGAGGAGGATCCCCTGGGCAACGAATCTTTCCATGAGGGCATGAATCGCCTGAACGTCAGGCAGGCGCGCGCCGCGAATCCTCATCGCATCTCCTTTGCCAAGCGGGCCAGTTCTTGGGTAGCGCGTTCGAGCGCGGCGCGTACCTGCTCGGGAGCGGTGCCGCCGGGCAGGTTGCGGGCGGCGAGAGAGCGCTCGAGTGAAATCGCGTCGTAGAAATCAGCCTCGAATGCCGGCGAGAGGCGCTTCAGCTCCTCGAGTGGCGTGGCCAGAACGCTCCGGCCGGCGCGGTGCGCATCCGCGACCAGATCGGCGATGATGCGGTGCGCCAAGCGGAAGGGCACGCCGCGGCGGACCAAGTAATCGGCCATGTCGGTCGAGAGCAGGCTTTCGCGATTGGCCAGAGTAGCCATGCGGGCGGTGTCAAACTCGGTGACGCGCAGCGCCGGGGCCAGCACCGCGAGCAGGTCGCGCACGGTGTCGTGCGCCGAAAAGCATCCTTCCTTGTCCTCCTGCAAATCTTTTTGATAGCCGAGCGGCAAGCCCTTGAAGAGCGTGAAGAGTCCCACCAGGCTGCCCAGGACCCGCGCCGTCTTGCCCCGCGCCAGTTCCCAAAGGTCAGGGTTCTTTTTCTGGGGCATCAGGCTGCTCCCGGTGGTGAAGGAGTCGGGCAAGCGGACGAACCCAAATTCTTCCGTCGAGAACAAAATCCAATCTTCGGCAACGCGGCTCAAATGGACGGCGATGCTTCCCAGGGCAAAGAGATAGCTGAGCAGGAAATCGCGGTCGCTGACCGCGTCCAGACTGTTTTGCGAAATCGAGCGGAAGCCGAGGCGCTCGGCCAGGAAGGCGCGGTCGATGGGGAAGGCGCAGCCGGCCAGCGCGCCTGAGCCAAGCACGAGCACATCGGCCTCCTCGGCCGCCTGCTCAAGTTTCTTGAGGTCGCGGAAGAACATTTCCAGGTAGGCGAGCAGGTGATGCGCCAGCAGCAAGGGCTGGGCCGGGCGCAGATGCGTGTAGCCGGGGAGAGCCGCTTCGGGATATTTTTTGGCAAGCTCGAGCAGCGCGTCGGAAGTTTCAATCAGCCCACGCGCTGTTTCCTGCGCTGCATCCCGGACGAACAGGCGAAGGTCGTTGGCAATCAGTTCGTTGCGACTGCGGCCGGTGTGGAGCTTGTAGCCGGTTTCGCCAGCGCGCTCGACCAGTTGTCGCTCGACAAAGTCGTGGACGTCCTCGGCCGGGGAATCATCGAGCGAGAGGGCATGGCTCGCGATTTCCGCTTCGAGTTGCTCGAGCGCCCGGAGGATGTGGTCGCGCTCGGCGGGTGCAAGCAATCCCGCCCGTGTGAGCGCCTCCGCCCACGCTCGCCCGGAGCGAATTTCATAGGGCAAGAGCCGGCGATCGTAGCCAAACGAGCGCTGGAAGGCAAAGAAAGCGGGATCGGTGGGCGCGCGGAACCCGCTGCCCCACATTCCACCCGGGCCAGCCCGGGCTGAAGCCGTTCCTGTTCCTTCTTTGGGCGGGCTCATCGCGCCACCTTCGCTGCCCGCATCACTCGCGGCTGATCGGTGACGGCAGGGCGGGCCGGCACAGGGCATTCTTGAGAAGGAGCTTGAGATTGGGCTTGAAATCGGGCTTGAAGCCGGGCGCGGACTTCGAGCGGCAGGCCAAGCAGTTGGATAAAGCCCTCGGCGAAGCGGGGGTTGTAGCGCGCCATGGAAAAGCTGGCGAGATCCTGCGAGTACAAGGAATAGGGCGAAGTGCGGCCGGCGACGGTCAGATTGCCCTTGAAGAGCCGCAGTGTGACGCTCCCGGTCACGGTCTGCTGGGTTGCCCGGACGAACTCGTCGAGCGCTTCGCGCAGGGGCGTGAACCACATGCCGAAATAAACCAATTCGGCGTATTTGAGCGCGACGTGCTGCTTGAAGTGGGCCGTCTCGCGGTCGAGGCAAAGCGCCTCGAGCTCCCGATGCGCCGTCACCAGCAGCGTTCCGCCGGGCGTTTCGTAAAGCCCGCGGGACTTGATTCCCACGAAGCGGTTTTCCACCAGGTCCACGCGGCCAATGCCGTGCCGCGCCGCCCGGCCGTTCAATTCCGCGAGCAGAGCGACCGGGGCAAACCGCCGGCCATCCACCGCCACCGGAATGCCCTCTTCAAACTCAAGCCGCACCTCATCCGGTGAGTCCGGAGCTTCCTCGGGCGAACAGGTCCATTGCCAGACCGATTCGTCGGGAGCCCATGCCGGGTCCTCGAGCGGACCACCTTCGTGGCTCAGGTGCCAGAGGTTGCGGTCGCGGCTGAAGAGGTTCTTCCTGGTTTGCGTGACCGGCACGCCACGGCTGGCGGCATAGGCCAGAGCGTCTTCGCGCGACTGGATGTCCCACTCGCGCCAGGGGGCGATGACGCGGAGATCCGGAGCCAGCGCCCGGTAGGTCAACTCGAAGCGGACCTGGTCGTTGCCTTTGCCGGTGCAGCCGTGGGCAACCGTGTCGGCGCCGACCTGCCGCGCAATCTCCACCTGGCGTTTGGCCAAGATGGGCCGGGCGAAAGAAGTCCCGAGCAGGTATTTGTGCTCGTACACGGCGCCCGACCGGAGCGTGGGCCAGATGTAGCCGCTCAAAAATTCTTCGCGCAAGTCCTCGACCAAGGCGCGCGAAGCGCCCGTGGCAAGCGCCTTGGCGCGGGCGGCGGCAAGGTCCTCCTCTTGCCCCACATCGCCGATCATGGCGATCACTTCGCAACGGTAGTTTTCTTTCAACCACGGCACGATGATCGAAGTATCGAGCCCGCCCGAATAAGCAAGAACGACTTTTTGTGCCAAAGGAGTCCCTCCCCCAGGAATCAGAAAATAGAAATTAGAAATTAGAAAAGAGCCGAGCTTTTGCCTATTTTCTCTTTTCTATTTTCTGTTTTCTTTGTCTCATGCGGCTGCTTCCACGCGCGTGCCCCGTCCGGGAGCTTCGGGATCGGATCGGAACACAGCGTCCGACAAAGCGCCTGGCTGCGCGCCGCCCACGATCGAAACCTGCTCGACGCCGGAGAGCAGCGCGCGCCGGCAAGCTTCGAGCTTCAAGACCATCCCGCCCGTGACTTTTCTCGTCCGGATGAGCGCCTCCAGATCGCGGGCTGAAATCCGCGGCAGGACGGCGGAACCGTCGAGCACTCCGGCTACGTCGGTCAGGTAGATCAACCGTTCGGCATGGCAAAACTCGGCGCAGGCGGCGGCCATGTGGTCGGCATTGATGTTGTAATATTCGCCGTCGCGCCCGGGCGCGATGCTGGCCGCTACCGGAACCATGCCGTTCACCCACAGGAGTTCGAGCAGCGTCGCATTGCAACCGGTGAGATAGCCCACAAAACCCAGGTCGGCGCCGCCGAGACTCATCTTCTCCGCCAGGAAGGTATCTCCATCGCCGCCGCAGATCCCGACCGCCGGTTGTCCGGCGCTCGCCAGCATGGCCACCAAGCGCTTGTTCACGAGGCCGGCCAGGACCATCAGAGCGGCGTCGCGCGTGGCCGGATCGGTGACGCGCAAGCCGTTCACAAAACGAGGTTCGAGCCCCAGCCGTTCCATTGTTGAAGTCAGGATTTTTCCCCCGCCATGAAGCACCAGCACCTCGTGGCCAACCTGGCTGACCTCGGCAATCTGGCGAGCGATGAGCCGGGTGGTCTCGGCCGATTCGAGCAGCGCTCCCGCGATCTTGACCACAATCCTCAAAGCAGACCCTCCTCTTCGGCAAAGCCCAGCATCAGGTTCATGTTTTGGATGGCCTGGCCGGCGGCGCCTTTGCCGAGGTTGTCGAGGCACGAGACAACCACCAGGCGCTTTCCCGCCGCATCCAGAGCGAAACCCAGGTCGCAGAAATTTGTCTCGACCACGTATTGCAGCTCGGGCAACCGGCCGCCAGCGAGCACGCGCACCATCGGCTTGCCCGAGTAGTAGGAACGGAAGAGGCTCTCCACCTCCTGGCGCTCGCGGCGTTCCCGGAGCCAGACGTAGATGCTCGAGAGAATGCCTCGCCGCACCGGCAGGAGATGCGTCGTAAAAATCAGACTTTCGGCCTCGAGCCCCAACTGCTCCAGAATCTCCGGCGTGTGCCGGTGGCGGAAAAGGTTGTAGGCGCGGAAATTGCCCTCGACCTCGACAAAGTGGGTTTCGAGGCGCGGTTCTTTGCCCGCTCCGGAGACGCCCGATTTGCAGTCGCAGACGATGCCGCGGTCGAGGTCAATCCAGCCGGCGGTGCGCAAAGGAAGCAAGGCCAGCAGTACCGAGGTCGGGTAACAGCCGGGATTGGCCACAAGCTGCGCATCGGCAATTTTTCGAGCATGCAACTCCGGCAAACCGTAAACAGCTCGTGGGGCATGGTTGCCGTTCACGGTGAACCCGTTCCGATGAGCGATGCCGTACCAGCGCTCAAATTCCTCGGTGCTCGAAAGCCGAAACGCCGCGCTCAAGTCCACGACCCGAATGCCTTGTTCGAGGAGGGGCGGAACCAGTTTGAGAGAAACTTCGGGCGGGGTGGAAAGAAAAACCAGTCCCACCGAGCGCTCGCGCAGAAGCTCGGTGGAAAAAGGCACGCACTCGGGCAGCGCGAGGCCGCCGAGGCGGGGAAGCAGTTCAGCCAGCGGGCGGCCGGCGTTGCCGTCGCGCACCACCGGAACCACGTCGCTGATTCGGGGATGCCGCAGCAGCCGGGAAACAAGCTCCGCCCCGGCGTAGCCCGTCGGGCCAACCACCGCTACCGCGTAAGATTTGACCGTCCCGCCCCACGGAATGGCGGTTTCTCTTTGCCTCCTCCGCCTCTGTGGTAAGAATTCCTTCTCCCGAGGCTTCGGGATAGTGGACTTGCTCACTTGGCCGCCTCCCGGAGGTGCTTTTCGACGGCGAGGGCCTTTTTTCGAGACGGGGTGATGACCAGGACGGTGTCATCGCCGGCGATCGTGCCGACGACTTCGGACCACTGTTCGTTATCGAGGGCGGCAGCCAATGCGGGAGCGGCCCCAGCCGGAGTTTTCAGCACGAGCAGGTTGGCCGCCGGGCGAACCTCAAGAAGAAAATCGTGCACCGCCAGCGCGAGCCCGGCCGGCGGGGAGGTGGCTTCGGGCGTGCCGGGGAGGGGCTTATAGCCCGACGGAGTGCGCACCAGATGCAATTCTTTGAGGTCGCGCGAAAGGGTCGCCTGGGTGACGTTGATGCTGTTCCGGTGCAAGCGCCGGCGCAGCTCTCGCTGGCTGCGGATGGTCTCGTGGTGGACGAGCGATAGGATCCGGCTGTGGCGCTGCAGCTTCTCCATGCAAATTAATACAAAATCGTGCATGTTTATACGGACTGGCGGAGCGATTGTCAAGTAAAAATGCAAGGTTTGAATATTTTCCGGATTGCGGTTGACGCGGTGCGTAGGGGCGCAAGGGCTTGCGCCCTGTGGGGCGGAGGCCGTCCGCCCCTACGGCTTATGAATCCACCGGGCGCCTTCTTCGTCCACGAGCAGCACCCCTACAAGAGGCTTTTCGGCCGTGGCAGGTCCCGTCGCGCTGGCACGGGAATCGGTGGAGGCTTGGAGCAAAGCGCGGCAGAAGTCAGCGGCCTGTTGCGCCGTAATCTTTTTGCCTTTGCCTGCCCTAGTACCGTACGGTACAGGGCCTGCCTTGCGGGCAGCGAGCACGAGTGCCATTGAGGGTTGGCTCCAAAGTTTTTCAAGCGCCGGGTCATGCGCTTCGAGGCGCTCAAGCAGTTCGAGCAGGTTGCCTGCCTCGGGATAACCCTCCTCGGCAAAGGCGATTCCCTCGGGCGATTTGAGCAGGTCTCGGGTGCGGGAGCGTTCGAGCCGGGTGTGATAGAAGTTTTCCGCGAGCCACTCCTGGGTGAAATCGTAGCGAGCCGTCCAGACGGCCGGCCCGTCCTCGCCCCAGCCGACCCAGAGCACCGACAGAAGCGGCGCCCCTTTCGGCACTTCCGCTTTGGAATGGTAATCCACCGCATAATCATGCAGTTTTTCAGCGATGGCTTCGGTCATCACCTCAATGTGAGTGACGGTGCTCTGACCACGATCCAATCGGGGCTGGCCCAAGGTCGGCCGCGGCTGATCGTCCGGCTTGCCGGAGTCGCCTGTGGATGGACGGGCCCGGGCAGCGCTCCCGAGCCAGGTTTGCGCCTCGATCCCCGGAGCATTTTCGTCCATCAGGTCAAACCACTCGACCGCGCCGGTGAGGATGGCCAGTGATCGGCCGCCAACCGGCACCACCACCGGGAAGCGCGCGTCCCCTCGGCCCGCCGCGGCGGGCGCGGGGTAAACTTTCTGTGCGTTGGCCGTGTCCATCGCTACGACCACGTATTTGTCGGTGGCGGCAAGCAGGATTCGGCCGTGAGCAAAGACGGGAGCCAAATAGCGGTAGGCCGATTTTTGCTGGGCGGTGACTGGGAAGGGTGCGGCAAGCACGGCAAATATGACGAACGCGGCCAATAAACTACCAGGGCGAGGGACAAAAACATGACCCTCACCACAGAGGCACAGAGGGCGCTGAGAACGAGAGGGAGGCAGAGGAAGCAAAGGATGTAGAGGATGCAGAGGATGGGGAGAGGTTTCAACGGAGCTGCTGAGGCGATGGACAAGAATGTGGAGAAACCGGGTCACGGGGGTAACCTAGGGAATTTTTCCTTCACGCTGTTTTTGAGCGATGGCCTGGATGGCGGTGATGGCGATGACGTTGACGATGTCGGCGACCGAGCAGCCGCGAGAAAGATCGTTGGCGGGCCTCGCCAGGCCCTGGAGAATGGGCCCGAGCGCCGTTGCTCCGGCCAGCCGCTCCACCAGCTTGTAGGCGATATTTCCGGAATTGAGGTCAGGGAAGATGAGCGTGTTGGCCCGGCCGGCCACGGGGCTGCCCGGCGTTTTGCTGGAAGCGATTTCGGGCACCAGCGCCGCGTCGGCTTGCAGCTCACCGTCCAGGCACAGGTCGGGCGCGCGTTGCTTCAAGATCTTTACTGCCTCCACGACGTGGGCCAGCCCGGGTGCGTCCGGGGCGGCGCTGCCTTTGGTGGAAAAGGAAAGCAAGGCCAGGCGCGGCTCGACTTCGAGAAAGGCGCAGGTATGGGCGGCGGTGGCGATGGCGATTTCAGCGAGCTCGCTGGCTGAAGGCCGTGGGACGACGCCGCAATCGGCAAAAAGCAACGCGCCCTCGGCGCCATAGATGGGCCTGGGCAAGATCATCAGGAAAAAACTGGAGACGAGCGAGCATCCCGGCGCCAGGCCGATGGAGTGCAGCGCTGCGCGCACCGTTTCCGCGGTGGTGTTGGTGGCGCCGCCCACCGAGCCGTCGGCAGCGCCCTCGGCCACCATGAGGTCGGCAAAATAGAGGGCGCGCGTGGCGGTGGCGCGAGCCTCCTCCTCGGTGATTCCCTTGGCCCGGCGGCGCTCGAAATAGAGCCGGGCGTAGCGCTCGCGGTCGGGCGACGCGGCCGGATCGACAATGGAAATGCCCGGGAGCTGGGCGCCCAGCGTATCCGCCCGGGCGCGAATGACGTCGGGCTTGCCCAGCAGGGTGAGCCGGGCAAAACCATCGCGGGCAACTTCCGCTGCCGCCCGAAGGGTGCGCGGCTCTTCGCCCTCGGGCAGCACAATGTGCTGCCTATAGGCTCGTGCACGATTCTTGAGAGTTTCGAGCAGGTGCATGCCGCCCCGGAGAGTAGCACACCGCCAAGGTGCGTAAAAGCTGGGGCATTAGGAATGAGGCAAAGGAAGCAAAGGAGGTAGAGGATGCAGAGGAAAAAGAGGAGTCACACGCCGCCGAGGCGCAGCGCTTTGGCTCGACAGGAGGGCCATGAAACTACTTGCTGAAAAGTTCCTCAACGAGCTTTGCGCGATCCATTTCCAGGTAGGAGGCTATGTCAGTTAGGAGGGCATTCAAGGTTCCGACTCTAAGTTGTTTGTGTGCGGGGATGGTGAGGTGATGTTCGCTTCCCTTGAGAGAGGAGGTTAGGCGCAGGTGACTGCCCGTTTGCCGCGTGATCTGATAACCGTAACGGCGGAGAAGAGAAGCTAGTTCGTGCCCGCCGGTGTCTCGGGGGAGCTTCAAGCCGGAATGACCTCATCTTTGACTAGGTGGAGACGAATCACACTCGGCTTGGTCTCCGGCTCGAAGTGGCAGCGCACCGCATCCCGAATCATGGTTTTCAGCTCTTCGAGAGTGTCCGCCTGTGTGTAGATGGAGTATCCGAGCGCACGTGCCTCGTAACCCCCCTCGGGCGACTCGGCGACCGCAAAGATGATTTCACTGTCGGCCATTCCCGGCCTCCTGTGCGCGATTATAACTCTTTCACTCGAATCTTGCCGGTCATAACCTGGTAGGGGCGCAAGGCCTTGCGCCCCTACGATGTCAGGAATGGGAAGAGGGGTGGCGCGGAGCGGCCGCTTCGCGCTTGCGGCGCACATCAATGCTCAACCGCTTGATCTTTTGATTCAGGGTGGAAAGCGGGACCTGGAAGCGCTCGGCCGCCTCCGTCTGATTCCAATTGGTGCGCTCGAGCATGTCCAGGATGACGCGCCGCTCGCACTCTTCTATGATGTCAAAGAGCGAAGGGTTGGCTTTCTCGCGGACAAGGGAAAGGAGTCGAGCCGCCGAAGCGCCATTGGCGGAGAGAAAATCGGGGAGCAACTCGGCGCCCATTTCGCTGCCGGGCGAGAGGACGATGGCCCGCTCGACCACATTTTCGACTTCGCGCACGTTGCCCGGCCAGTCGTAGTCGAGCAGGAGCCGCATCGCTTGCGGGGTGAACTGCCGGAGGGGCTTGCCGTTTTCTTGGCAATATTTGCGGGTGAAAAACTCGACCAGCAACGGGATGTCCTCTTTGCGCTCGCGGAGGGGCGGGAGATGGATGGTGATGACGTTGAAGCGATAGTAGAGATCCTCGCGGAAACGGCCATCGGCCACCAGCTTGCGCAAATCGACGTTGGTGGCGGCCAGGATGCGCACATCCACCTTGACGGTTTCGGTGCCGCCCAGCCGCATGAACTCGCGTTCCTGCATGACGCGGAGGAGTTTGGCCTGGGTCTCGATGCCGATGGTGCCGATTTCGTCGAAGAAGATGGTGCCCTGGTCGGCGGCCTCGAAAAGGCCCTTCTTGGAAGCCACCGCGCTGGTGAAGGCGCCCTTGACGTGGCCAAAGAGCGTCGATTCGAGCAAATCCACCGGCATGGCGCCGGTGTTGACGGGCACAAACGTTTTGTCCGCCCGCGGGCTGGCGGCGTGGATGGCCTTGGCGATCAACTCCTTCCCGGTCCCGCTCTCGCCGGCGATGAGCACGGTCGAGCGCGAGGGCGCTACCAGACTGACCAGGTCCAGGACGCGAAGCATCGGATCCGATTTTCCGACGATATTGGGGAAGTTGTAACGTTGCTTCAAAGCGCGCTTGAGCTGGAGGTTCTCTTCGCGCAGCCGGCGCTGCTGCATGGCCTGGGCGACCTGGGCCAGCAGTTCATCGTTGTTCCAGGGCTTGCTGATGTAGTCCTGGGCGCCGCTCTTGAAGGCGGCTCGGGCCATGTCGATCGAACCATAGGCGGTGATGAGAATGATGGGCAGGTCGGGATCGCGGCGGTGGAGGTCGTTCAGGAATTGGAGACCGTCCTTGCCCGGCAGGTTGACGTCGAGCAGAACCAGGTCAAACGGGCGCTCCTCGATATATTTGAGAGCCGTCTCCGCGTCCGGGGCGGCGCTGACCTCAAATCCCTCCGCGCCGAGGAGCAACTCGAGCCCCTCGCGGATTTCCGCTTCATCGTCAATGACCAGAACGTTTCCCCTAGACACGGGCTGCTTTCGCTTTCCTCGATACCGGGAACTCCAGGCGGAAGGCTGTGCCGCGACCCGGTGTGCTGGAGACATCAATCTTGCCGCAGTGTTCGCGGACAATGCCGTAGCTTACCGCCAGCCCGAGCCCGGTGCCGCGGAAGTTGGACTTGGTGGTAAAGAACGGATCGAAAATCTTGTGCAGGTGTTCTCGCCGGATGCCGGCGCCGCTATCGTTGACCTCGATTTCGACGACTGAATCGCGGGTCATGGTCCGAACCTCGAGCACGCCGCCATTGGGCATGGCATCTTTGGCGTTCAAGAAAAGGTTCAAAAAGACCTGCTGGAGCTTGCCGTTGTTGCCGTGGATGGCCGGCAGTTCCGGTTCCAAATACTTGAGCACGCTGACGCGGCCGGTCTTGAGCTGGTGATCGAGCAGCAGGAGGGTATCTTCGATCACCCGGTTGAGGTTGACTTCGGCGAGCTGCGTGCCCGAGGTGCGGGAGAAGCTGAGCAGGTTATTGACGATCTCCGAAGCGCGGAAGGTCTGCTGGACGATCTTTTCAATCAGCTTCAGCCGCGGGTCGTTGCGATCCATCTGCTTGGCCAGCATCTGGACGTAGTTGGAAATCACCGCCAGCGGGGTATTGACCTCGTGGGCCACGCCCGCAGCCAACAAGCCGATGGAGGTCAACTTTTCCGCCTGCATCAACTGCTGCTCGAAGCGGACGCGCTGGCTGATGTCATCCAGGATGATCAGGCGGCCTTCCACCTGGCCGGACTTGTCGAGCAGCGGCGCCTGGCCGATGTTGACCACCAGTTGCTCGTGGCGGCGGTTCTCCAGGTAAAATTTGTAGAGGGTGGTGGAGCGGCCAGCATGGTCGGGGCCTCGGCCGGGAGGCTCGCCCTGGACGATGGCCAGCTCCTCCACCAGGTCAGCGGGGAAAATTTCTTCAAGCCGACGGCCCACGGCCTCCGACCGCGTCAGCCCGTAGAGCTGTTCCATCCGGGGATTCCAGGATTCGATCCGGCCTTCCAGGTTGACGGCCAGCAGGCCGACGTGGACCGATTCGATGATGTTTTCGCTGAAATCCTTGAGCTGCTCGATCTGCCTGGCCTTTTGTTCGAGCGACTGATAAAGCTCGGCATTCTCGACGGCGATGGCGACATAGCCGGCGATGGTTTGAAGCAGCTCGACGTCCTCAGTGGAAAGAAAATCTCCGTCCACTGTTTTGCCCAGACCGAGGAAGGCCACGGTGCGCCTCTGCATGCGGCACGGGATGTAATAGTGCAAATCGAGCTGGTCGAGGGAACGGCGGGCCCCGGGCGACAAGTCCTCCTCATTGCGAAGGGTTTCATAAAACAGGTAGCCGCGGTCCGCCCCGCCGTTGGTGCGGAGGAAGGCCAGGTCGAGCGGCTCGCGGTCATTCAACCCCAACGAGCGGATGAGCCGAAAGCCCACGCCGTCCTCCCTGTCAGGCAGGAAGATGGCCATGCGGTCAACGAGCAGGGTTTGGCTCAAGCGGTCGAGCACCGAGCCGAGCATGCGTTCGAGGTTCACCTCGCTCGAAAGGGTGCGGCCGAACTCGATCAAGGTGCGGCGATAGTCATAGCGGTCGCGGTAGAAGAAGCGGTCAATGCGGGCCTGAAACCAGTCGCGCACCGGCTGAAAGAGGATGGCGCCGATGATGATGGCGATGATAGCGCTCCACGGGCCGCCCTGGACGCTGGTTTGAAAGAGCGCCCCGAGGCCGGCGATGAGGCCGAAATAGAGGCCCACGATGGCTGCCGTCGCCAGGGTGTAGGCCACGCCGCGCTTGAAGATGATGTCCACGTCCATGAGGCGGTAGCGCACGATGGCGTAGCCGAAAGTAAGCGGCAGGAAAATCAGTGACAGCGCCGAAAACTTCATCCATGGCCGAATCGGCCAGCCCATGAAATAGGGAACGATGTAGCAGACCAGGAAAGGCACGATCGAGAGGAAGGTGCCGCGGGTCATCCACTTCATCTGTTGCTTCAGGACGACCGATGCGGCGCGACGGTAGCTCTGGGCCATGACGGCGGCGCCGATCAGGAAGAGCAGGCCAAGGTAGATAAACTCCATCCGGTCGAGCAGGTCGCGAGCGGCGACGGATGGCATCAACCAGCCGAGCCACTGGGTGGCGACCGCCAGGTGAAGCAGCCAGAGCAAAAGCGCGGGCAGATAGACCAGGCTCAGCCGCAAGCGCTTGAGCCAGCTCCGACGCCGCTCCGGAAACGTCAGCGCGAAATGGAGGAACACCGCCGGCTGCAGAAGCATGGCGGTGACGTTGCCCCAGTAAACGATCCAGTCAAAGGTGTTGAGCTTGCGCGAGTAGTGGAAGGAATAAAAGACGAAGGAGATCAGGCAGAAAATATAAAAGTGCACCGCCTTGGGGGCATTCCAGCGGCGCGCAAAGATGAAAAGGCCGATAAAGAGATAGAGCAGGCCGACGATGCGAAGATAGTGTTCGAGCGAAAAGCGGGTGTCGGGCGGGGTCAGCAGGACGCCGGCCTCAAAGGAGACATCGCGGCGGACCATCGCGTACCGGGCTTGTGCCCAGCTCCCGATGCGGAAAATATGGCGGGTGAGTTGGGTCGCGCGGCGGACAGGGAAAGCATTGATTGCCACCACCCGGTCGCCTGGCCGGATGCCGGCGCGGTCGGCGGGGCCGTTGGGCATGACCACGGCGGCAGTAACCCCGTTGGCCGAGTCCTGCCAGGCAACACCATCGTCCGGCGCCTGGTATTGGTAGCGCTGGACAAAGTTCAGCCCGCCGAAGATCATGGCTCCCAGCGTCAATAAGGCCAGGACGATGGCCGTCAAGCGCATTCGCGGGCTGTCCGTCATGGGGAAGCCTTTTCCCAGGGCCGAGCCGAAGCTAAAAAGCAAGTTAAGCAAGCCACGTGCCAGCCCTTCATCTTTCTGTATCCCCTAATTCCTTATTTGCCAACAGCCTAGAAACCTCTCCCCCTTCTCTCCCGCCGAAATCCGCAAATCGGTAAGAATTCTACAGATTTCTGTAAGAGGCGCGGAACCCCTAGAATTGGAAGCTGACGCTGCCGCGGAAGGTCCGAAACGCCGGAATCAAATAGATCACCCGACCATCGGAGGAGCGAATCGGGACATAGCCTTGGGCCAGCAGGTTCCGGAAATCCGCTCTGGCTTCAACCCGTCCCGCCGGAAAGACAAAGAAACCCGGCAAAGGCTGGCGGACTTCGAGGTTGAGATGAGAATCGGCGAGGGTGAACGACTCGTTGAAAACATCTGGAGGCGCCACCACGTCGCCTGAGATCCAGCGATAGCTCGCCACGACGCGCGTGCCGTATTGCGGCAGGCGGGTGACCACCCGGGCCATCAGCGATTGCTGGTAGCGCGAGTGAAGGAGATCGCGCAGCTCGGCGATGTCCGAGAGGGCGCGTGAGTGAGCCGTCAGCGCCCCAGCCAACCCATAGCCGAAAGAAGCCTCCCATTGGTCAGAGAATTTCCGGCTGTAGCCAACGCGGAAGCCGTTGGTGCGGACCCCGCCGCCATCGTAGGCAAAGCCGCCAGCCGCCAAGTCAGAAAGAAAGTTTGCCGGGTCGAGCGCCAGGCCGGCATCGCCTCGGCCACGCACCGAGGTATGATGCAATTGCTCGTAAAACGCGGCCGCTTGGAAGAGCGCGTTGGGACCCAAGCGTTGTTCATACCCGACCTCTTCATATAAGCCGGTCTGGAAAATGGGCCGGCCATCGCGCAACATCATCGCCGGAAACTGATCCAGTTCGTTCAAGGCAGCGCGCAAAAGCGAATCGGGGGATGGAAGACCGCCGGGTTGAGTGGCGACGCGCAGGGTCAGGCGAGTGTTGGCGTTGACTTCATAGACGAGCGAGGCAGCCGGCAAGATCGCCTGCCGACGGCCGCCGAGCCCGACGGCCTGATATTCGACCTCGTAGCGCAACAAGAAGCTTCCGCCCAGCGGGATCTGACTGCCGTAACGGGTGCGGACGGCGCGGAAGTAAGGGACAGCGCCGGGGACATCGGAGCGCATGCCGCCAGGCATAAACGACTGCCGCAGGCTGAAGGAAGCATGCGAACCTTCTTCGAAGGAGCCGTTGGGCAACCATAGGGTAGAGAAAGCCGCCGCCAAGCCACGTTGGTAGCCAAAATCACCGGCAAATAGCAGCTTGGCGGTGCCGGCGAGATTGTGCTCATAGGCAAAGCCACTCCCGAAGGTGCCCAGGCTATGGTTTAACGAACCGCGCCGGCCTGTGCCGGAGCTGAGTTCGGCCATCATGCGGTCCTTCACGCGCCGCCCCGACTCGCCGCTACGCTTTCCCGCCTCTTGCACCTGGGGTTCTTCGCGTCCCACCATCCGCAAGACCGGCCGGCTGATGGGCGAGGTGCGCACCACCCACTTCCATTCGTCGGGGTCCACGTCGGCTTGCGCGGGCCGATGCAGAGCGCTGAGCGACGTGAGAATCGAGTCAAGACGAACCGTGAGGAAGCCGGGCCTTTTCAGGTCCACGGCTACGCGGCTCTTCACCGCCGGCAAGTAGCTGGCCAGGGTCACCCGGACGGAATAAAGCCCGGGCAGGAGGCGGTTGGCGGAGAAGATGCCGCGATCGTTGGTGAAGAGCTTGACGGGAGCGCCGCCCAGGCCGTGTTCGGAGATCACCCACACGGTGGCGCCCATCTGGGGGGTGCCGTTTTCATCCACCACTATGCCAGAGAGCTTTCCCCATGTTGGCGCGCGGCTCGCGCCGATGAGATCCGGGGCAGTGGCCGCCAGCAAGAGGCCGAGAAGGACAAGCATCTCCACCCCGAGCAAAGCCGGGACTCGGCGCGGCCCTGAACCGTACGGTTCAGGGCGCGGCGACCGCCCATAAAAGCGCGCTTTCCCTTCAGGGTGAACCCTTCGGTTCTGCTTGCTTCGGCTCCGCTCAGGACAGCCAGGGCAAGCCTTCAAGGTGAATCCTCGCATACTCTTCCTCCTCTTCTGGCTACGAGGATGTCATTGTAAATCGCGCCGAACAAATCCTAGCGTGAAAGTCAAGTTTTACTTCTTCACCACGGTGAAATCCGCGGTGGGAGTGATCGCTCGCTTCGCAAGATTGTCGGTGACTTTAATCTCCAGCTTATAGTGCCCGGGAGCAAATTGCTCGAGCGGCAAAACTTTTTCGAGCGTCACCTGGGAGGACGCTCGCTCCATCTGCTCCGTTTTTTCGGTGTACTGGAATACTTCCTTGTCGCCCTGCCAGACGCGATATTCGACCGTCGCCGAGGGCTTGTGCGACGTTTCGTCCACGCCCAGATTGTACACCTGCATGTAGATGCCCAGCCGCTCGGAAGGCTCAAACTGCTCCCCCACCGATGGCCGTACCTTGGTGCCGCCGATGACAAACGGCCCGGTGCCGACCATGCGCAGGGGAACCTTCTCGATGAGGTCGGCAAGGATCAAGCTGGAGGCGCTCAGCTTCTCTTCCTCGAACCGCGGCACCGCCAGCCGCGTGTTCAACGTACCCACGTTGCCGCTGTTCAGGTCTTTCAACACCAGGTCCAGCCGGTAAAGTCCCGGCCGCAGCAAGACGGTCTTCTGATACATGGAACGTTGGCGGATGGCCTGGCGGTAGAGCGACTCCGGCACGTGCTGGGCGATGACGTCCTCAAACGTCTGGACGACGCGGCCGCCCACGCTCGTCACGCGCCCGAACACGTTCACCGTCGCGCTGTAAAGCCCTTCCTTCTGCTGGAAGGTCATCTTGTCATTTTCAATCCGGATGGTCAGCGGCACCATCACGGTGTCTTCGGTGATGCGGATGAAATCCTGGCGCAGATCAAAGGGCAGCAGGTTATAGCTGATGCGGGTGGAGACGATCGCTTCCAGGTCCTTGAACTTGACTTGGGGCGGGCGCTGAATCTTGGCGAAGAGTTCCAACCGCTCGAACTGGCCCATGCGCACGGGCGTGCCGCCGAGCGCCTTGCCGAGGCGGGTGCCGTCGGTGCGGGTGAAACGGTCGGTTTTGGAGGCCATGCCCATGGCCTCAAGCTGGGTCAGTCCGGCGCCGGGCACCATGAGGAGGGCGTCTTTCTCCGACGGATCCATGGTCAGGCGATACTCGCCCGACATGGAGGGGTCCACGAATTCCAGGATGACGTCGTTGCCGATGCCCTCGAGGTAGCGGTAGCGCCACTTTTCAAAGGGGTAGGTTGAGGTCGAGCCGCCGCCCTCCTCGGGTGGCCGGTCGTAGGAGCCGCCCGAGGGGTGGGACTCAATTTCGTCCGCCGGACCCCAGATGATGTAAATCTTCCCGCGGTCGGCCTTCCAGCCGGGAATACCGGAAGCAAAGCGCTCGTTGGCGTAGGCGATGCGCCGGTAGTGCTCTTCCTTGAATTCGTTTTCGGGGGTGTCCGGGGTGGGGTCGCGGCGGAGCCAGAACTGTTCGATGAACTGCTCTCGTTCCTCTTCCGTTTCGAGCGCCAGAAAAGCTTTCCGCTCTTCATCGGCGATGACGTAGGACACGTCCTCGTTGAGCCACTTCTTATAGACCGATTCCAGCTCTTTCTTCAGCCGCCTCTCGCGCTCTTTCCTCTCTTTTTCCGAGAGCTGTCTCTGGGGCAGGCCGCTCTTATCTTCTTGCTCCGGCGCGCCCTGAACGCTCGCCGTGAAGGGCGCG
>Ga0209320_10000330_pt1 | contig 24965 bp, 24 predicted proteins | sample Rifsed13ft4_FD_184008 | JGI IMG/M metagenome (GOLD analysis project Ga0209320, IMG submission 184008) | Soil microbial communities from Rifle, Colorado, USA - sediment 13ft 4 (version 2) | ecosystem: Environmental > Terrestrial > Deep subsurface > Rock core/Sediment | place: Rifle, Colorado... | reverse complement strand
CGAGACGGCCCGTGAGCGGTACTTGCTCGAGCTTCGCCTCGAGCTCCGCGACCTTGCCTACGGTGCGCTGCAGTGCGAGCTTGCCGTTCGCCTGCACGACGGCGATGCCGGCCGAGTCGTACCCTCGGTACTCGAGCCGGCGCAATCCTTCGACGAGAACGGGGACGATATTCCGTTCTGCGACGGCTCCGACGATTCCACACATGTGCTTCTTACTCTCTAACCGTGCTCGGGGTTCTTCTTGACGGGACGGCGCCAAGCTTCGACGGTCGTCTGCCGCGCTCGCGCCACGGTCAACGTGCCGGCCGGCGCGTCCTTGGTGATCGTCGAGCCCGCACCGACGGTCGCGCCGGCGCCGATCTCGACCGGGGCCACAAGCATGACGCCGGAGCCGATGAACGCATCGTCACCGATCGTCGTGCGGTGCTTCACCGCGCCGTCGTAATTGCACGTGATCGTGCCCGCGCCGACGTTGACATGCGCTCCGACTGCGGCGTCTCCGATGTAGCTCAGATGATTCACCTTGCTGCCCGTGTCGATGCGGCTCATCTTGACCTCGACGAAGTTACCGATCTTCGCCCGTGCCGCGAGCTCTGTGCCCGGCCGCAGACGCGCGAACGGTCCGATCTCGCACGCACCTTCCGTAGTCGCGCCGTCGATAATCGAGTTCGCGTGCACGATCGTATCGGCGCCGAGCGTCGAATCCGTGACTAAGCTGTTCGGGCCGATACGCACGCGGTCGCCGAGATGCACATCGCCCGAGAGGATGACGCCCACGTCGAGAAAGACGTCGGCACCGGCCGTGACGCGCCCGCGTATGTCGATCCTTCCGGGGTCGGCAATCGTGACGCCTTGGAGCATGAGCTCGCGCGCCGCCGTGCGTTGAAACGCGCGCTCCGCATGGGCGAGCTGCACTTTGTCGTTTATCCCGGCAACCTCTTCGGGATCGTCGATTTGCACACCCAGCACTTCGACTCCTTCGGCAAATGCCGTCGAGATGACATCGGTCAAATAGTACTCGCCCTGCGTATTATCGTTGCGCACGCGCGCAAGCCAGCGACGCAGATCCTTGGCCGGTACGCTCATGATGCCAGTGTTGATCTCGGCAATGCCGGCTTCCTCGGGCGTCGCGTCCTTCTGCTCGACGATCTTGACGATCCTTCCGGAGCGCCGCACGACGCGCCCGTAGCCGGCCGGATCGGGCACGACCGCAGTCAGGACGGCGCAACGCCGTCCCGCGCCGAGAAGCTCGCGGAGCGTGGCGCCGCGCACGAGCGGCACGTCGCCGTAAAGGACGAGCACGTCGTGATCGTCCGGGATGCCGGGCAGCGCCTGCGCAACGGCATGTCCCGTGCCGAGTTGCTCCGCTTGCAGACACCAAGTGAGGTCGCGCGCAGGGAACGCCGCGCGGACACGGTCGGTGCCATGACCGTGGACGACGTAGATCGCAGCAGCCTCGAGCTCGCGGGCGCGATCGAGCACGTGGGCGAGCAACGGCCGCCCAGCGAGCGGATGCAGCACCTTGGGGGTCTCGGACCGCATGCGCTTACCACGGCCGGCGGCCAAGACGATCACGGATAACGACACGTCTAACGGGTCTCGACAAAGGCCGGTGGCGATCATACCGCGATGGATATGAGGAATCGCGGCGGGACGTCGCTCCTACCAGAGACGCCGGTCCTACAGGCTCGTGTGCTTGGCTTTGAGCTTCTGGGCGGCTTGGTAACGGGCCTCGGCCTCGGCGAGCTCCGCCTGCGCTTGCGCGAGGTCGACCTCGCCGCGCCGTCCCTCGAGGGCCTCCCGAGCACGCTCGCGCGCCTCGAGCGCGGCCGCCTCGTCGAGCTCGTCGGCGTGCAAGGCGCTGTCGGCGAGCACCGTCACGAGATGCGGTTGGATCTCGAGCACGCCGCCCGTGACGTAGAAGAATTTCTCCTCGCCGGCGGTCTGCACGCGCACGGCGCCGGGCTTCAGATGCGTCAACAGCGGCGCGTGCCGCGGCGCGATGCCGAGCTCGCCCATCTTCGCGGGCGCGAACACCATGTCGGCTTCGCCCGAGAAGATCGCGCCTTCGGCGCTGACGATATCGACATGAATGGTCATGCTCTATCCGTGCCGCTATTGCAGCGTCTTGGCCTTGGCCTCGGCTTCCTCGACGGCGCCGACGTAGGAGAAGGCCTGCTCCGGCAGTTGGTCGTACTCGCCGGCCACGATCGCCTTGAAGCTTCTGATCGTGTCCTTGAGCGGTACGTACTTGCCTTCCATACCGGTGAACGCCTGCGCGACCGAGAACGGCTGCGAGAGGAACTGCCGGATCTTGCGCGCGCGCTGCACGGTCAGCTTGTCGTCCTCGGAGAGCTCGTCCATGCCGAGAATCGCGATGATGTCCTGCAACTCCTTGAAACGCTGCAAGACCGCCTGTGTCGCGCGCGCCGTGTCGTAGTGCTCCTGGCCGACGACGTTCGGATCGAGCAGCCGGCTCGTCGAGTCGAGCGGGTTCACGGCGGGGTAGATGCCGAGCTCGGCGATCTGGCGGTCGAGCACGAGCGTCGCGTCGAGATGCGCGAACGTCGTCGCCGGCGAGGGATCAGTCAAGTCGTCGGCCGGCACGTAGACGGCCTGGAACGACGTGATCGAGCCCGTCTTCGTCGACGTGATGCGCTCCTGGAGCACGCCCATCTCCTCCGCGAGCGTCGGCTGATAACCGACGGCCGACGGCATGCGGCCGAGCAGCGCCGAGACTTCGACGCCCGCGAGCGTGTAGCGGTAGATGTTGTCGATGAACATGAGAACGTCGCGGCCCTCGTCGCGGAAATACTCGGCCATCGTCAAGCCGGTCAGCGCCACGCGCAGCCGATTGCCCGGCGGCTCGTTCATCTGCCCGAACACGAGCGCGACCTTGTCGAGGACCCCCGCTTCCTTCATGTCGTGATAAAAGTCGTTGCCCTCGCGCGTGCGCTCGCCGACGCCTGCGAACACGGAGTAGCCGCCGTGCGCCTTGGCGATGTTGTTGATGAGCTCGAGCAGCGTCACGGTCTTGCCGACGCCGGCGCCGCCGAATAGGCCGACCTTGCCGCCTTTCGCGATCGGCATGATGAGGTCGATGACCTTGATGCCCGTGTCGAGAATCTCCGTGGAGGGCGCCTGCTCCTCGTACTTGGGCGCTTTGCGATGGATCGGCCAATGCTCCTCGGCGTCGACGCTGCCGGCGTTGTCGATGGGGCGGCCCAGCACGTCCATGATGCGGCCGAGCGTCGTCTTGCCGACGGGCACCTTGATCGCCTCGCCCGTGTTCGCGACCGCGAGCCCGCGCCGCAAGCCTTCGCTCGAGCCCATCGCGATCGTGCGCACGACGCCGTCGCCGAGCTGCTGCTGCACCTCGAGCGTGAGCTCGCGGTCCTCGAGCTTGAGTGCGTCGTACACCTTCGGAATCGCGTCGCGCGGAAACTCGACGTCGACCACCGCGCCAATGACTTGAACAATCGTGCCCATGCTCATGCGTGTTTACCTTTCTCTCTAAACCGCTGCCGCGCCGCCGACGATCTCCGCGATCTCCCGCGTGATCGCCGCTTGCCGCGCTTTGTTGTAGGCGAGCTGAAGTCCCTCGATGAACTTGCCGGCGTTGTCGGTCGCCGCTTTCATGGCGACCATCTTCGCGGCCATCTCGGATGCCACGTTCTCCACCGCCGCGCGATAGACCTGCGACTCGATGTAGCGCGTCAGCACGTTGTCGAGCAAATCCTTCGCGTCCGGCTCGTAGATGTAGTCCCAATGCTCCTGCAACGAGTCCTTGTCGATCGGCTCGACGGGCAACAGCGTCTTGATCTCCGGCTTTTGGCTCATCGTGTTCACGAAATTGCTGTAGACGACAAACAGCCGGTCGATCGATCCTTTCTCATAGGCGCCCGTCATCATGGCGATGGAGCCGACGAGATCACTGACTTTCGGCACCTCGCCGAGATGGCTCGTGGCCGCGACGATGTTCGTCTTCAAGCGGCGAAAATACGCCATGCCCTTCGCGCCGACGAGACAGAGATCCGCCTCGACGCCTTGCGCCTGCCAGCGGCGCAGATCCTGAACGACGACGCGGAACATGTTGACGTTCAACGAGCCGCACAAGCCGCGGTCGGTGCTGATGACGATGTAGCCGACGCGCTTGACCTCGCGGTGGTCGAGATACGGATGCCGGTAATCCGGGTTCGCTTGCCCCAAGTGGCCGATCACGGTACGAATGCGCTCGGCGTACGGCCGCGATGCCTCCATGCGCTGCTGTGTGCGGCGCAGCTTCGACGCGGCTACCATTTCCATGGCTTTCGTGATCTTCTGCGTGTTTTTCACGCTCGTGATCTTGGTTCGAATTTCCTTGCCGCCCGCCATGTCGACCCGCCTTTAGTACGCGCCCGTCGTCTTGAAGCCCTCGACGGCTTGCTTGAGCTCGGTCGTGATCGCGTCGTCGTAAGCGCCGGTAGCGTCGAGATTCTCGACCAGCGCCTTGTGGTTCGCGCGCGCATGCGCGTGGAGGCCCACCTCGAACGCGCCGGCCTTGTTCACCGGAACGTCATCCAAGTATCCCTCGTTGACGGCGTAGAGCGTCAGCGCCATCTCCCCGACCGTGAGCGGCGAGTATTGCTTCTGCTTCATGAGCTCCGTCACGCGCTGACCGCGCTCGAGCTGCCGCCGCGACGCCATGTCGAGGTCGGAAGCGAACTGCGCGAATGCCGCGAGCGCCCGGTATTGCGCGAGCGCGAGGCGCACGCCGCCGCCGAGCCTCCTGATGACCTTGGTCTGCGCCGAGCCACCGACGCGCGACACCGATAGGCCCGGATTGATCGCGGGCCGGATGCCGGCGTTGAAAAGATCGGTCTCGAGATAGATCTGGCCGTCCGTGATCGAGATGACGTTGGTCGGCACGAACGCCGACACGTCGCCGGCTTGCGTCTCGATGATCGGCAAAGCCGTGAGCGACCCCGTCTTGCCCTTGACCTTGCCGCCCGTCTCGCGCTCGACGTAAGCGGCGTTCACGCGCGCGGCGCGCTCGAGCAGCCGCGAGTGCAGATAGAACACGTCGCCGGGATACGCCTCGCGCCCCGGCGGCCGGCGCAACAGCAGCGAGACTTGCCGATAGGCCCAGGCCTGCTTGGTCAGGTCGTCATATATGATGAGCGCGTCCTCGCCCTTGTCGCGGAAATACTCGCCCATCGTGCATCCCGCGTACGGCGCGATGTACTGCATCGCGGCCGATTCCGCGGCCGTCGCCGCGACGACGATCGTGTGCTCCATCGCGCCGTGCTCTTCGAGCTTGCGCACGACGTTCGCGACGGTCGAGTTCTTCTGCCCGATCGCGACGTAGATGCACTTCAGGTTGCCGCCCTTCTGATTGATGATCGTATCGATCGCGACGGCGCTCTTGCCGGTCTGCCGGTCGCCGATGATGAGCTCGCGCTGCCCGCGGCCGATCGGCACCATCGAATCGATGGACTTCAAGCCCGTCTGCACGGCTTGGTTCACCGACTGCCGGTCGATGACGCCCGGCGCGACTTTCTCGATGGGCGAAGTCCTCACGGCCTTGATAGGACCCTTGCCGTCGATCGGCTGCCCGAGCGAGTCGACGACGCGCCCGAGCAGCGCCTCGCCGACGGGCACCTCGAGAATGCGGCCCGTGGTCTTGACGGTGTCGCCTTCGGAGATGTGCTTGTAATCGCCGAGCACGACCGCGCCGACGGAGTCCTGCTCGAGGTTGAGCGCGAGCCCAAAGCTCCCGCCGGGGAACTCGATCATCTCACCGTACTGCACGTCGGCAAGCCCGTGAACCCGGCAGATCCCGTCGGTCAGCGCAATGATCGTGCCGACGTCGCGAGCTTCGGCCTTCGCCTCGAAGCTCTGGATTCTTTCATGGATCAGCGCGCTGATTTCGGAAGCCTTGAGTGCCATATCTTTTCTCGTCCTCTCAATCGATAAGGGTATCGGCGAGGCGCTTCAAGCGACTGCGCACGGACCCGTCGATGACCATGTCTTCAGCCCGAATGATCGCGCCGCCGACGAGCGACGCATCGACCTTAAGCTCCAATTCGACTTTGCGCCCGAGCTTGCGCTCGAGCGCTTGCGCCACCTGCGCCACCTGTGCCTTGTCCACGGCGCTCGCCGTGATCAACGTCGCTTTGACTTTGCTTTCGGCCTGCGCCTTGAAGCGGTCGAACTGCGCGGCGATCTCCGGCAACGCGAGCAGGCGATCGTTCTCGGCGAGGAGGTTCAGCAAATTGCGCCCCGTGGCGTCGCTCAAGAGCGCAGCACCCGCGACGCCCTCGCACATGCGGCCGACGAACCGCGCGCGCTCCGCGGCGGCGAGTGCCGGCCTACCGAGGTAGCGCGACGCCGTCGCATCGGCGACGACGCTCGCGGCGGCGGCGAGCGCCGACGACCAAGCCGCGAGCGCGCCCGACTCGTGCGCGACGTCGAAAATCGCTTTCGCGTAGGGCCGGGCGACAGTGCTGTAATCGGCCATCGTGGGCTCGTCCCGCTACAGATCGCTCGCGAGCCGCTCGAGCAGCTCGCGATGCGACTTCGCATCGATCTCGCGCGCGAGGATGCGCTCGGCGCCCGCGATCGCGATGGCAGCCACTTGGCCGCGCAGCTCGTCGCGCGCGCGGTTGACGGCGACGTCGATCTCGGTGCGGGCGCCTTCGAGCTTGCGGCGCTTCTCCGCCTCGCCCTCCGCTTTGGCGACCTCGATGATCTCGTTACCGCGCGCGCCGGCCTGGTCCATGATGCCGCGCGCCTGCTCGCGTGCGGCAGAGACGATCTTTTCGGCTTCGCTCTTCGCTTGCGCGAGATCGTTCCGACCCCGCTCCGCGGCGGCCAAGCCGTCGGCGATCTCTTGTTGCCGCGTTTCGATGGCCTGCGTGATGAACGGCCAGATGTACTTCATGCAGAACCACACGAACACGATCATCGCGATCGTCTGGCCGATCAACGTCGCATTAAAGCTCACCGCAACCTCCTCGCGCGGAAAACCCGATTACCAACGGCAGCACCTATCCGCCGAGCCCGGGCGAGGCGAACGCGAAGTAGAACCCGATGCCGATGGCGATAAATGCGGGCGCGTCGAGCAGCGTCATGACGAGAAACATCTGCGTTCTGAGCATCGGCGCAAGCTCCGGCTGCCGGGCCGCGCCCTCGAGAAACCGGCCGCCGAGCAGACCCATGCCGATACCGACGGCAAGCGCGGCGAGCCCCATCATGATGCCTACGGCCAGCACATTCATACCAATCACGAAGTCCATTTAAAGTCTCCAGTTGAGCATTGAGTCAGAAAATGAAAACCATTGACGATCAGTGTCCCGTATCGTGCGCCTGGCTCAAGTAAACGATCGTCAACATCATGAATATGAAGGCTTGCAGCGTGATCACAAGTATGTGGAACACGGCCCAGCCGAAATGCAGCGGCAACTGCCACAATCCGAGCAGCGCGATCAATATGAAGACGATCTCGCCCGCGTACATGTTCCCGAAGAGCCGCAGCGACAGCGAAACCGGTTTGGCGAGGAACGCGACGATCTCGAGAATGAAATTGAAGGCGATGACGATGGGAGCCGCGATGATCGCGACGCCTCTGGTAGGCGGCGCGATCGGATGCATCGTGAATTCCTTGGCGAAGCCGATGCCACCCTTGATCTTGATCGAGTAGAAAATCGTCAGAAGGAAAACCGATATCGACATGGCGAAAGTCACGTTGACGTCGGTCGTCGGCACGGCCTTCAAGTATTCGACGCCGGCCGCACCCGCCAATGAGGGGAGCCAGTCGACCGGGACCAAATCCATGAGGTTCATGAGGAACACCCAGACGAAGATCGTCAAGGCGAGCGGCGCGATGAGCTTGCTCCTGCCATGGAAGGCATCTCTAACCGACCCGTCGACGAATCCGACGATCATCTCGATTGCGGTCTGGAGTTTGCCCGGCCTTCCGCTCGTCGCGCTCTTGGCGACCGAACGGAACAGGGCGGTGAATACGAGCCCGAGAATCAGCGCGATCGCCATCGAGTCGACGTTCAACGTCGTGAAGTCGAAGAGTCCCGCCTCGCAGTGATTCCAAACCCATTCGCCGTCGCGCCGGCACACCTGCAAATTCGTCAGATGGTGCTGGATATATTCGCCGGAAGTTTCGGCGTGACCGCCCGCGTGCTCTTCGTCCATTCCCTAGCTCTTGCTCAAGGCCCGCGCTCCGCCGGCGCCATCGCCGACGAGCAAAGCGCCGAATACCACCAATTGCGCGGCGATGAAGCCGGCAAAGACCGCCGGCGCCGATACCGGCCCCGGGGCCGCGAAGATCGCGGCGAACAAGAGCGCCGTCGACGCCACCTTGCCGATCTCGCCGATCCACGCCGAGCGCAGCAACGCGGCCGCGCTCGCGCCGGCCCGGCGGCCGAACAATCGCGCCGCGAGAAACACATTCGGGATCACGGCGACCATGCCGCCCAGGAACAGCGAGACGCCGACGACCGGCCCCTGCCAGAACCCGATCAGTACGCCTAAGCCGACACTCGCGGCGGCTTGCGTGAGCAATATCAGCGGCACGACGCGCTTGTCGTCTGTCAGCACTGCGGCCTCTTGTCGGCGCCAGGGGATAATCGGCTACGAGGAGCCGGCCAAAAAAAAGCCACGACGCCATCGTGGCCCTGCTCAGCCGATTTATTGTAAAGAGTCACCGATGGGTAGGCAACCGCGCTAGCGGATATGCGCGAGGATTCCGTCGAGCTCATCGAGGCTGTGGTAACGGATCACGACGCGGCCGCCCTTGGCGCCGTGCTCGATCGCGACGGCCGCCCCGAGTGTTTCACCGAGCTCGGTCTCGAGGCGCTGAATATTCGGGTCGGCGGACTTGGTCCCGCGCTCGCGCTTTCCCGCTCCATCCGTGCCCTGAAGCCTGCGCACGGCACGCTCGGTCTCGCGCACGCTCCAACCGTCGCGCACCACGCGCCGGGCGATCTCGGTGAGCAACTGCGGCGCGCCGACGCCGAGCAGGGCACGCGCATGCCCCATGTCGAGCTCGCGGCGCTCGAGCATCTCGCGAACCGCGTCCGGCAACTCGAGTAGCCGAAGCAGGTTCGAGACGGCGACACGCGAGCGCCCCACGGCCTCGGCCGCTTGCTCGTGCGTCATGCCGAAATCGTCGACGAGCCGCTGTAAGGAACGCGCCTCTTCGATCGGGTTCAAGTTCTCGCGTTGAATATTCTCGATGAGCGAGACCGCAACCGCGGCGTCGTCGGGGATATCGCGGATCAAAGCCGGCACGGTGTCGAGCCCCGCAAGCTGCGCCGCCCGCCAGCGACGCTCGCCCGCGACGATCTCGTAACGCAGCTCGCCGCCGGCGGGCGGCAGCGGCCTAACGACGATCGGCTGGACGATCCCCTGGACGCGGATCGATTCGGCGAGCTCCGCGAGCGATTCCTCGCGCATGTCCATACGCGGCTGATAGCGGCCCCGTGACAGCAGATCGACGGGCAGCTCTCGCAAGTCCGTCTCGATGCTCGCAGGCTCTACCGGCGCATGAATGCTCAACAAGGCATCGAGACCTCGTCCGAGACTTTTGCGCTTGGTCATCTCAACTTTTTCGGTGTGTGGCGCTTCCGACGGCATGGCGATTGTAGCAGCAAGTCAAGCTCATTCGCCCGGCCGATCGCGGCGCGGGACGCTCGGGATGCGCCGGTTGATCTCGCCCGCGAGCGCGAGATAGGCGAGCGCTCCGCGCGAGTACTTGTCGTGAAACAGCACGGGCTTGCCGAAGCTCGGTGCCTCCGCGAGGCGAATGTTGCGGGGGATCACGGTGCGATAGACGCGCTCTCCAAAATGGGTCACGAGCTGCGAGGACACTTCGTTCGCCAGGTTGTTGCGAGGGTCGAACATGGTACGCAAAATCCCGTGGATCTCGAGCTTCGGGTTGACGCTCGCGCGGATCTTGTCGATCGTGCCGACGAGGGCTGTCAGCCCCTCCAACGCATAGTATTCGCACTGCATCGGGATCAAAACGTAATCTGCGGCCGTCAAGGCATTGACGGTCAGTATGTTCATCGCCGGCGGACAATCGATGAGCACGTAATCGTAATCGCCGACGACTTTCTCGAGCGCCTCGCGCAGGCGGAATTCCCGCTGCGGCCGCTGCAACAGCTCGACCTCGGCAGCGGTGAGGTCTTGGTTCGCGGGCAGCACGACATAGTTGCCTTCGGCCGCCATGCGGATCGCCGCCGTGACCGGCAAATCGTCGAGTAACACCTCGCAAACGGTCCTTCCGGTCTGGCTCTTGTCGATCCCCGACCCCATGGTCGCGTTGCCTTGCGGATCCATGTCGACGAGCAGCAGGCGCCGTTGCGTCGCCGTCAGCGACGCGGCCAGATTGACGCAGGTCGTGGTCTTGCCGACGCCGCCCTTCTGATTCGCGATCGCGATGACTACGCCCATTGCCGACTTCCCGTGCGCTCGAGCATGACGACGGTGCTCTTGAGCTGCGCCGTCTCGGGCACCGTGACTTCGCGGACCGCGAAATCGGCGCCCGGTTCGCGGAGCCGCTCTGCGAGCTTGGCCGACGTCAAGACCAAAAGGACGCTGCCGGGCGCCATCAGAGGCCGGACGATTGCCATGAGCTCTGCGGGACGCGCCACGGCCCGCGCGAGCACGGTATCAAAGGGTAACCCGGCGGGTAAGTTCTCGGCGCGCACGTGAGCGACGGTCGTATTCGTAAGCTCGAGCTCCGCGACGACGTGACGCAGAAAGCTCGCGCGCTTGCCCCGGCTTTCGATGAGCGTGAAGCGTCTTGCCGACTCGCAAATCGCGAGCGGTACTCCGGGAAACCCCGCGCCCGATCCCACGTCCGCGATGCGGGTGCCTGCGAGCAACCGTCGCAGTGCCAAGCTTTCGACGAGATGGCGCTCGACGAGCTCGCGAGGCCCACGCGTTCCCGTCAAGTTGTGGACGCGATTCCAGCGACTCAAGAGACCGAGGAACTCGGCAAGCGCGGCGGTCGTCGCGGCATCTTGGCCGAGCCCCGCGGAGCGCAAGCTCGCGTCGACCGCGGCGGCGTGCAGAGGTATTTCTTCCATCGTCGTCGTTCTCGCGTCGCGAGCTTCGTATCACCCCGCGATCTTGACGACGGTCCGGCCCACGGCCTTGCTCTCGACATAGGATGCAAACTGCGCGGGTAACTCTGGCAATGAGACTTCGTGGGCGGCGATGACGTCGAGATGGCGCGGTTTGAGATCCGCGCCGAGCCGTTGCCAGATCGCGGCCCGCTGGGCCTGCGGCACGTCCACGGAGTTGATGCCGAGTAGGTTCACGCCGCGCAGAATGAACGGCAACACCGTGGTATGGAGCTCGGGGCTCGCGGCGAGACCGATGCTGGCAACGTTGCCGCGCGGACGCACGCTCTTCAAGAACGAAGCGAGCACGTCCCCGCCGAGGCAATCGATGGCGCCGCCGAAACGCGCCGTGGCGAGCGGCTTGCCGCCGGCCGCGAACGCCGCGCGGTCGACCACCTCGGTAGCGCCGAGCGCACGCAGGTAGTCGTTCGCGTCGCTCTTGCCGCTCACGGCGACGACCGCATAGCCGCGCGCCGCGAGCATATCTATGCTCAAGCTACCGACACCCCCGCTCGCGCCGCTGACCGCGATCGGACCGAGCTCGGGCCGCTGACCGTTGTGCTCCATCTGCGCGATCGCGAGCGCCGCCGTCAGTCCCGCCGTGCCGAGCGCCATCGCGCTCCGACAGTCGAGCCCCGCGGGCAGGGCGACCGCGGACTCTGTGGCGATGCGCGCATAGTGCGCGTAACCGCCGTCCCGCGATTCGCCGAGGCCGCAGCCGCACGCGAGCACGCCCGTGCCCACCGGCCAGCGCGCGTCCCCGGACGCGACGATGTCGCCGGCGAGATCGATGCCCCCGACGAGCGGAAAGCGACTTAGAATCGCGCCCTTACCGGTCGCCGCAAGCGCGTCCTTATAGTTGATCGACGAGTAACGCACGTGCACGACGATCTCACCCGGCGTCAGGTCGTCGAGCCGGATCGTCTCGAGCGCCGGCGACACGCGTCCGTCCGCAGTTTGATGAATGCGAAACGCCGTGAAGGGCTCGGCGATCAACTTCGCACCGCGCTACCGCTCCGTGCCGTGGAGTCCCGGCAGCTCCGCATAGAACGCCGCGAGCTCGGCCAGCACTTCGTCATCGAGCGCGGACGTCATCGGACCCATGAGCAAGTCCGCGCGCGCGCCGGACTTGTACTGCTCGAGCGCGTGACGCAAGTACGACGCGTGCTGTCCCGCGAGGTTCGGCCATTGCGGGCCTTCGGCGACCCCGTCGTTACCGTGGCAAGGCACACAGGCGACGGATTTTTGCTGTCCGGCGCGAACGGTCTCGAGACTCGCGTCCGAGACGCCGGTCTCGGGCTCGCCCTCAAGGCTTGCGAAGTATGCCGCGATATCCGCGATGTCTTGATCGGCAAGCGCCGACGCCTGTGCCTGCATCGTGGGATGCGGCCGCGAACCGCTGCGGTAGCCCTGCAGTGCGATCTCGAGATAGTCGGCGTTCTGTCCGCCGAGCTTCGGCACGTGAAAGGACGGGTAGGCGTTGCGATAGCCCGGCACGCCGTGACAACCCGAGCACGTGAACGCGAGCACTCCGCCACGGGCGGCGTCGCCCTCGAGCGCAAGCGGGAGCGGCGCGGGGGCGGGTTGCGGGTACGCTCTGCCGCCCCATGCCAAGAACACGAGCAAGCTCGAGGCGACGAGGCCCGGCCGCATGCAACGCGAGATAGATACGATAGATGGGCGCCAGCTGGACATGTCAAGCACGCCGGCGCTGCTCGCGCTTTTTCAAATGAATCAACAACAGCGAGATTGCCGCGGGCGTCATGCCCGAGATTCGGCTCGCTTGACCGATGCTCTCGGGCCTCACGCGCGCGAGCTTCTCTCTGACTTCGTTCGACAGACCCCCGACCCCGCCGTAGTCGAAATCGGCCGGCAGCGGCATGCCGGCCAGCCGCCGCTGGCGTTCGATCTCTTCGCTCTGCCGGCCGATGTAACCCGCGTAGCGCGCAGCCGTCTCGAGCGCCTTCTCGACTTGCTCCAAGAGCTCGGGCGTCAGCGCCGCGAGATCCGCGTTCACGCCGACTCGCGGCAGCGACGTCACGTCGCGATAAGCCGCATCCGGCCGGCGCAGCAGCGCGCTCGCGCGCGTGTCCTTCACGAGCGGCCAGAACGCGCTGTCCGACGGAACGTCAGGCGGCCGGATCACGGCGCCGTCGAGGCGCTCGCGCTCCGCAACGATCAAGCTTTGCTTGCGCTCGAAAACGCGCCAGCGCGCGTCGTCGACGAGACCGAGCCGTCTGCCGACGGGCGTGAGGCGCTCGTCGGCATTGTCTTCGCGCAGCGTCAAGCGGTATTCGGCGCGGCTCGTGAACATGCGATACGGCTCCTTCGTGCCGCGCGTGACGAGATCGTCGATGAGCACGCCTATATACGCCTCGTCGCGGCGCGGGAGCCATGGCTCGCGGCCGCGGGCGCGCAAGCCGGCGTTCGTGCCCGCGACGATGCCCTGCGCTGCGGCCTCCTCGTAGCCCGTCGTGCCGTTGATCTGCCCGGCGAAGTAGAGGCCTCGGATCGCCTTGGTCTCGAGCGTGAGCTTCAAGTCGCGCGGATCGAAATAGTCGTATTCGATCGCATAACCGGGCCGCGTGATGTGCGCGCTCTCGAATCCCTTGATCGAACGCACGAACGCGTACTGCACGTCGAACGGCAAGGACGTCGAGATGCCGTTCGGGTAGATCTCGTTGCTCGCGAGCCCCTCGGGCTCGACGAACACTTGGTGCGACCTACGCTCCGCAAAGCGCACCACTTTGTCCTCGATCGACGGACAGTATCGCGGTCCCAGTCCCTCGATGGCGCCGCTGAAAAGCGGCGAGCGACCGAGATTGTCGCGGATGATTTCGTGCGTGCGCTCGCTCGTATGCGTAATGTGGCATGCAACCTGGGGCGGATGCTCCCCGCGCGTGCCGATGAACGAGAACACCGGCCGTGGATCGTCGCCGGGCTGCGGCGTCAGAACGCTGTAGTCGACGCTGCGTCCATCGATACGCGGCGGCGTTCCGGTCTTCAAGCGGCCGACGGCGAGGCCAAGGTCGCGAAGCTTGCGCGCGAGTCCGGTTGCCGCCGCATCGCCGGCGCGGCCGCCGGAATAGCTGGCTTCGCCCATGTGGATCCTGCCGTCGAGAAACGTGCCGACAGTCAAGACGATGTTCGGCGCCATGATCTTGAGGCCCGATTGCGTCACGACGCCGCAGGCGGTCTCGCCGCCGAGCAGCACATCCTCGACGCTTTGTTGCAGTAAGGTCAGATTCGGCTGTGTTTCGAGCGTCAAGCGAATCGCTTGGCGGTAGAGCACTCGATCGGCTTGGGCGCGCGTGGCCCGGACGGCCGGGCCTTTGCTCGCATTGAGCGTGCGGAAGTGGATGCCGGCGCGGTCCGTCGCGTGCGCCATCGCGCCGCCGAGCGCATCGATCTCCTTGGCGAGGTGCCCCTTGCCGATGCCCCCGATCGCCGGGTTGCAGCTCATCTGGCCGAGCGTCTCGATGTTGTGCGTGAGCAAGAGCGTGCGCGCACCGAGCCGCGCGGCCGCGAGCGCGGCTTCGGTGCCCGCGTGGCCGCCGCCGACGACGATGACTTCGAACTGTGCGGGATACTCGATCGACATGGCCGGTGAGTTTAGCAGCCCCGACACGCGCCCGTAGCACTTGGCAAGCCGCGAGCGCACCGCCACACTGCGGCTCGCCATGTTGCGCCCACCTTGCTTCGCGTCTCTGGTCGTCGCCGTGCTCGTTGCGGCGCCCGCCCGCGCCGCGCTCGACGAATCACCGTGCCGTCTTGAGATGGCCTCGCTGCCCGCCGTGTTTGCGCAGTGCGCGACGCTCGGGGTGCCGCTCGACTTCATGGATCCGTCGGGGCCGACACTATCGCTTGCCGTGGCGCGGATTCCCGCGCAAACGGCAACGCCGGCACCGGATCCGCTCGTGCTCATCAACGGCGGGCCCGGCGGCAGCGGCATCGATTTGTACCTTCAAGCCCGCGCGGCTTTCGAGCCCGTGCGGCGCGATCGTGACATCGTCTTGGTCGATCAACGCGGGACGGGCCGCTCCGACGCGGGTCTCAGATGCAGGATTCCGGACGAGCTCGCGTTCGAGACCGCGACCCCGGAGCAACTCCGCGCAACGGTCGCCGCCTGCCTCGCCGAGGTCGAAGTCGATCCGAAATTCTTCACGACATCCGCGGCCGTGCGCGACCTCGAGCTCGTACGCGTGGCGCTCGGTGTCGAGCAATGGAACCTATACGGCATCTCCTACGGCACGCGCGTCGCGCAGCATTATCTACGGCGTCATCCCGAACGCGTGCGCGCGCTCGTTCTCGACGGCGTCGTGCCGGCCGAGCTCGTGCTCGGTCCCGACACGGCAGGCAACGCGCAGCGCGCGCTCGACGAGGTATTCGCCCGTTGCGCTCGGGACGCCGCGTGCGCGGGCCGGTACGGGGCTCTGGATGCAAAGTTCGCGGAGCTCGAAGCGCGCTTCGCGGCGGGACCCCAATCGGTCGAGGTTGCCGACCCGCTCACGGGCGAGCCGCAGTCCCTCGAGCTCGCCACGGCTCACTTCCAAGCCGTCGTGCGCCTCATGAGCTACACGGCGCCGACGATCGCGCTGCTGCCCCTCGTGATCGACGAGGCAGAGCGCGGCAACTACCGGCCGCTCGCCGCGCACGCCGACATTCTCATTGCCAGCATCGCCGACTCGCTGAGTCTCCCCATGCACAACGCCGTTGTCTGCGCCGAGGACGCGCCGTTCTTCGCGAGCGGTGGCACCGAGGCAGAGCCCAAGACCTATCTCGGCGACAGCGTCGTGACCGGCCTCACCGCCATCTGCAACGTTTGGCCCGCCGGCGTTCGAGACGAGGATTTCAAGACTGCGGTCGCGAGCGACCGCCCGGCGCTCTTGCTTTCCGGCGAGCTCGATCCCGTCACGCCGCCCGCTTACGCCGAGCGCGTGATGGCGGGAGGCTTGATGAACGCGCGGCATCTCGTCGGCCCCGGTCAGGGTCACGGGATCGCCGCTGTGGGGTGCGTGCCGCGGATCATCCGCGAGTTTCTCGCCGTTCCCGTGCCGGCCGAGCTTGCCGCCGACTGTCTCGCAGCCGAGCGGCCGACGCCGTTCTTCTTAGGCCTGCACGGACCCGGGCCGTAACCGCCGGCATGATCGAGATCGCGGAAGTCGCCAAGAGCTTCGGCGCCGTCCAGGCGCTCGCGGGCGTGAGCTTCACGGCGCGAACGGGCCGTATTACCGGCTTGCTTGGGCCGAACGGCGCGGGCAAATCGACATGCTTGCGCATACTCTCGACCGTGCTTCGCCCCGACCGCGGCCGCGCGACCATTGCCGGCCACGACGTCGCCGCGGACGCGCTTGCCGTGCGGCGCCTCATCGGAGCCTTGCCGCACGGTGCCGGGCTCTATCCGCAGTTGACGGCGCGCGAGAATATCGCCTACTACGGCGAGCTGCACGGACTCGCCGGCGCCGCCTTGCGTCAGCGCGTCGCTCGCTTGCTCGAGCGACTCGGCCTCACCGAGATCGCCGAACGCAAAGCCAAAGGCTTCTCGCAAGGCGAGCGCACGAAGGTGGCGCTCGCCCGCGCGCTCGTGCACGATCCTCGATACTTGTTGCTCGACGAGCCGACGAGCGGCCTCGACGTCATGGCGACGCGCGATTTGAGAAGCTGGCTCGTCGAGCTCAAGTCGCGGGGCTGCTGCATCCTATTCTCGAGCCACGTCATGCAAGAAGTCGCGGCGCTCGCGGACGAGCTCGTGATCATTGCGCACGGCCGGCTCGCGGCCAGCGGTACGCCTGAGAGCCTCGCGGCCAGTTTCCGCAATGCCGATCTCGAGGAGATTTTCGTCGACGCCGTTGCCCGGGTGGCGCCGTGAGTGCCGTCGGCGTGGTCTGTCGCAAGGAGATTCTCGATAACGCGCGGGACCGTAGAACGATGTTCTCGACTCTGGTGTTCGGGCCGTTGTTCGCGCCGCTCCTGTTTGCCGTGATGATCAATATCGTGGTCGATCGGGCCGTGTCTTCGGTGCAAGAGATCCTGCACGTGCCGATCTTGGGCGCCGAGCGAGCGCCGAACGTCGTCGAGTTCTTGCGCGGGCGCGGCATCGAGCGGGAGCTCGACGCTCTCCCCCAAGACCTCGAAAGCGCGGCCCAGGCCGTGCGCGCGGACACGGCAGAGCTCGTCATCGTCATCGACGAGGGTTTCGGCGCGGATTTTGCCGCGCAATCCGGCGCCCACGTGACCGTCGTTTTCGATCGCTCCGACACGCGCGCGACGAGTCGAGCTGAGCGCGTGCGAGCAGCGCTCGGCGCCTACTCCGAGCAGATCGGCGCGCTGCGCCTGCTCGCGCGGGGCGTGCACCCGAACGTCGTGCGTCCGCTCCTCGTCGACCAGTACGACGTATCGACGCCCGCAGGACGGTCGGCGCTCTTGCTCGGGGTGCTGACTTACTTCCTGTTGTTCGCGACGCTCATGGGCGGCCTGCACCTCGCCATCGACACGACGGCCGGTGAACGCGAGCGCAAGTCGCTCGAGCCGCTGCTGACGACCCCCGTCAGACGCGCAGAGCTCCTGGCCGGCAAGATGGCGGCCACGATCGCATTCATGCTGTTGTCTCTAGCGCTAACTCTCGCGGGCTTCGCCATTGTGCTGAACGTGGTACCGCTCGCAGAGCTCGGCATGAGCTCGAGCTTCAGTCTCGCGACGGCTGGGCTTGCGTTCGTGATCCTCGCTCCCATGGCGCCGTTCGGCGCGGCGCTGCTCACGCTCGTCGCGTCGTTCACGAAAAGCTACAAGGAAGCGCAAACCTACTTGGGGCTCTTGTTGCTCGTGCCGACTCTACCGGTGGCCGTCGCGACGATTCTCGACGTCAGGACGACGCCCGCGCTCATGTGGGTTCCGAGCATGAGCCAACATCTGCTCGTCACGGCGCTCATCAAGAACGAGCCGCTCGACATCATGCTGGTCGCTCAATCCATGGTGAGCACTTTGCTCTCCGGCGCACTGCTCGCATGGCTCGCGATCAAGCTCTACGAGCGCGAAGCGTTGCTCGGCTGAGCCTTACGTCTCGCTTATGTCAATCGCTCAGGCGTTCTTCTGAGAGAGACGTCACGCAAGCCTCGTGCCTCGAGCTGGCAAGCTCGCTTTCACTAGAACAAGCGATACGCTGTCGCGAGCGCTTTCGAGACGATGTCAACTCATTCCAGCGGCGCAATCGGTGCAGATAACCATACGCTCGACGAGCTCACCGCGGCGTCGAGCCGCCGAGATTTCCTTGCCGAGCTCGACGCCGCAAAGCTCAGCGCCGATCGCGAGGCGCTCCCTTTCGTCTTGTGCCTCGTCGATATCGATCAGTTGCGCAACGTCAACGATCGACACGGTCAAGACGCGGGCGACGCCGTGCTCCGCGAGCTCGCCGAGCGCACGTCGACCGCGATCGCCCTGGCGCAATGGCAGGCATTCCGGGGGCTCGTCGCGCGTTTCGATGGCGACAGCCTCATGGTCCTTCTGCGTGGCGCGAGGCTTCGCGACGGCGAGCAGCTCGCCGAAGAGCTGCGGCGGTCCGTGGCGGGCCGACCCTTCGTGGATGGGCTGCGCATGACGATCTCGCTCGCAGTCACGGCCTATCGCAGCGGCGAGTCCGTCGATGCGCTGCTCGCGCGTACCGAGCAGACTTTGCATCTCGCGAAACAATTCGGCTGCGACTGCGTCGAAATCGCCCGGACGCCCGAAATGCAGCAGCGGCACGCCGCGGTTGCGACCAGCGCCGATGCCGGCGACGGCCGGCACCCGCTGTCTTGGCGCCGGCGCTAGTCGAAGGTCTCGCCGGCTTCCGTGCCCCAGCCGTAGTTGTCCACCGGCCGAAGTAGCGTGCGCATACGCACGCGATGATCGAGCGGATTGCGACCCGGGTTGCCCGTGATGACAACGTGATCGCCGACCTTGAGCGTATCGCGGCCGACACCCTGGCCGTCGAGCGCCCCGGCAGCGCCCCATTCCACGGCCCAGCGCTGCATGTCGCCGTTCTCGTCGGGCGCCATGACATGGACCCAAGAATGCGGGTTCCGGAACATGAACTGCACGAGCGTACCTTCGATACGCGTCTCTGCGTTCTCGTCGTAGGTCGCAGAGAACGAGTGATGGGCGAGTGCGCTCGTCGCGGTCGCGAGGCTGCCGATGAAAACGAGTGCTAGCTTGCGTCTCATGAGTGTGCTCCACGCAACATTTGTTGCATACAAAGTAGCGCGAGCGAGCTGAATAACGGCTGAATCACGGAAACTTATGACGCATCGGACCGCCACGGTCGAAACGAGCGCTCATTGCCGCTCCGGTAAACTACTTTCCGATGCAGAAGCTCGCGAAGATCTCGCCGAGCAGATCGTCGCTCGTGAGCTCCCCTGTGAGCTCACCGAGCGCGGTTTGTGCACCGCGAAGCTCCTCGGCTGCGATCTCAAGCTCGGCGTTCATCGCTGCCCAGGCGCGGCGAACGTGATTGTGGGCCCTCGCGAGCGCATCCACATGCCGCCGCCTGGCGCTGAATGTGCCCGGCACGTTTTCTTGCCATCCCGCGAGCGCCTTGAGACGGCCCGCGAGCTCGCGCATGCCTTGCCCCGTCAACGCGGAAGTCTCGAGCACCGCGACCCTATCCGACGCGTAGGTCCGCGGCGCACCGCCGACGAGATCGACCTTGTTCAAGAGGAGCGTGAAGGCTGCATCGGGCGGCAAAAGCTCCCGCGCACTCGCGAGTGCCGCATCGAGCCCCTCGCGTATGTCCGCTACCCACAGGATGTGATCGGCAACGTCGATTTCGCGGTGCGCGCGGCGCACACCTTCGAGCTCGACGGGATCTTGCGTCGCGCGCAACCCCGCCGTATCGACGACGTTGAGCGGCACGCCGTCCACCGACAAGTACTCGCGGATGGTGTCGCGAGTCGTGCCGGGAACCGCCGTGACGATGGCCGCATCGTAGCCCGCGAGGCGGTTCAAGAGACTCGACTTGCCGACGTTCGGCGGCCCGCAGATCGCCACGGTCAATCCGTCGTGCAGCACCGCCCCTTGGGCCGCGCGCGTCTTGAGGCTCGCGAGCTCGGCGTCGATGGCGCCCGTGCGCAGCTCCAACTGCGTCGCGGCACCCCGGTCGAGCGCCTCGTCGGGAAAATCGAGCCATGCTTCGCAGAGCACGCGCAACTCCGTGAGCGAGCGCTGCACGGCTTGCACCTCAGTCGAGAACTCGCCCGTGAGCGACCGCAACGCCGCGCGAGCCGCGAGCCGCGAGCCGCTTGCGACCAAGTCCGCGATCGCTTCGGCCTGCGCGAGGTCGAGTTTGTCGTTGAGAAACGCGCGCAACGTGAACTCGCCCGGACCCGCGGGACGCGCGCCGTAGGCGTAGATCGTCTCGAGCAGCCAATCGACGACGACGCGGCTGCCGTGACAGTGGAGCTCGACGACCTCTTCGCCGGTGTAGGAATCCGGTGCCGGGAAATAAAGTGTCAGGCCACGATCGATTTCCGCGCCGTCGCGATCCTTGAAGGCGCGGAGCTCGGCGATCCTGGGCGCTGCGCCGCGCCCCGTGACGCGACGCGCGATCGCGGCGGCGGCCGGTCCCGAGATCCGCACGATCGCAACGGCACCCGTGCCCGGTGCGGTCGCAAGCGCGGCAATCGTGTCGTCGGCCGGGGGCAGCACGGGCAGTCCGCCGCCCTAGCCCTCTCGAGCTACGAGCGCGTTGATACGCATTTGCTGCAGGATCGACAGCACCGTGTTCGTCAACCAATAGACGACCAACCCGGCGGGAAAGAACGCAAAGAACGCCGTGAACACTATCGGCATGATCTGCATGACGCGCGCCTGCACGGGATCCGGGGGCGCCGGGCTCAAGCGCATTTGGAAGAGCATCGCCGCACCCATGAGCAACGGCAACACGTAGAACGGGTCGCGCACGGAGAGGTCGTCGATCCACAACATGAACGGCGCTTGACGCATCTCGACGCTTTCGATGAGCACCCAGTAGAACGCGAAGAAAAACGGCATCTGAATGAGAACCGGCAGACACCCCGCCGCGGGATTGACCTTCTCTTTCTTGTAGAGCTCCATCATCGCTTGGCTCAACGCCTGGCGGTCGTCCTTGAAGCGCTCCTGCAATGCTTTCATGCGGGGCGCGAGCTTGCGCATTTTCGCCATCGAGCGGCCGCTCGTTGCCGTGAGCTTGTAGAACACGAGCTTGATGAAGAACGTGCAAATGATGATGGCCCATCCCCAATTGCCCACCCACTTATGAATGAACGCGAGGATCAAGAACAACGGGTGCGCGAGCACCGTGAGCACGCCGTAGTCGACGGTGAGATCGAGCCCCTCGGCGGTCCCACGAAGCTGATCCTGGAGCTTGGGCCCGACGAACAGTCTTACGGGATAGTCGAGCACGGCGCCCGGCGCCACCTGTTGGAGCGGGCTCAGCGCGGTCAGCACGTATTCCGAGCCGCGCACCGTTGCCTGGTAGCTCGTCTCCTCCGCGGGCGGCGGCACGGCGGCAGCCAGAAAGTGATGCTGGATGCCCGCGTACCAGCCGTTCGTGAGCGTTTGCGCGATGGGTTCTGTGGCGAGCTCCTCGACGTCGAGCTTCTCGTAGCTGTCCCCGTCGTAGAGGACCGGCCCCGTGAACGAGTATGAATCCACTGACGTGTATGAGCGTTCGACGGGTCGATGCAGCCGCACCATTTGTGCGTACGCGGCACCCTGCCAAGGCACGGCGCCGCGGTTCTCGACGACGATCGAAAGATCGATCTCGAATCCGCCGCGATGGAACGTGTAGACCTTGCGCGCGGCGACGGGTTCGAGTCCCGTCCAGTCGAGCGTCACGGTGAGCGAGTCTTCCGTCGGGCCAAGCTGGTAGCTCGTGCGGTCGCTCCGGAATGTGGCGAGATGGTTGGCCTCCGGGCCGCCGGCGCTGTTGCGGAGCCCCGTTTGAAACACCCAACGGTTGTCCGGGACGTAGTCGAGCAGCCGCACCGCTTGATCCGGTTTCGCCTTGTCGACGGGATAAGTCGGCAGATCCACACGCACGATGTCGCCGCCGGCCGTGTCGATGAGCACATCGAGCACGTCGGTCTTGACGCGCACCGCCTGCGCCGGCGCGGTCGGGGCCGCAGATGCGGCGGGTGCGCCGAGGGATTCTTCGGCGCCCTCGATCCCCGGCAGAGGCTCGTCGGGCGACGACGGGGCCGATGGCGGCATGCTCGTCTCCGCGACCGGCGTCGCGGCGTGATCGGCGACCCAGGTTGTATACGTGACCCACAGCGTTCCGAGCAACGCGAACCAAAGAAGCAAACGAATGTTATCCATGCTGGGGCGGGTCCGCGCGGGCGATCAAACGTTTGAAATGTGCGTCCAGGCTCGCTCGCAAGGCTCGTCTATCGGCAGCCGCCGCCTCCGGTTTCGACATGACCACGAAATCCCACGCCGGCAGCTCTCCATGACGAAACGCTTCGCGCGCTAACCGCTTGAGCTTGTTCCGGTCGACTGCCCTTTTCGCCGAACGGCGCGAGATCGTCAACCCCAGTCGCGGTTCCGGTGTAAGCCCGGGCCGAGCGAGCACCGTGAAGTAGCGATCCGAGGAGCGTACCGCATCGGCGAATACCCGCCCGAACTCTGCGGAGCTGCTCAGTCGCTGCGCTCGTTTAAATTCTCGCTGCGGTGGCCGAGTGCTCGAAATGACCCGTAACCCGCGCTCACGGACAGAGTCGGGCCCGCCCTTTCGCACGCCGACTGTTGAGGACCTTTTGACCACCGCGCGTTGCCATGCGGGCTCTAAAACCATGCGTACGCTTGCGGCGCAACTTACTGGGTTGGTAGGTTCTTTTCATCGAAGCGCCAACAAAAACGAATACGTGCGGTACTGCGGAGAGCCGGGGACTGTACGGGGCAGGCCTTGACCTGTCAATACCGAACCGACTCTGCGGACTGCTGTGGATAACTGACGTGCGCTCGTATTAGACTGGCGCCTTCCCCGGGCCACTTTCCAACATCAACAGCGAATTCTTCACCGTGGCTAACGACTCGGCGGTTCTACCGTCCCTTTGGCTAAAGTGCCTTCGCGCGCTCGAGGCGGAGCTTTCGGAGCAACAATTCAATACGTGGATACGCCCTTTGCAGGCGATCGCCGACAGCGGCCATTTGCGACTGCTCGCGCCGAACCGGTTCGTCGTCGATTGGGTACGTGCGAATTGTCTCGATGTGATTCGCAACTCGTATGCGAGTGTCTCCAGCGCGGATGTGGATATCTCGATCGAGGTCGGCAGTCGCGAGCCTTCACCCGTGCAGACTCCACATCCGCTGGAGCGCCGCGCCACCAAACCCGCGCTCGAGAGCAGGCTCAATGCGGCCTTTACCTTCGATAACTTCGTTGAAGGCAAGAGCAACCAACTCGCACGCGCCGCAGCACTGCAGGTCGGAAGCAATCCAGGCCGTGCTTATAACCCGTTGTTCATCTACGGCGGCGTCGGGCTCGGGAAGACCCATCTCATGCACGCGATCGGCAACCTCATCTCTCAGCGCGAGCCGCAAGCCAAGGTCGCCTATATTCACTCGGAGCGATTCGTCGGCGACATGGTACGTGGGTTGCAGCACAACACGATCGCGGATTTCAAGCACGCGTATCGAAGCCTCGATGCGCTCTTGATCGACGACATTCAGTTCTTCGCGAGAAAGGACCGCTCGCAAGAGGAGTTTTTCCACACATTCAATGCGTTACTCGAGGGTCAACGGCAGATCGTGCTGACCTGCGATCGGTATCCCAAGGAGGTATCAGGACTCGAGGAGCGGCTCAAGTCGCGATTCGGTTGGGGCCTCACGGTTGCAATCGAGCCACCCGAGCTCGAGACGAGCGTCGCGATTCTCATGAGCAAGGCGACCGCCGTCCGTGAAGCATTACCCGAGGAGGTGGCCTTTTTTATCGCCCAACGGATCCGCTCGAACGTACGCGAGCTCGAAGGAGCCTTGCGGCGCGTGATCGCAACCGCGCACTTCACCGGCAGGCCCATTACCCTCGACTTTGCCAAGGAAGCATTACGCGACCTGCTTGCGTCGCAGGATAAGCTCGTCACCGTCGAGAACATTCAAAAGACCGTGGCCGAGTACTTCAAGATTCGCGTCGGGGACCTGCTATCGAAGCGGCGGAGCCGCTCCATTGCACGGCCGCGGCAGATTGCGATGGCCTTGGCAAAGGAACTCACCCGGCATAGCCTGCCTGAAATTGGCGATGCCTTTGGTGGCCGCGATCACACGACTGTGCTTCATGCTTGCCGGCGCATCAAGCTATTGCGTGACGTGGAAAGACGCGTGGCCGAGGACTACAACAACCTGTTGCGAACATTGACGAGTTGACGGGAAGAACCTGTGGGAAAAAGCCTGCCGTATTCTTGCGCACAACGAATACACATCAAGCAGCTGTGAAGCAAACACGAATGCATGTATATAAGTGATTGTTTTTTAATATATAATCGGCCTTACTGACAGAGCTCAACGAGCTAATAACAGTAATTGTCTTAAACCTAATTAGGTAGTTATTGAGATGAAGTTCAGCGCATCACGGGAGAACATCTTGAAGCCGCTGCAAGCGGTCATCGGCGTCGTGGAAAGAAAACAGACTATGCCGATATTGAGCAATGTCTTGCTGAATCTCAGTGGAAAAAACTTGAGCATCACGGGTACGGATCTCGAAGTCGAGCTCGTTGCCGATATTGAGGTCGATGTCCAGACAGCCGGTGATGTAACTGTACCGGGCCGCAAGTTGCACGACATCTGTCGAGCTCTACCGGAGGAAAGCAAGGTCGATGTCGCATTGACGGGCGAGCG
>Ga0209320_10000321_pt1 | contig 25197 bp, 38 predicted proteins | sample Rifsed13ft4_FD_184008 | JGI IMG/M metagenome (GOLD analysis project Ga0209320, IMG submission 184008) | Soil microbial communities from Rifle, Colorado, USA - sediment 13ft 4 (version 2) | ecosystem: Environmental > Terrestrial > Deep subsurface > Rock core/Sediment | place: Rifle, Colorado... | reverse complement strand
GATGCCCGGTGACAACATCCCCATGGTGGTGGAGTTGATCCAGCCCGTCGCCGTCGAAGAAGGCCTCCGCTTCGCCATCCGCGAAGGCGGCCGCACCGTCGGCGCCGGCGTCGTCACCAAGATCCACGAGTAATTCGGGAACCCATAAGGGGAACGGCACTATGGCTCGCCAGCAAATTCGCATCAAGTTGAAGGCATACGACCACCGCCTGCTCGACCAGTCGGCCCGACAAATCGTCGAGGCCGCCGAGCGCACGGGCGCAGCCGTGGCCGGCCCCGTGCCGCTCCCAACTTCCATCGAGAAGTTCGCCGTCATCCGGAGTCCCCACATCTATAAGGACTCCCGCGAACAGTTCGAAATCCGCACCCACAAGCGGCTCATCGACATCCTCGAGCCCACCTCCAAGACCGTCGACACCCTGATGCGCCTCCAGCTGCCCAGTGGTGTCGACATCGAGATCAAGCTGTAACGCCATGACGATCGAAGGAATCCTGGGCCGCAAACTTGGCACCCTGCAGGTGTTCGATGAACGAGGACGCCTCCGCGGGGCCACCGCCATTGAAGTCGGCCCCTGCTATGTCACCCAGGTCCGCACCGCCGAAAAGGACGGCTACGACGCCGTCCAGGTCGGCTTCCAGGACTACCGCAAGCTCAACAAGCCCGCGGCCGGCCACCTCCGCGCCGCCGGGAACCTCAAGCTACGCCACCTCGCCGAATTCCGCGCCAGCGGCGACTCGTCCTACTCCCTGGGCGACCGCCTCGGCGTCGAACTCTTCGAGGACGGCCAGCTGGTCGACGTGACCGCGACCTCCAAGGGCCGCGGCTTCCAGGGTGGCGTCCGCCGCCACAACTTCAGCGGCGGCCCCAAGACCCACGGCCAGAGCGACCGCCATCGCGCCCCGGGTTCCATCGGCTCCGGCACCACGCCCGGCCGCGTCTTCAAGGGCACCCGCATGGCAGGCCACATGGGCGCCGAGCGCGTCACCGTCCGGAACCTCCAGGTCGTCAGCCGCAACGAAGACAAAAACGTCATCTTCGTCGCGGGCTCCGTGCCGGGGCCAAAGGGCGGGCTCGTCCGCGTGCGCGCCGCAAAGAAGGTGGCCGAAAAATGAAGCTCAACGTTTTCGATACCGCCGGCAAGCAACTGCGCCAGATCGATGTCGCCGATGAAGTGTTCGGCATCGAACCGAACCGCTCGGTCCTCCACCAGGCCTACGTGGCCCAGATGGCGAACCGCCGCGCCGGCAATGCCCACACCAAGAGCCGCGGCGAAGTCGCCGGCTCCACCGCCAAGACCCGTCGCCAGAAGGGCCTCGGCCGCTCGCGCCAGGGCGGCATCCGCGCGCCCCACCATGTCGGCGGTGGCGTCGCCCATGGGCCTCGCCACCACAGCTTCGCCAAGGACCTCCCCAAGCGGATGCGGCGGCTCGCCCTGCGTTCCGCGCTCAGCAGCCACGCCGCGGGCGAAACGCTCCTGATCGTCGATGGGCTCGTTCCCGCTGAACCGAAGACCAGGACGGTCCAGGCCACGCTCGCGGCCCTCTCGATCGACCGCGCGGCCCTCGTCGTCAGCGGCGAACACGAGCCGAATCTCGTCCTCGCCGCCCGGAACATCGATATCGTGAAGGCCCTCCCGGCCGCCAACCTCAACGTCGTCGACCTCGTCAATGCCCACCGGCTGCTCATGACCGAGGACGCCGTCCGCAAGATCGAAGCCCTCTGGGGCGGCGAAAACCTCAAGCCCCACCGTGGCCGCGTGCAGGAGGCTGTCTGATGCCGCGCGAAATCCATCCCTACGGCGTCCTCCTTCGCCCGCTGGTCACGGAAAAAACGACCGTCCTCACCGGCCAGGACAAATACGTCTTCGAAGTCGACCCGCGCGCCAACAAGAACCAGATCAAGGAAGCGGTCGAACTCGCCTTCAGCGTCCGCGTCACCGACGTGAACACGATGAGGATGAAGGGCAAGCCGCGCCGCTGGGGCCGCAAGATTACCCACGCGCCGAACTGGAAGAAGGCCGTCGTGACCCTCGTCCCCGGCGACAAGATCGAACTGTTCGAGGGGATCTAAGCCATGCCGATAAAGCAGTACAAGCCAACATCCCCCGGGCGCCGTAACGCCAGCGGCCAGACCTTTTCGGAAATCACCAAGTCGAGGCCCGAAAAGTCACTGACCGAATCGCTCAAGAAGCGAAACGCCGGCCGCAATCAGCAGGGCCGCATCACCGTGCGTCACCGCGGCGGTGGCAACCGCCGCCTGTACCGGATCATCGACTGGCGCCGCAACAAGCCGGGCGTGCCCGCTCGCGTCGTCGCCATCGAATACGACCCGAACCGGACGGCCCGCATCGCCCTTCTCCAGTACGCCGATGGCGAAAAGCGCTACATCCTCGCGCCGAACGGCCTCGCCGTCGGGGCCGTCCTCATGAGCGGCGCCGATGCCGAAGTGCGCGTGGGCAACTCCCTGCCCCTCGCCAACATGCCGACCGGTACCCAGGTCCATAACATCGAACTGACGCCTGGCAAGGGCGGCCAGATGGTCAGGAGTGCCGGCGTCTCGGCCCAGCTCATGGCCAAGGAAGGCGACTACGCCCTCGTCCGCCTGCCCAGTGGTGAAATGCGCCGCGTCCGCATCGAATGCGTCGCCACCATCGGCCAGGTCGGCAACGTCGAACACTCGCTCGTCAAGCTCGGCAAGGCCGGGCGCACCCGCCATCGCGGCCGCAGGCCACAGGTCCGCGGCTCCGTCATGAACCCCCGCGACCATCCTCACGGTGGTGGCGAAGGCCGGGCACCTATCGGTATGCCCGGCCCCAAGACCCCCTGGGGCAAGCCGACCCTCGGCTATCGCACCCGCAAGAACAAGCGCACCGATAAATTCATTCAGCGCCGCCGGACCAAGTAGGAGCACGACATGTCACGTTCAACCAAGAAGGGCCCCTACATCCACCCTTCCCTCGAAAAGAAGGTGCTGGCGATGCGCGCCTCCAACCAGAAGGGCCTCATCAAGACCTGGTCCCGCGCTTCGACCATCCTCCCCGACATGATCGGCCTGAACATCGCCGTCCACGACGGCCGCCGCCACATCCCCGTGTTCGTCACGGAAAACATGGTCGGTCACAAGCTTGGCGAATTTGCCCTCACCCGGACCTTCCGGGGCCACGTCTCCAAGAGCGACCGCCAGAGCAAGGTGAGGCGCTAGTGATGGAAGTCAAAGCCGTCGCCCGCAACGTCAACGCCTCTCCGCGCAAGATGCGCCTCATCCTCGAACGACTGCCCGGCCTCTCCGTCGATCAGTCGCTCGCGCTGCTGCGCTATGTGCAGTCGCCCCATGCCCGGTCCGTCTCGAAAGTCGTCCTTTCGGCCGCCTCCAACGCCGAAAACAACTTCGACCTGGCCGTCGACGACCTCGTCATCAAGCGCGCTTTTGCCGATGAGGGTCGCACCATGAAGCGATTCCGCCCCCGCTCTCGCGGACGCGTCAGCCCCATCCTCAAGCGCTCCACCCACATCACCATCATCCTCGACGAGCGGGAGGGCTAACCTATGGGCCAGAAAGTACACCCCCACGGCTTCCGCGTAGGCATCATCTACGACTGGGAATCCAAGTGGTTCGCCGAACGTGACTACACCGAGCGCCTCCACCAGGACCTCGAAGTCCGCCGCTTCGTCCTCAAGGAACTCCCGGATGCAAGCATCAGCCGGATGGAGATCGACCGTAACGCTAACCTCGTGACGGTCACCATCCACACGGCCAAACCGGGCATCGTCATCGGTCGCGGTGGCACCAAGGTCGAAGAACTGCGGAACGCCCTCGAACGTTTCACGGGCGGCCGCATCCGCGTCAACATCCAGGAAATCCGCACGCCGGAACTCGATGCCTACCTTGTCGCCCGCTCCGTCGCCGATCAGCTCGAACGCCGCGTGGCCTTCCGCCGCGCCGTCAAGCAGGCTGTGCAACGGACCATGCAGCGCGGCGCGCTCGGCGTCCGCGTCGCCGTCGCGGGCCGCCTCGGCGGCGCCGAAATGTCCCGCCGCGAATCGGATACCGCCGGCCGAGTGCCGCGGCACACCCTTCGCGCCGACATCGACTACGGCCTTGCCGAAGCGCACACCACCTTCGGGCGCATCGGCGTCAAGGTCTGGATCTACAAGGGCAACATCCTCCCCGAACCCCCGATGGAACGCCGCCGGGAAGAGGAAGAGGAAGTCCCGCCCCCCGCTCCCGTAGCCCCGGTCCGGGTCGAACCCGACCTCGCTGCCGGGCCTGCAACCCCGCCACACACGGCAATCACCATGGAGCAACAGGCCGCCGTCCAGCGCGAAGCCCAGGACAAGGGGGAATAACCGATGCTGCAGCCTCGTCGCGTCAAGCACCGCAAGCAGCACCGCGGCCGCATGTCCGGCACCGCCCTCACGGGCAACTTCATCGCGTTCGGCGAATTCGGGCTCCAGGCGCAGGGTGCGGCGTGGATCGATTCCCGCCACATCGAAAGCGCCCGCCGCGCCATCACCCACGAAATGAAGCGCGGTGGCAAAGTCTGGATCCGCATCTTCCCGGACAAGCCCGTCACCGCAAAGCCGGCCGAAACGCGCATGGGTTCCGGTAAGGGCGCACCCGACCGCTGGGTCGCCGTCGTCAAACCGAATCGCGTCATGTTCGAAGTCGCCGGCGTACCCGAACCGGTCGCTCGGGAGGCCCTGCGCCTCGCAGCCCACAAACTCCCCGTGCCGACGAAAATCGTGCAACGGGATGAACTGGCGGTATAGCGATGGCAAAGCAACCAGCCGAAGAACTGCGCCGTCTCGATGACGTCCGCCTCGACCACGAAATCAACGAAGCGTACCGGGCGCTGTTCACCCTGCGCTTCCAGCACGCCAGCCGCCAGCTGGAAAACTACCGCGAACTGCGCAACGCCCGGCGCCGGATTGCCCGCCTGCGCACGGTCAAGCGCGAACGCCAGCTCACTGCCATCGAAGGCGAGGAATAACCATGGGCCAGCAACGCGTCATCCAGGGCACTGTTGTTAGCAACAAGATGGACAAGACCGTCGTGGTCACCGTCGAACGCCGTAAGAAGCACCGGCTCTACCACAAGGTCCTGTCGCTTACCGAGCGCTTCAAGGCGCACGACGAAGATAACGCCTGCCAGCTCGGCGACATCGTCCGCATCCAGGAGTCGCGCCCCATCTCCAAGGACAAGCGCTGGCGCGTCATCGAGATCCTCAGCCGCGGCGACGTGGCCGAAATAGCCCCGCAGGCCATCGGCCGGGAGATCGAAGAAACTGCCCAGGTCGCGCCGAAGTCGGAGGTGCGAGAGTGATCCAGCAGGAAACCAGGCTCAAGGTCGCCGATAACTCCGGCGCCCGTTCGCTCCTCTGCATCCGCGTCCTCGGTGGCAGCCGCCGCCGCTATGCGCGCCCCGGCGACACCATCGTCGCCAGCGTCAAGGTGGCCCAGCCCAACTCCGCCGTGAAAAAGGGCGATGTCGTCAAGGCTGTCGTCGTCCGCGTCGCGAAGGAATACGGCCGGCCCGATGGCTCCTACATCCGCTTCGATGAAAACGCCGCCGTCCTCCTCGCCAGCGACGGCGAAAACCCGCGAGGCACTCGCATCTTCGGCCCCGTTGCTCGCGAACTGCGCGACCGCAACTTCATGAAGATCGTCTCCCTCGCCCCGGAGGTGCTCTAATGCCCGCCAAGCTCAAGCGCGGCGACCGCGTCGTCGTCATCGCCGGCAAGGACCGGGGCAAGCGCGGCACCATCCGCCACGTCGTGAACAAGCACGACCGCGTGGTCGTCGAAGGCGTGAACATCGTCAAGCGCCACCAGCGCGCCCGCGCCCAGGGCCAGCAGTCTCAGATCGTGGAAAAGGAAGCCCCCATCCACGTCAGTAACGTCATGCTCATCGACCCGAATACCGACGAGCCCACCCGCGTCACCTTCCGGCAACGCGACGATGGCACCAAGGTCCGGGTCGGCAAGCGCAGCGGAGAGGACATCGAATAATGCCGCCGCGAATGAAAGACCGCTACGAAGCGGACGTCCTGCCTGCGCTCCGCGAGCACTTCAAGTATGAGAACGTCATGCAGGTGCCACGCATCACCAAGATCGTGGTCAACATCGGCATGGGCGAAGCCCTCACCGATGGCAACGCGCTCGACCGCGCTGCCGAAGACGTCGCCGCCATCACGGGCCAGAAGCCGGTCATCACGCGCGCCAAGCGCTCGATCGCGAACTTCCGGCTGCGCGAAGGCAACGCCATCGGCGTCGCCACCACCCTCCGTGGCGCCCGCATGTATGAATTCCTGGACCGCCTCATGAGCGCTGCGCTCCCGCGCATCCGCGACTTCCAGGGGCTCAACCCCAACGCCTTCGATGGCCGCGGCAACTATAGCCTCGGCATCCGGGAACAACTCATCTTCCCGGAAATCGAATACGACAAGGTCGATAAGGTCCGCGGCATGCAGGTGACAATCGTCACCACCGCGCGCAACGACGAAGAGGGCCGCCGCCTGCTCGAACTCATGGGCATGCCCTTCAGGAAGAATTAGGAGAACCGCCGTGGCATCTAAGGGCATCGTCAACCGCGACCTGCGCCGCAAACAGCTTCACGACAAGTACGCTGACCAGCGCCGCGCCATCAAAGAGGAACTGAGGCACTCCTGGGAGAACCCCCAGAAGGTCGCCCAGCTGTATGCCGAACTGCGGAAGCTGCCCCTCAACAGCAGCCCCACCCGCCTCCATAACCGTGACTTCGTCACGGGCCGCCCCAGGGCCTATATCCGCAAGTTCGGCCTCTCGCGCATCACCTTCCGGGAACTCGCCCACCGCGGCTTCCTGCCGGGGGTTACAAAGTCCAGCTGGTAAGTGCCAACGCAAACGCCAGAGGGGAAGTGGTATGAACGTAAATGATCCAATAGCCGATATGCTGACCCGCATCCGCAATGCGGTCGCCTCGCGCCATGACCAGGTGGTCATCCCGGCTTCCAAGATGAAGATCTCGATTGCCCAGGTCCTCAAGGACGAAGGCTTCATCCGGGACTTCAGCGTCGTCGCGGAAGATGGCAAGGCTCAATCCGACCTCCGCGTCGAACTGAGCTACGGCGGCCGCCGCCAGCCCGTCCTGAACGGGCTCCAGCGCGTCAGCAAACCGGGCCTTCGCGTCTATGTCCAGCGCCGCGAAATCCCTCGCGTCTATGGCGGGCTCGGAATCGCCATCCTCTCCACGCCGAAAGGCATCATGACCGGGCAGGAGGCCCGCCGCCAGGAAGTCGGCGGCGAACTCCTGTGCTACGTCTGGTAGGAGCGCCACCATGTCGAGAATCGGTCGCCAGCCAGTCACCATCGCCAACAACGTCGAAATCACCATCGACGAAAACAACTTCGTGACCGTTAAGGGCCCGAAGGGCACACTCCAGCGCCAGTTCCCCCGGACCATGCAGTTCACCCGGGAAGATGACGCCATCACTGTCGCCCGCCCCAACGACGAAGGGAAGCAGCGCGCACTCCACGGCCTCTCGCGCTCGCTCCTCAACAACATGGTCATGGGTGTGACCACCGGCTTCACGAAGTCGCTCGAAGTCCAGGGCGTTGGCTACCGTGCCCTGTTGCAGGGCTCCAACCTGCAACTTGCCCTCGGCCTCTCCCACCCCGTCATCGTGACCCCGCCCGAAGGCGTCACCTTCACCGTCGAAGGCCCCCGCATCCACGTCCAGGGGATCGACAAGGAAGAGATCGGCCAGGTCGCCGCCAACATCCGAAAGCTCCGTCCCCCCGAGCCCTACAAGGGCAAGGGCATCCGCTATCTCGGCGAGCGCGTCCGCCGCAAGGCCGGCAAGGCCGGGAAGGTAGGCAGATAATGGCCAGGGTTACAAGCACCCTCGCACGGCAGCGCCGCCACGGCCGCGTCCGCCGCAAGGTCGCCGGTGGCGTCGAACGGCCGAGGCTCAACGTCTTCCGCAGCTCGTCCCACATCTATGCCCAGGTGATCGACGACACTGCTGGCCGCACCCTTGCCGCAGCCAGCGACCTCGACAAGGACCTCGCCGCCGCGATAAAGGGCAAGTCCAAGACGGAACGCGCCCAGGCGGTCGGCAAGGCAGTCGCCGAGCGCGCGAAGGCTAACGGCGTCTCGCTCGTCGTCTTCGACCGCGGCGGCTACAAGTACCACGGTCGCGTCAAGGCGCTCGCCGATGCCGCCCGCGAAGCAGGATTGGGGTTCTAAATGGTGAATCAGCCCGACCACGGCCAGGAAGAACTGACCGAAAAAGTCATCTACATCAACCGCGTCGCCAAGGTGGTGAAGGGCGGCCGCCGCTTCAGCTTCAGCGCCCTCATCGTCGTCGGCGATGGCAATGGCAGCGTCGGAATCGGCCTCGGCAAGGCCAACGAAGTCCCCGAAGCCATCCGCAAGGGGGCGACCCTCGCCCGCAAGCAGATGGTCCGCATCCCGATGCACGGCGGCACCATCGCCCACCCCCTCCTCGCCCGCTACGGCGCCGCGCGCATCATGATGAAGCCCGCCAGCCACGGTACCGGCGTCATCGCCGGTGGCGCGGTCCGCGCCATCATGGAAGCGGCCGGCGTCACCGATGTGCTCGCCAAGTCGCTCGGCAGCCGCAACCCGATCAACGTTGCTCGTGCCACCATCGACGGCCTCTCCTCGCTCCGGGACCCGCGTGGCGCCCGCGAACGCCGGCTCGCCATCTCCCAGGGAGGCAGCTAGCCGTGGCCAACATCCAGATCACCTGGCGCAAGAGCGCAATCGGCTACCGCCAGGACCAGAAAGACACCATCCGCAAGCTCGGCTTGCGGCGCCTCAACCAGACGGTGGAGCACCCCGATTCCCCCGCCCTCCGCGGGATGATCGCCCGGGTGCAACACCTCATTGATGTGCGGGAGGGAGACACAACGTGAGCATCGGCGCACACGAACTCGCGCCGGATAAGGGTGCGACACACGCGAAGAAGCGCGTTGGCCGCGGTAACTCCAGCGGCCATGGCACCTATTCCGGCAAGGGCCTCAAGGGCCAGAAATCCCGCAGCGGCGGCAAGATCCGCCAGGGCTTCGAAGGCGGTCAGCTTCCGCTCATCCGGCGGATGCACGTCCTCCGCGGCTTCAACAACAAGTGGAAGGTCTACTACCAGCCGGTCAACGTTTCCGCGCTCGAACGCTTCGATGCCGGTACCGACGTCACCCCTGAGACCCTCCGCAGCGCCGGCATCGTCAAGCACCTCCGCCAGCCAGTGAAGATCCTCGGGGACGGCGAGCTTTCGAAGAAGCTCAACATCACCGCGAACGCCTTCACCGCTGCGGCGAAGGCCAAGATCGAAGCCGCCGGCGGCACCGCCACCCTCATCGCCGCCAGCGAAGAAGCGGGGGATAACTAGTCGTGGCCACCCAGCCAGCTTCCCGGCCGCGCCTGCTCCAGGCCATGGTCGACGCCTTCCGCCAGACGGATGTGCGCCGGAAGCTGCTGTTCACCTTCGCCATGCTCGTCGTCTTCCGCTTCGTTGCCCACGTGCCCATCCCGAACGTGGACCGCGATGCGCTGAGCACGGCCTTCGAAGGCAACGCCATCCTCGACTTCCTCAGCATCTTCTCGGGTGGGGCGCTCCAGAACCTCAGCGTCGCCGCCCTCGGTGTGTACCCCTACATCACCGCCTCGATCATCATGCAGATCATGACTCCGCTTGTGCCGCGCTTCCGCGCGCTCAGCGAAGAAGGCGAACAGGGCCGCCGCCGCATCCAGCTCTACACCCACTGGCTCGCCGTCCCGATGGCCTTCGTCCAGGGCTACGGCCAGATCCTCTTCATCAACAACCAGGGCGGCGGCGCCGTCGTCCGCGACTTCGGCCTCCAGAACGACATGGTCGGGACCCTGGCCACGCTCTTCACCCTCGCCGCCGGCACCATGTTCCTCGTCTGGATCGGCGAACTCATCACCGAAAACGGCATCGGCAACGGCGTCTCGCTCATCATCTTCGGCGGCATCGTCGCCGTACTCCCCGGCATGATCCCGAACATCACCACCCAGTCGCTCGTGGCAGTCATTGGGATCGCGGCCTTCGCCTTCGCTCTCACCTTTTTCATCGTCTTCTTCCAGGAGGCCCAGCGGAGAGTGCCAGTCCAATATGCCCGCTCTGCCTTCAGAGGCGGACGCATGTATCGCCAGCAGGGCCAGAGCCACATCCCCCTGCGCGTCAACATGGCCGGCATGATCCCGCTCATCTTCGCCTTCTCGATCATGATCCTTCCCGCGACCCTCGCCTCCTACTTCGTCGCCAGCGGAGGATGGGTCGGCAGCGTCGCCGACTTCTTCGTCACCCAGTTCCAGGGCGGCCGCGGCGGCAGCGGGAGCGGCATCTACTGGCTCATCCTCTTCCTCCTCGTCATCGCCTTCACCTTCTTCTACACGATGGTCCAATACCAGCAGCAGCAGATGGCGAAAACGCTCCAGCGCCAGGGCGCCTTCATCCCCGGTATCCGCCCGGGCCCGCCGACCGAGGCCTACCTCATGCGTGTCGTTACCCGCATCACCTGGGGCGGCGCCTTCTTCCTCGGATTCGTCGCCATCACGCCCTACTTCATTGGCCTCGTCACCGATGTCCAGGCACTCACCATCTCGAGCACCGGCTTCCTCATCGTCGTCGCGGTCGTGCTCGACACGATGAAGCAACTCGAAGCCCAGCTCCTGATGCGCAACTACGAAGGGTTCATACGCTAAGTGTTCATCGTACTGCTCGGGCCGCCCGGTGCCGGCAAAGGCACCCAGGCGCAGCGAATCGCTGCGGAAACGGGGCTGCTTCACGTCTCCACCGGCGACATGTTCCGCGAGAACGTCAAGAACCAGACGGAACTCGGCAAGCTCGCCGCTTCCTACATGGATAAGGGCGAACTCGTCCCCGACGACGTCACCATCCGCATGCTCGTCGAACGCATCGGCCGCCCGGATGCCGCCGAAGGCGTCATGTTCGATGGCTTCCCCCGCAACGTCGTCCAGGCCGTCGCCCTCGATGAGGCCCTTGCCGCCGGTGGCAAGACGATCGACCGCGCGCTCCTCATCCAGGTCGACGACGAAGAACTCATTGCTCGACTCGGCGGGCGCTGGATTTGCCGCAACTGCGGCCGCCTCTACCACGAACGCAACGACCCGCCGAAGGTGCCCGGCCGCTGCGACGCCTGCGGCGGCGAACTCTACCAGCGCGAAGACGACCGCCCCGAAGTTGTCCGCACACGGCTCGAAAAGCAGAAGCCCCCGGCCGCCCTCATCGACCACTACCGCAAGGCCGGCGTCCTCCGCGAAATCGATGGCAAGCAGTCGCTCGACGACGTCACCCGCGACCTCTTGGGGGCCATCCGCTCGTGATCAAGCTCAAGTCCGAAGACGAGCTGAAGATCATGCGTGACGCGGGCCGGATCGTCGGCCAGACACTTGCGCAACTACGCGAGATGATTCGCCCCGGCCTCAACGTGCTCGAGATCGAAGCCTTCGTCCGCGAAGAATTCGCCCGCCACAAGGCGAAGGAAACCTTCCTCAATTACCAGCCGTCTCCGCGCTTCCCCCCCTACCCCTCGAACATCTGCGTCAGCATCAACGAGGAACTGGTCCACGGCATCCCAGGGGACCGCGTGCTCAAGGCCGGGGATATTGTTACCATGGATCTTGGCGCGACCTACAAGGGGTTCGTTGGCGACTCGGCCATCACCGTAGCTGTCGGCGAAGTGAGCGACGAAGCCGCGAAGCTCATGAAGGTCACCGAAGACGCCCTCTGGGCCGGGATTCGCGCCGCCCGCACAGGCAAGGTCCTCAACGACATCTGTGCGGCCATCGAAGACGCCATCACCCCCAGCGGCTACTCCATCGTCCGGCAATACGTCGGCCATGGCGTCGGCCGCGAGATGCACGAGGACCCCCAGGTCCCCAACTACAGGATGCGCTTCAAGGGCCCGCCCCTTCGCACAGGGCTGGTCCTTGCGCTCGAACCCATGGTCAACATCGGTGGTCCCGAAACCGTCGAGTGCGAGGACGGCTGGACTGTAAAGACGAAAGACGGTAGCTTATGCTGTCATTTCGAGCATACGATAGCTATTCGAGAAGGACGTGACGCCGAAGTGCTCACGCTCCCCTAGGAGACTGCGTACGAGAAAAGCTGTATGGCCAAGAAGGACGCGATCGAAGTAGAAGGAGTTGTCACAGAACCGCTGCCAAACGCCATGTTTCGGGTCGAGCTCGCCAACGGCCACCCCGTCCTTGCTCACGTCAGCGGAAAACTCCGAATGCACTTCATCAAAATCCTCCCCGGCGACCGTGTCCTGGTGGAACTCTCCCCCTACGACCTCGGCCGCGGCCGTATCACCTACCGCTTTAACGAACGGCGGATGGCAGCATCCGTTTCAGGAGAATCATGAAGGTCCGAGCCTCAGTCAAAACACGATGCGACAAGTGCAAAGTCATCCGCCGCCACGGTCGCGTCATGGTGATCTGCGAAAACCCAAAGCATAAGCAGCGTCAGGGGTAGCCCAGTGGCACGTATTTCAGGCGTCGATATTCCCAACGATAAGCGCATCGAAGTCGCGCTAACCTACATCTATGGCATCGGGCTCACCCGCTCTCAGAAGATTCTCGCTCAGGCCGCCATCAGCCCCGATACCAAGACGCGCGAACTCACCGATGAGGAACTCCTCCGCATCCGCGATGTCATCGACAAGAACTTCATCGTCGAAGGCGACCTCCGGCGCGAAGTGCGCCAGAACATCGGGCGCCTCATCGAAATCAACTGCTACCGCGGCCAGCGCCACCGGCGCAACCTTCCCGTCCATGGCCAGCGGACTCGCACCAACGCCCGCCAGAAGCGCGGAGCGCGCAAGACAGTCGCCGGCAAGCGCCGCGCAGGAAAGAAGTAAGAGGTAGGGCGAACTATGGCCGATGCAAAGAAAGGCGCAGGTGCTCGCCGTGGCCGCCGCCGCGAACGGAAGTCCATCCCCCGCGGCAAGGCGTTCATCAAGAGCACCTTCAACAACACCCTCGTTACCCTGACCGACCCCAACGGCAACGTCGTCTCCTGGGCCAGCGCCGGCGGCTCCGGCTTCAAGGGCTCGCGCAAGAGCACGCCCTTCGCCGCCCAGATGGCCGGCGAAAAGGCCGCCCGCGCCGCGATGGACAACGGCATGCAAACCGTCGAAGTCTATGTCCGCGGCGCCGGCAGCGGGCGTGAAGCGGCCATCCGCTCCCTCCAGGCTGCCGGCCTCACCGTCACCGCCATCCGCGACGTCACCCCCATCCCCCACAACGGCTGCCGCGCCCCCAAGCGGCGGCGAGTGTAGGAGCAAAGACCCTCCCAATGGCACGTTATACTGGCCCCGTTTGCCGCCTCTGCCGCCGTCACGGCGAAAAGCTCTTCCTCAAGGGAGAGCGCTGCTTCACGCCCAAGTGCAGCTTCGAACGCCGCCCAAACCCGCCTGGCCCCCGCCCGGCTCGCCGCCGCAAGATCAGCGACCGCGGCCTCCAGCTTCGCGAAAAGCAGCGCGCCCGCGTCGCCTATGGCGTGCTCGAAAAGCAGTTCGTCAAGTACTACAAGGAAGCCATCCGCCGCCCCGGCGTCTCAGGCGAAAACCTTGTCCGCCTGCTCGAAACGCGGCTCGATAACATCATCTACCGCCTGGGATTCGCCGATTCCCGCAACCAGGCCCGCCAGATCGTCCGTCACGGCCTCATCTCCGTGAACGGCCACAAACTCGATATCCCCTCCGCCCACCTGAAGGAAGGCGATGCCATCGGCTTCACCCCCCGCGGTGTCCGAAGCGAATACTTCAAAATCGTGCAGGAGACCATCAAGTCCAAGAACCCGCCCTCGTGGCTCACCCTCGATGCCGCGGGCATGGCCGGCCACGTCGCCGGCTCGCCCACCGTCGCCCACGGTGAGACCCACCTGTTCAACGAAAACGTCATCATCGAGTACTACTCGCGCTAAGCGGGCAGTGCTCACGCACGATTGTTGAGGCTCATAACGCAATGATGGAATCCATGGAGTTGATCGGACAGGCGCCTGAAGAGGTCGTCCCACAGCTCAACGTCGAAGAGGAAACCGAAACCTACGCCCGTCTCGTCGCCGAACCCCTCGAGGCCGGCTACGGCATTACCCTCGGCAACGCCCTGCGGCGCGTCCTCCTCAGCTCGCTCGAAGGTGCGGCCATCACCTCCGTCCGCATCGACCAGGTCGAGCACGAATTCTCCACCATCCCCGGCATGCAGGAAGACACCACGGAATTCCTCCTCAACGTGAAGGAAATCCGGCTCCGCGCTCTCAGCAATCGTCCGGGCACGCTCGCCCTCGATGCCGAAGGCCCGGGCGTCATCACCGCCAGGGACATCCAGGTCCCGGCTGACTTCGAAATCGCCAACCCCGACGTCCACCTGGCCACCCTCGATGGCAAGAACGCTCGACTCAACGTCGAACTCCACGCCCAGCTCGGCAAGGGCTACATGCCCGCCGGCTCGGTGGAAGGCATGCCCATCGGCGTCATCCCCGTCGATGCCGTCTTCACGCCCGTCCGCAAGGTGAACTACCGCGTCGAAAAGACCCGCGTCGGCCAGTCCACGAACTACGACCGCCTCATCCTCGAACTCTGGACCGACGGCACCGTCGGCGCCGTCGACGCCGTGGGCCAGAGCGCGGACATCCTCATGGACCAGTTCTCGCTCTTCAGTGCCATGGGCCGCCCCGAAGTCCCCGCAATCGACCGGGCCTCCGGTTCCACCCTCGCGCTCGCGCCCGACAAGTACAACACGCCCATCGAAGACCTCGCCCTCTCCGTCCGGGCCTACAACTGCCTCAAGCGCAGCGGCCTCATGACAGTCGGCCAGGTCCTCGAAAAGAGCGAGGACGAACTCCTTGCCCTGCGCAACTTCGGCCGCAAGTCCTACGACGAACTGCGCGACCGGCTCATCGAACTCGGCTACGTCGATGGCGAAGCCGAAGGCCTTCAGCCCATTACCGACCCGGCCCGTATCGGGGTCGCCCCGGGCCGCCCGCAGCGCCGGCCCGGCACCGTCCGCACAAGCTCCGTCATCCTCGATGAAGAAGACGAAGAGCAGAGCCTCGGCGCACTCGGCAAGGCCCTCAAGGAAGCACTCAAGGAAGTTGGCGACGATGACCTGCTCGGCGCCGACGATGAGGATTAAGCCATGCGTCACCGCGTAGCCGGCCGCCACCTCGGCCGCGACACTGCCCACCGCCTCTCGCTCTATCGCAACCTGGTCACCGACCTGCTGCGCTACGAACGCATCACCACCACCGAGGCGAAGGCCAAGGAAATTCGCCCCATGGCTGAGCGCATCATCACGCTCGGCCGCCGTGGCGACCTCCATGCCCGCCGCCAGGCCATGCGCTTCGTCTACGACCCCGGCGTCGTCGCCAAGGTCTTCGATGACATCGGCCCCCGCATGCGTGAGCGCCCCGGTGGCTACCTCCGCATCACCGGCATCGAACCCCGCAAGGGCGACGGCGCTCGCATGGCCTCCATCGAACTGGTCGACTTCGTCGATGCGCCGCCGACTCCGCGGCCCCAGCGTGTGACCGCGAGCCCGGCCACGCGCGCCGCCGCCGCCCCGGTCGCCGCCGCCGTCGCCCCACCGCCTGCCGAGGCTGAAGAAAGCGCCACCGAAGCCGTCGAGGCCGAAGTGGAAGAAGCTGTCGCCGAAGCGGTCGAAGAACCCACGGCCGAGGAGGAAACCCCTCGCCCCGACATCGCCGATGAGGAGGTCCAGGAGGACATCGCATCGGCTGAACAGACATCCGCCGAGGCTCACGCTGAAGAGGCGGAAGAAAATCGGCCCGAATCCGACCTGGGCAATTAGCCCGGGCCGGCTGGACCACCGGCTGTGAACGCGAAACGCTTCGCGGCCACGGTCAGCTACGACGGCACGGACTTCGCCGGCTCCCAACGCCAGGCGAATGACCGCACCGTCCAGGGAGAACTGGAAACCGCAGCCGCGGCCCTCTTCGGTGCCGCGGTTCGCGTCGAAATGGCGGGACGCACCGATTCCGGCGTCCACGCCATCGGCCAGGTCGCCGCGTTCAGCGCGGAAACGCTGCTGGACCCGGTAACCGTCGGGCGGGCACTCAATGCCCACCTGCCGGCAGATGTGGCAGTCCGCGACGTGCGCGATGTCCCGATGGGGTTCGACCCCCGTCGCTGGGCCCGCCGCCGCTGGTACCGCTACACCATCTGGAATCAGGAAGAGCGCGCACCGCTGTTGCGGCGCACGGCCTGGCACACGAGGGGCACCCTCGACCTCCAGGCTATGCAAACCGCCGCGGACGCGCTCCCCGGCAGGCAGGACTTCATGGCCTGCTCCGGGACAATCGAAGAAGGCCGGACTTCGGTCCGCACCGTCTTCACCACAGGCTGGCGTTGCGAAAACGGCGTCCTCCTGTTCGACATCGAAGCAGACGCGTTTCTGCCGCAGATGGTCCGCCGCCTCGTCGGCGCCCTCGTCTCGGTGGGACGCCAATCGCTGGAAGTGGAGGAATTCGTCCGCCTGCTACGGCAGGCAGAACCAGGTTCGCTCGGGCCAACCGCCCCTGCCCTTGGGCTCTGCCTCCAGCGCGTGTGGTACGACGAGGGATACGTCATATGAACACCGTGCGAATCAAGGCTTCGCAAATCTACAAGGACTGGCACGTCATCGACGCCGCCGGCCGCCCCCTCGGCCGCGTCGCGACCGAGGCCGCCATCCTGCTCCGCGGCAAGCACAAGCCCACCTATGAGCCCCACCTCGATGACGGCGACTTCGTCATCATCGTGAACGCCGCGAAGATCCGTGTTAGCGGCCGCAAGAGCGAACAGATCAAGTACTACACGCACTCCGGTTACCCCGGCGGCCTCAAGACGCGCAGCTACGAGAAGCAACTCGAACTGTTCCCCGAGCGCATCCTCGAAAAGGCCGTCTGGGGCATGCTTCCCGGCGGACCGCTTGGCAAGGCGATAATGAAGCACCTCAAGGTCTACAAGGGCCCTGAGCACCCGCACGCCTCCCAGATCGCCGGCTCCGAAAAGGCGCGCGTGGCCCGTGCCGAGGCCGGGAATCCGTTCGCCCGCCCGGCCACCCCGCCGCGCCTCCGCCCGCTGAGCGTCCCCACCGTGGTCGTTGAAGAAGAAGCGCCGCCCGCCCCTGAGGCCAAGGCCTCGCCAGCCAAGGAAGCGCCCGCCAAGAAGACCACCCGCAAGAAGACGGAAGCTCCCGAGGCAGCGGCCCCGGCCCCGGTCGAGGAAGCACCCGAAGAGGCCGTAGCCGCGGCGCCCGCCGAAGCGCCGGAAGCACCGAAGAAGCGGGCCCCGCGCAAGAAGGCCGAACCCGCCAAAGCCTCTACCGCCAAAGCCTCTACTGCTAAGGCCTCTACCGCGAAGGCCAAGACCACCGAGGAAGAAACTCCCAAGAAGCCTGCTCGCCGTCGCGCGGCGAAGAAGGAGGACTGAGTCCATGGCTGACCAGCACTACTACTATGGGACCGGCCGCCGCAAGACTTCCGTCGCGCGCGTCCGCCTCTACCCCGGCAACGGCGCCGTTGTCATCAATGGCAAGCCGATGGAGGAGATCTTCTCCCGCGACGCTCATCGCAACGAAGTCCTCTCTCCCCTCGTCCGGCTCGGCCGCGAAGGCAAGTTCAGTGCCCAGATAAAATGCCAGGGCGGCGGCATCACCGGCTGGGCCGGCGCCATCCAGATGGGCATCGCCCGTGCGCTCGTCGCCTCCGACCCGTCGCTCAAGCCGACCCTGAAGCGCGGCGAAAACCTCCTCACCCGCGACGCCCGCATGAAGGAGCGCAAGAAGGCCGGCCTCAAGCGGGCCCGCAAGGCGCCTCAGTTCACGAAGCGCTAACCCGCACCAATCAGCCATACAGCGCAGGACGGCCCCTCACCCGAGGGGCCGTCCTGTTTTCCGGCCGCCTCGTCGCCCGCGGGCGATCTCTTGTAGGCTTTCCCCATGGCTTCGAGCGCATTCGTCCAGACCGCGGGCATCCGCATGCACTACCTTCAGCAGGGCACTGGCGACCCCGTCATCCTCATCCACGGCTTCCCCGAAACGTCGTTCGAATGGCGCCACCAGTTGGCCGCGCTTGGCGAGCACTACGCTGTCTTCGCCCCCGATACCCGCGGCTTCGGCCAGACCGAAAAGCCCGGCAACCGCGTCAGCCGCCACCTTCTCGCCCGCGACATCATCGATTTCATGGATGCCCTCGGCATTGAGCGAGCCGCTGTGGTCGGTCACGACTGGGGCGGCATCATCGCCTTCAAGGTCGCGATCGACTGGCCCGAACGCGTCACCCGCCTGGCCCTGCTCGACACCCTCTGCACGGTCTGGTCTCCCGCCGCCGTCCACGGCTACTGGTTCAAGGCGCAACCGCTCCCCGAGGAGTTCTTCGCCCGCTACCACCGCCAGTTCATCGAGGCCATCTTCACAGGCGAATCGGACCCTCCCCTCCCCGTCCGCCCGGAGTCGCCCTGGCAGACCTCCGGCCGCATGGGCGTCCGCTGGGCCACCGACGACGATGTCGCCCACTACGCCGCCGCCTTCGCCGACCCCGCCAGCCACGAAAGCGCCATCTCCTACTACCGCTACGCCCTGCCGTTCCACCGCGTCATCCCCGACGCCGCCGTTAGCCACGGCGAGCGATTCGAATCCCTCGGCGAGCAGAAGGTCGCCGAAATGTGGCGCAACCCTGAAGGACTCGAAAAGCACCCGCTCTACGCCGACTTCATGGACTACGGCCCCGAGGACCGTCACAAGAGATTCCCGAACCCGGCGCTCTGGATGTACGGCACCTACCTTGCCCGCCGTCCCGCCGAATCTCCGGTGGACCACATCCCCACCGGCAACCCCTTCGTCGACCAGTTCAGTCGCTACTTCCCGGATCTTCGCGCCCGCCGCGTTGATGCCGGCCACTTCTTCCCCGAAGAGGCGCCGGCGGTCACGAACGAGACGCTCCTGGCCTTCCTCTCCGGCCTGATCTAAAGCCTGCTCCGCGCCCACCCGAAGACCCGAACCACCTTCAGGTTCTCGCCATACCGATCGGCCATACCGTATGATGCGCAAATCACACCGCGCCCGCCCGCACCGCCGGTCGAGCAAAAAAGGAACGCTTCTTGGAACTCAAAAATGCTGTCATCGTCGATGGTGCTCGTTCGGCATTCGCCCGCGGCGGCCGGGGCAAACTCGTCGCTACCCGCCTCGATGAGGCCGGCGCAACGGTCCTTCGTGCCCTCCTCGATCGCAACCCGAAGGTCAGCGACTGGATGATCGAAGACATCGCCCTCGGCAACGTGGGCGGTGCGGCCGAGCTCGCTGGCATCGGCGCCGACACCGTGGCGCGCCTCGCCGGCCTCCCCGCCGAAATCTCAGCGGTCGACAGCAACCGCCAGTGCGGGTCCAGCATGGAAACCCTCCACCGGGTCGCCCAGTCCATCATGGTTGGCGCCACTGAGTGCGGCGTCGCCATCGGCATCGAGCGGATGGGTCGCCAGCTTGGCGGCGGCGGTGGCGCCCGCGAGACCACCCGCATCACCGAATTCAACCGTCGCAGGCTCGAACAGACCAGGGCCCAGCGCGACATGGCCCCGAACCACTTCGAAGACTTCAGCGTCCCCTTCCAGGACGAAATCCTCGACTACTCCCCCGTCCTTTCCATGACCCAGACTGCCCAGAACGTCGCCGAAGTCTACGGCCTTAGCCGCGAAGATCTCGACCAGTTCAGCGTCGAAAGCCACCGGAAGGCCGTCGCCGCCTACGAGAAGGGCGCCTACAAGGACGAGATCATCCCCCTCGAAGTCGAAGAACCCGTCTTCAACGACGAAGGAGCCTGGGTCCCGGACTCGCACGGCAAGACCATCGTCTTCGATCGCGACGAGTGCATCCGCCCCGGCACGAACATCGAAGCGCTCGCCCAGCTCCCACCGGTCAAGGGAATCGTCAGCCCCACGGGCGCTGAACTCCGGATCACGGCCGGGAATAGCTGCCCGACGAACGACGGCATCAGCGCGGCCCTCATCATGAGCGAGGAAAAGGCACTCGAACTCGGCCTCGAACCACTCGCTCGGATCGTCGGCTTCGGCATCGCCGGCGTGAAGCCCCAGGTGATGGGCCTCGGCCCGGTGCCTTCGACGAAGAAGGCCCTCCGCCATGCCGGCATCACCGCCGACCAGATCGATCGGGTCGAGTTCAACGAAGCGTTCGCCGCCCAGGTCATCCCCACCTGCATGGAACTGGGCATCCCGCTCGACCGCGTCAACGTCAACGGCGGGTCGATCGCGATCGGCCACCCGCTCGGCGCGACAGGCGCCCGCCTCGTCCTCGCCGTTGCCCACGAACTGCGGCGCAGCGGCGGCCGCTACGGGCTCGCCACCCAGTGCATCGGCGCGGGCATGGGCATCAGCACCATCATCGAGCGCATCTAGCCGCTCCCGCCATCGACAGCGAAGTGAGGGGCCGTCACGGCCCCTCGCTTTCTATCTCCAAATCCCCAGGGATTCTACCCCGGTCTCCGCGCACCCGGGAAGGCGTCGTATTCGGCCAGGTACGGCTTCACATCCAACACCGCCGTCCCGTCGATGGCGTCCAGCCCTTTTACCCGTAAGACCCCGCCTTCGCGGCCGAGCAACGCGACCGCCGAAACGCCGAGGTGGTTCGGCCGCAACTGGCTTCGTGTCGCGAGGATGCCATACCGGTTCCCGCCCTCCAGCGTCAGTTCCTCCGGCTTCTCGGGTGCGTCCGCCGCCACGTCCATGTAGAACACCACAATGACGTGGCTGAACGCCTCGATCCCTTCGACCTTTGCCCGGTGCTCGGCCAGCAGTTCGATGCGGCTTTCCACCTTCTCCCAGCCGCGTGGCCGTGGCTTCGCGACCTCGTTTCGCACAAAACCGATGGGATGGACCGTGACCGGCCGGTCATAGGCCGCCCGGGCCGCTACAGGGGCTTTCCTGCGCCAAAATGGCATGTGGCAGAGCATCGCCCCCTGCCACGCCCTCACGCAAGCCTCCTGCCCTTCCTGTGGCCCCAGACTAACCTTCAGCTAACCCGTTGTCCGTGACCGGGAGGCTCTTAGTGTGCTAAAATGTGCAGGTAACCTCGCGTTTTGCCCATCTCCCCCCGCGGGCAGCGCGACAAGGCAGATAGCTCCCTACATATGACGATCCAACAGGCTTCCAGTTCGTACACCGCAGCCAATATCCAGGTGCTCGAAGGGCTTGAGGCTGTTCGCCGTCGCCCCGGAATGTACATCGGTACTACCGACAAGTCCGGCCTCCATCACCTCATCAAGGAACTCGTCGACAACGCCGTCGACGAGGCCATGGCAGGCTACTGCGACCGCATCGAAGTCTTCATCGGCGCCAACGGCTGGTGCACCGTCACCGACAATGGCCGCGGCATCCCGGTTGGTATCCAGAAGCAAACCGGCAAGACCGCCGTCGAAACCGTCATGACCGTCCTCCACGCCGGCGGCAAGTTCGGCGGAGGCGGCTACAAGGTCTCCGGCGGCCTCCATGGCGTCGGCGCCAGCGTCGTCAACGCCCTCTCCGAACAGATGCTCGTCGAAGTCATCCCCGACCCCGATGCCCAGGGGGCCCAGCATGCCGGGAAGGTCTACCGCCAGGAATACTCCCGCGGTGTCCCCCTCGGTGAACTGAGCGCCGAACCCTACAGCGGCCCCATCAAGCGCGGCAGCGTCATTAGCTTCAAGCCCGACTCGACCATCTTCGAAAGCGTCGACTTCGACTTCAAAATCGAAGCCGAACGCCTGCGCCAGTACGCCTACCTCACCAAGGCCGTCTGGTTCCACCTCTTCGACGAGCGCGACGGCCGCGAGGTCAACTACTACTTCGAAGGCGGCATCAAGAGCTTCGTCCGCCACGTGAACCGCGACCGCGAAGCCATCAACTTCGAGCCCATCTACGTTGAACGCGAAATCGACGGGAACACCATCGAAGTCGCCATCCAGTACAACGACGGCTTCAACGAGTCCGTCTACACGTTCGCCAACGGCATCAACACGATCGACGGCGGCAGCCACCTCACCGGCTTCCGCACCGCCCTCACGCGCGTCCTCAACGAATATGCCCGCAAGGCCAAGATCCTCAAGGACAATGACCCGAACCTGAGTGGTGACGACGTCCGCGAGGGCCTCGTCGCCGTCGTCTCCGTGAAGCTGCCGGAACCCCAGTTCGAAGGCCAGACGAAGACCCGCCTCGGCAACCTCGAAGTCGCTGCCCAGGTGCAGGGCGTCCTCGCCGATGCCCTCGCCCAGTACCTCGAAGAGAACCCCGGCGACGGCCGCAAGGTCATCGAAAAGTGCATCACCGCCTCCCGCGCCCGCGAAGCCGCCCGCAAGGCTCGCGACCTGGTGCATCGCAAGAGCGCGCTCGAAAGCGGCTCCCTCCCCGGCAAACTTGCCGACTGCTCCACCCGCGACCCCGACGAGGCCGAGATCTTCATCGTCGAGGGCGATAGCGCGGGCGGTTCCGCCAAGCAGGGCCGCGACCGCCGCTTCCAGGCGATCCTCCCCCTCTTCGGCAAGATCCTGAACGTCGAAAAGGCCCGCCCCGACAAGATGCTCGGCCACGAGGCCATCCGCCTCGTCATTTCCGCGCTCGGCACCGGTATCCGTGAAACCTTCGATGTGGCGAAGCTGCGCTACAACAAGGTCATCATCATGACCGACGCCGACGTCGACGGCGCCCACATCCGGACGCTCCTGCTGACCTTCTTCTTCCGTAACATGCCGGATCTCATCGATGGCGGGCATCTCTATATCGCCCAGCCGCCGCTCTACCGCGTCGCCTCCGGCAAGACCATCACCTATCTCTACAGCGACGCCGAACTCGAAGACTTCCGCAAGGGCAAGAAGGGCAACATCAACGTCCAGCGCTTCAAGGGCCTTGGCGAAATGAACGCCGAACAACTCTGGGAAACCACCATGCACCCCGAACGGCGCACGCTCCTCCAGGTCAACGTCGAAGACGCCGCCGCCGCCGACATCGTCTTCTACGAGCTCATGGGCGACGAAGTCAGCCATCGCCGCCGCTTCATCCAGGCCCACGCCACCCAGGTGAAGAACCTCGACGTTTAGCCCCGGCCCTGAGAGACTCTCGCCTTCGTGATAGTGCCCCGGCATTCCCGCCCATCTCCCACCTCTTGCCAATCGTGAATTGTCACTCTGCCTGTCCACGCTCGGGCTCCGGCTGAGCCCCCACTCCTCCCTCCTCCCTTCCTCCGCGGGATGCGGTATACTGGTGTAGCCGTTATCGCCTCTCAGTGGAGGAAGTGCCACCTGGTGATCCCTGACAGCGAAAACCCGCGAGAGGCCTGTGGTGTCTTCGGAGTCTACGGACCCGATGAAGACGTGGCTCGCCTCACCTTCTACGGGCTCTACGCCCTCCAACATCGCGGTCAGGAAAGCGCCGGGATCGCCACCAGCAACGGCAAAGACTTCAACCTCCGCACCGGTATGGGCCTCGTCTCGCAGGTCTTCGACGAAGAGGACCTCGCCTTCCTTCGCGGCCACATCGCCATCGGCCACACCCGCTACAGCACGTCCGGCGGCTCGATCGCCTGCAACGCACAGCCCATCGTCGTCTACGACCACGAAACAGATGCCCCCATCGCCCTGGCCCACAACGGCAACCTCACCAACGCCGACATCCTCCGCGAAGACCTCCTCGCGCAGGGAATCGATGTCGACTCCACCGCCGATTCGGAACTCATCGCCCACCTCCTCGCCATCGCCCCGGCCGGTACCTGGGAGGAGCGCTTCCACTACGTGATGCGCCGCATCGAAGGCGCCTACAGCCTCGCCATCATGACCCGCGACACGCTCTTCGCCGTCCGCGACCCCATGGGCGTGCGCCCGCTCTGCATCGGCCGTCTCGGAAAGGGCTGGGTCGTCGCATCCGAATCCTGTGCCCTCGAACACCTCGGCATCGAACTCGAGCGTGAAGTGGAACCGGGCGAAGTGATCCAGATCGACGCCAGCGGCATCCGCAGTTTCCATCCCGTTGCCCCGGCCCGGAAGCTCGCCGCCTGCACCTTCGAATACATCTACTTCGCCCGCCCCGACAGCCGCCTGTCGGGGCAACTGATCTATCCCGTGCGTGAAGAGATGGGCGCCCAGTTGGCCCGCGAACACCCCGTCGAGGCCGACATTGTGATCGGCGTCCCCGACTCCGCCATCCCCGCCGCCATCGGCTATGCCCGCGAGGCAGGCCTCCCCTTCCGCGAAGGCCTCGTCAAGAACCGCTACGTCGGCCGGACCTTCATCCAGCCCGACCAGCGCATCCGCGAGGCAGGCGTCAGCCTCAAGTTCAACCCTCTCCCTGAAGTCCTCCGTGGCAAGCGCGTGGTCGTCGTCGACGACAGCATCGTCCGCGGCACTACGACGCCGCGCGTTGTCAGCCTCCTCCGCCGCGCCGGCGCCACCGAAGTCCACATGCGCATCACTGCGCCGCCCATCGTCTCGCCCTGCTTCTTCGGGGTCGACATGGCGACCAAGTGGGAACTGATCGCGGCTAGCAAGTCGGTCGAAGAAGTCCGGCAGCACATCGGCGCCGACTCGCTCGGCCACCTGAGTGTCGAGGGCCTCGTCCAGTCCACCCGGCAAAGCGAGCAGACCCTCTGCAACGCCTGCTTCACCGGTCGCTACCCGATCGATGTCCAGATGCAGATGGACCGCCTCGAACTCGTCGAACGACGGTCGCCCGCCTACGCGGTCTCCGACTCGCTGAACTACGCCGGCGGCCCGTAAACCGCCAACGTCAGACCCCTACTTCCTCGACTTCTCGTTCGCGCGTGGCCTTTGGCGTGGCCGGTGGCCGAGCCTTCCCGAAGAGCACCCGCCGCGCAATCGCCGGCTTCATGATGCTCGGCGGCGGCTCCACCATATGGACGACCCTGGTGAACGCCGTCGCCACCACCGGGTCGGTCGCGGCAACGCGGTTCAGCCGTGAGACGTACCAGTTCACGAACCGTACTGCCGGTGTCAGCCTCCCCTCGACCCCGGGGATGCGCAGGTCGTTCCCGACCGCAATGCTCCACGGGACGTCCACTGCCTTGGATGCCCGCTTAAAGAAGCGCTTTGCCAGGTCGTGCTCGCCTTCAAGTAGCGTCTCGCGGAGGGCGATGGCCTCAGTCGCCGCTACC
>Ga0209320_10000318_pt1 | contig 25229 bp, 11 predicted proteins | sample Rifsed13ft4_FD_184008 | JGI IMG/M metagenome (GOLD analysis project Ga0209320, IMG submission 184008) | Soil microbial communities from Rifle, Colorado, USA - sediment 13ft 4 (version 2) | ecosystem: Environmental > Terrestrial > Deep subsurface > Rock core/Sediment | place: Rifle, Colorado... | reverse complement strand
TGAGTTGGGAAATTCCTACTCCCAAAGAAATACCCGATCCAAGAAGGATCGCGCCGGAGAGAACCACGATATAAACCCCACGCATCGGTTCAGTTTTTAATCGGGTCATCAGTTCATTTAGATTCATAGGAAGAACTTCGAGCAGTTTCAACCGACTTACCAAAAATCAGGACAAACTCGTGAGCTTCTCTGAGCAGTCTTTCAAGTTCGAGGGACCCGGAGTTCCCCGTGTCCGAAAGCAAGCGCAGCCATTGAACGGATTCCTTGGACTCCTTTCGACAAATCGCTAAACGGTAAAGGAAATCCTTTCGGCTAAGAGACTCTTGAGCCTCTAAGTAGTTAGCCGGAATCGAAGAAGAGGAGCGAATTAGCTGATGGGAATAAACTTGATTGATTGAATCTCTGCGAAGGGACTTTACAAGAGAGGCACAGTCCCGGGAAAAACAATAAAAGCGCTCATAGAGTTCATTAGATTTTTCGGTCTTGAACATCTCGCAATCATAGGCAGGGTTACATCTGGACAGATGAACGGATATTTATCTGAACCGATCTTTGTTACGAAATAACAAAGTTAATGAGATTATCGGGGATGAAAATGGTTTTTGCAACTTTCTTCCCGTAAAAGTGGGACTTAACGGAATCCAAATCGGCCGCTAATTCGGTGACGGAGGCCTCCCGAATCCCCGCCGGCAGCTCCAACTTCCCCCGCATCTTCCCATTGACCTGGACGACAATCGTCACTGTTTCCTCGGCGATCAGTTTGGGATCGTGCTTGGGCCAGGGCTGGCGGTGGATGCTATCGCGCTCACCCAAACCGTGCCACAGTTCTTCGGCCAGATGCGGCGCGTAAGGCGCCAGCACCTGTAGGAAGACCTCCCAATCTTCGATTGATAATTGATAATTGCTGATTGCTAATTGGTTTGTGAATTTCATCATCTCCGCTATCGCCGTGTTGAACTTAAGCGAAAGCGTGTCTTCTTCTACCTTCTTGATGAGCTGGTGAAGCTTCCTCTTCAGTTCCCCACTGTCGACTGTCAACTTCCGACTGACAACTTCCTGTTGCGCTTTCCAAACCCTGTCCAAAAACCGCCGCACTCCCAAAACTCCTTTGGGATCCCAGGCAATCGTCTGCTCGAAAGGCCCCATAAAAGCCTCGTAGAGGCGAAAAGTGTCCGCACCGAACTCCACCACCACCTCGTCTGGATTAACCACGTTTTCGCGCGATTTGCTCATCTTCTGCCCGTCCGGTCCCAGCACCACGCCGTGGGAGGTCCGTTTAGCGTAGGGCTCAATCCCCGGAACCAGTTTCAGATCGGCGAGCACCTTGTACCAGAATCGGGAGTAGAGCAGATGCAGCGTCGTGTGCTCCATTCCCCCGTTGTACCAGTCCACCGGCAGCCAATAATCCATTTTCTTCCGGTCGGCAAACCGCTTATCATTCTTGGGATCAAGGTAGCGCAGGAAGTACCAGGAGCTCCCAGCCCAGTTTGGCATGGTATCAGTCTCTCTTCTCGCCTGCGAATCACAGATAGGGCAATGCACTTCGACCCATTTTTTGATTTCGGCGAGCGGAGATGCGCCGGTCTCGGTGGGCTTATAATTTTCGACGAAAGGCAACCCCACCGGCAGTTCTTCTTCAGATACTGTCACTACCGCGTGTTCTTTGCCATCAATTTTACTGAAGTCGTATCCCTCTCGGGCCTCTTTTTTCTGCTTTTCGCTTTTCTCCTCCCAGCAGTTGCGGCAGAAGATAATGGGAATCGGTTCGCCCCAATAGTGCTGGCGTGAGAAAATCCAATCGCGCAGTTTGTAATCCACCGCCCCCTCACCCATTTTTTTCTGCTCCAAAAATTGAGTAATTTTATCAATCGCTTCTTCTTTCTGCAAACCATCAAATTGGCCTGAATTAATGAGAGTCCCCTCTCCTTCAAAGGCCTCGTTTGGGAACCTTGATTCCTTCTCGTTTTTGACGACCTCCTTGAGCGGAAGATCGTATTTTTTGGCAAACTCAAAGTCGCGCTGATCGTGGGCGGGTACAGCCATGATCGCTCCGGTCCCGTATCCTGAAAGAACGAAGTCCGCCACCCAAACCGGTAGTTTCTCTCCCGTGAACGGGTTCTGGGCGAAAAGGCCCGTGAAAACTCCGGTCTTGTCCTTCAGCTCTTCCTGCCGCTGCAGCTCTGATTTATTCAAGGCTTTTTTGACATAATCTGCCACCCCCGACCGCTTATCACTCGCTATCAAATCCAAGTAATCTTGTGCCTTCTCTGGAGAAAGAACTAAAAATGTGGCTCCGTAGAGTGTATCCGGGCGGGTAGTGAAAACGGTTATTTCAGATTTATGATCTAAAATCTTAAATTTTATTTTCGCACCAACGCTTCTCCCGATCCAATTGATCTGTTGGGCTTTAATATCTTCCCGGTAATCTACGGACTTCAGGTCGTCAATCAGCCGGTCGGAGTAGGCCGTGATCTTTAGCAGCCACTGACTCTGCATCCGGCGTTCCACGGGAGTGCCGCAGCGTTCGCACTTTCCCGCTACCACCTCCTCATCGGCCAGATTGGTTTTGTCTTTGGGGCACCAATTCACCGGAATTTCTTTCTTGTAGGCCAAACCCTTCTTGTAGAGTTGGAGAAAGATCCACTGGGTCCACTTGTAGTAATCCGGATCGGTGGTGTTGATCTCGCGCTCCCAATCGAAGGATAGACCCCAAGATTTGGCCTGTTTCTTGGCGTTGGCGATGTTTTCTTTGGTGGTGATGGAAGGATGGATCCCGGTCTTGATGGCGTAGTTCTCTGCCGGCAGACCGAAGGCGTCCCAGCCGATCGGAAAAAGAACGTTGTACCCCTGCATTCTCCGGAGGCGGGCGACCGCGTCGAGGCAGCAGTAGCTTCGGCCATGACCGACGTGCAGGCGTTCGCCGGAAGGATAGGGAAACTCGATCAAGATGTAGCGTTTTTCCTTCTTTGAAAAATCAATCCCCCGATAGAGACTCTCTTTCTCCCAGTACTTCTGCCATTTGGGCTCAATTTTCTGGTGGTCGTAGGTCATATTCAGGACGAGTATAACCCAAGTCGCACGGAACCCGCAAAAGCGAAGCCGATTAATGTCTGAGCAGAGACGTTTCCGAGAAACGGAAAGGAGCAGGGCTATGAAACCCCCCGCTTCCGTTTCGGGGATTGGCGAGTTGCGAGTGACTTGACATCAACGTTTTGAATATGCCATAGTTTTTCTTGCCGTGACGGTAAGTACTCAGAAACGGCTTGGTTATAGGGAGAAGAGATATCGTAACCTATAACGTAGTGGGAAAGTAGACCGATAACTAATCCTCCTTCGCTTGGGGGAAAAGTTACGGAAGGACCTAAGGCCTGCCATGGAAAACGACCTGCTTGAAAAACTCATTCCCGTAAGTGAGATAGTCAAACGCTCCGGCGTGGGCTACCACACTCTCCGCTACTACACCAAGATCGGGCTCTTGCCTTATATGTCTCGTCGCCTTCCTTACCCCGACGCTCCTTCCACCGTCGGTCATTATCCGGAGAAAGTCCTAGAAAGTCTGAAGAAAATCGCCGAACTCAAGAAACAGGGCTGGGATAATGGAAGGATCAAAAAAGAACTGGAAAACCCCCAAATAGTGCCTTCTGCCGCAATTACTCCAGAGCCAGCCACGCCAATCCCGGTTCTCCCTCCGCTTCTCCCGCCTCCCCCGCCACCATCACCAACTCCCCCCAGTCTGGACCCAATAATTTTAGGGGAGGAGCGTAAGCACAACGAACTTCTAAGCCAAATTTCCCATTTCTTGACCAACATGATTCGCGTTCCCCTGCCCGCCCATGAACCGATTTTGGCAAAAATTGCCAGCCACACCCTTACGCTTGCGTTGGTTTTTGGGACAATTGCAATTTTGGCGCTGGGATTTTCGGACCTCACCCGTGAACGCATTCAAAGAATCTTTGGCGGATTCTGGGACCAATACGTCGAGCGAATCGTGCCTGGAAATTTCTTGGGAATCGCCCAGATTGCCGATCCGATTGTCGATACAAATGATGTACTAGAGTATAGTGAATTCGATTTAACCAGATGGCTGCATTCCAAAATTCCTTTCCTTTTCGATACGGGAAGATTTCTCGGTACTCTGTTCTTTGGCGAAACCGGCGATTACTTTATTAGCCCGTTGGGTGTGGCTTCGCTCAAAGATCTTCGCGCCGTCGCGATTGTCGCCGATTCTCTTGAAGCAAAGGAAGGAATTTTTGGAAGCATCAAAGTAGATTCATTAAACGTCGAAAACCTGACCGTTTCCGGAACCACCACCGGAGTGACGGGAACGGGAGGAGGAGGCGGAGGGATCGCCACCGGCGGCGATGCCGACACCCTGGAAGGGCAGGGTGGCGATTACTACCTCAATTGGAGCAATTTCACCGGAACACCGGTGATCCTCTCCTCCCTAGACGGGGTCTCCAACAACGAAGGAAACATCGATCTGATCGCGGGAGCGAATATCGTCATTACTCCCGACGACGGGGCGAATACGATCACGATCACCTCCATCGCCGGATCGGACGCCGATACCCTCGACGGTTTAGATTCTCTCCAGTTCCTCCGCTCCAACACCAGCGACAGTTTCACCGCCGGCACGCTAACAATCGCCGACGGAACGACCCTCACGGTCAATTCCACAGCGATCAACCTGGGCAACGCGGTCACCGATCTGGTGATCTTTAACGGTGCCATCGATTCCGACATCATTCCCAGCCTGAATGCTCAATACGACATCGGCTCAGCCGGGGTGCGCTGGGACATCGGTTACTTCGATGAGATCGTCGTCAATACCCTTTCGGCTGGAGCGAGCGATATCTCCGGCACGATCTCTTCCGATTTCTCGATCAACACCGACAACGCCTCCGCTGATATCCAGGACGCCACCCTCACCTTCATCCGGGGCACCTCCTCTCCCAACGCCGTTCTCCGCTGGGATGCCACCCTGGACCGCTACCGGTTTGAAAGCTTTCCAGTCTATTTCGATTCCAATCTGATCTCCGCCTCGACCGTGGAAGGCACCCAGCTGATCTCGACCGTCGCCACCGGCACCGCTCCCCTCACCGTCGCTTCCACGACCCTCGTCGCCAACCTGAACGCCGACCTCTTCGATGACCTCAACTCCGACCAGTTCCTCCGCTCCGATACCGATGACTCTTACACCGGCACCGGCACCCTCACGACCGACTCAGGAACAACGGTTGACATCAACGGCACCCTCGCCTGGGGCGGGGCGACGGTGACGGAGGCGCTGGACATGAATGCCAGCATCATCAGCAACATCGGCAACGACGGGACGGATTTCGACACGGGGGGAGGGCTCACCCTGGCGGGAGACCTGACCGTCAGCGGGGGGGAGATCTTTCTCACTCCGGTCGCTTCCTCCGGATCGACGACCGAAGGCACGGTCTACTACGACTCCGACAACGACAAACTCTTCGTCTACGCCAACGGAGCGTTTGCGAGATTGGCGACCGATATGACGAAATACACCGCCACCGATGCCGCCCTCGCCAACGCCGGCTACGTCGAGATCGCCCACAATCAATCGACCAACGACCTCTCCCTCACCGCCTGGTACTACGACAGCCTCCTCGGCCAATGGCGTACAATCGAGAACTTTACAACCACAAAAGACCTCGACCTATGGAGCGAATTTAATCCCCTCTTTACCCAAAAGCTAAAAACCGCCAGCGTCAAGCTCCAATTCAAGGAGGATAACCTTGGTACCGGTGCGGACGGGGCGATCACGGTTTCCACGAACACCAACATCAACGCCACTAGCTTGATCGCCGGTCGCGCCTGCGCCGACGGTGGGGACGCGGTTTACTACAACATCACCGCCTTGACTTCCACAAATGCGACTCTCACCGGCCCGCCATCTTCCGGCTGTTTGAACGTCGGCGATGAGGTTCTTCTGATTAACTTGCAAGGAACAAATTCCGCCTTCGGCAACACCGGCAACTATGAAACTCTGCGCGTCCAAAGCGTTTCCTCCAACGTGGTTACCTTCACTAATTCCAAAACAAAATTCTACGGCGATGGTGCCAGCGATGATACCAACTTGGGCACCGCCCAAGGAACCCAAAGGGTCCTTCTGCAACGCGTTCCCAACTACACTAGTGTGACCGTTAACACCACCATCAACTTCTTCCCCTCGACTTGGGACGGGATCAAAGGCGGCGTAATGTTCTTCCGGGCGACGGGAGCGGTTTCGGTCAACGGCACGGGAACGATCAATGCCAATGGGGTCGGGCACCGGGGAGGAACAGGTGGGGCTGCGGCGGGAGCGGCGCCGAACGGAGATGGGGGCGACGGAGGTGAGGCTTTCTGCGGGATCGGCGGAGCCGGTGGGGCAACCAACGGCAGCAACGGCGCCGCCGGTGGTGGGGCAGGTTATGAAAACGCGGCTTACGATGGGGGAGATGGTTCTTGCGGAGGCGGGGGCGGAAGCGGGACCAATACCGGATTAGGTTCAGCGACCCAGGGTGGTGCTGGCGGGGGCGGGCACAACATCGCCGGGGGTGGGGGTGCGGGGTATGGCACATTCGGAACTTCTCCGGCTTCCCGTTCAGGAGGAACAAGTTCCGGCCAGAACGGAGGAACCAACAGCTCCGGAAACGGAGGATACGGTACCTACACCACCGGCGGAGGCGGAGGCACCTACGGCGACGCGAACCTAACTAAGCTCTACTTCGGATCGGCGGGAGGAGGAGGAGGAGATTACAACACGGCCTTCGCAACCACCGGCGGTGCCGGCGGGGCAGGAGGGGGCATCATCTACATCTCCGCCGATTCCGTCGCCGTTTCCGGCACAATCTCGAGCACCGCCGTGGCCGGAGTCAGCGCCACTAGCGGCTGTGATGCTGGGGGAGAATACGCGGGAGGCGGGGGCGGCGGGGCTGGCGGTTCGATCAAGATCGTCGGCAACAGCCTCACGCTTGGGGCATCCAAGGTAACCTCAACCGGAGGCGCCGGCGGAAGCGGCTGCGAAAGTGGCACTCCTGGCGCGACCAACCAAGGAGGGGTGGGAGGATCAGGAAGGGTTGCCGTTAAATACGCTTCCTCGATCAGTGGCAGCACCGACCCCGCCTATACCTCCGCTACTTTTGAATACAACCCCTACGCCGTTTACGTTTCCAACGAAATCCATACCCCCGGCACGACCGCCTTCAACACGATTTCCTGGACGGAAAATCTGGACACCAACGGCAAGATTGAACTCCAAACCCGCTCCGGCAACACCATCGATTCCACCGACGGGACTTGGGAGGGCTGGCGGCCGGTGGTTTCCGGCACGAACACCCTGATGCTGGAAAACGCCAATACCCATACAAACTGGACCGGGACCAATGCGACCGTGGCAGAAGGGGATGTCGCTCGGAATGTGGATTACTTTGAGGATGAAGATGTTTCCAACTCCGGCGATCTGGCGAAAGTAACCGCCACGGCCGCGAACGGCTACGCCGAAGCGACAATCTCTTCCACAGATATCTCCGGTTATGATTACCTCACCGTCTGGATCAGGAGCGGCGCGCGAGGAGACGTGCTTACCCTTGGCTTTGGCGAAGCGGCCGCGACCGAGCAGACCAAGACTTTTTACATCGACAAAGTCGAAAGCTGGCAAAAGATCTATTGGGACATTCGAAACGTGGCCGCCGGATCGCGCAACGGCGTGACCAAACTGCGGATCACCAGCATTACCAACGGCAATACTATTTGGTTTGATAACGTTACTGCCGACAAGTACCTGGTTACCAGTGGCGGATCCACGATCACTTCTTCGCCGAACAATTACATTCAATATCGGGCGGTGCTCTCGACGACCAACGTCCTCAACTCCCCCGTTCTTTCGAAGGTTAGAATCAACCTCACCAACCCCAATGGCACTTTCACGATCGACGCCGATCGCGTCCGCAGTCCCTTTGATGTTGCCGACAGCCAATCCACTCTTCGGATCGATCCTCTTAAACTAGAGTACAACAAATTCAGCTTGGGAACCGGGGCGGACGGCGCAATTACCGTCTCTTCCAGCACCAACATCAACGCCACCAGCTTGATCGTGGGCCGCTCCTGCGCCGACGGCGGAGATGCGGTTAATTACAGCGCCACCGCCCTTACCTCCACCTCCGCCACGCTTTCCACTACTCCTTCCGCCGGATGTTTGGCGGTGGGTGACGAAATTCTCTTAATTAATGTAGCCGGGACGAACTCCGCTCTCGGAAATGTCGGTAATTATGAAACTTTGCGCGTCTTGAGCGTGGTCACTAACACGGTTAACTTTACGACCGCCAAAACTAAATTCTATGGCGACGGAGCCAGCGACGACAACAACCTGGGAACCGCGGAAGGAACTCAAAGAGTGATGCTCCAAAGAGTTCCCAACTACACCTCGGTCACGGTCAACACCGCGATCAATTTCTTCCCTGCGACCTGGAATGGAACCAAGAACGGCGTGATGTTCTTTAGAGCCACCGGAGCGGTTGCGGTTAACGGCACCGGCACAATCAACGCGAACGCGATCGGGCATCGAGGAGGGGCGGGGGGAGTGGCTTCCGGCGCTGCGCCAAACGGCGGAGGCGGAAATGGCGGCGAGGCGTTCTGCGGGATTGGGGGCACGGGTGCTTCAGGCGCTGGAAACGGAGGTAGCGGAGCGGCAGGGGGTGCAATCGGCCACGAAAACGTGGCCTACTCCGGAGGTAACGGTTCTTGCGGTGGTGGAGGTGGAACGTCTATTGCCGGAGCCGGTTTGGGTTCTGCGACCCAAGGCGGTTCCGGGGGAGGGGGTGGCAACATCGGAGGTGGCGGTGGGGCAGGATACGGAACTTTTGGTACTTCTCCAGCGGCTCGCGGAGGTGGGGCAGCAGGACAAAATGGTGGAACCAACAGCTCAGGTAACGGGGGTGTTGATACTGGTAACTTCTACGTCACCGGCGGCGGGGGCGGAACCTACGGTGATGCCAATCTCACAAAACTCTACTTCGGCGCAGCGGGAGGAGGAGGAGGAGATTACAATAACACCGGACCAACGGCAGGGGCGGGCGGAGCGAGCGGTGGAATTGTCTATATCGCCGCCGATTCGGTCACGGTTAGCGGCACGATTTCCAGCAATGCCGCCAACGGGAGCCCCACCAGCTCCGGTACCAGTTGTGATGGTGCAGGAGAATATGCGGGTGGAGGCGGGGGCGGAGCTGGTGGGTCAATCAAAATTGTTGGCAACAACCTTACGCTTGGGGCTTCAAAGGTGCTGGCATCGGGAGGATCCGGAGGAAACGGGTGTGAGAATGGTTCTTTTGGTGCCACCAACATAGGAGGGGTCGGAGGGTCGGGAAGGATCGCGGTTTACAATGCCGGGACGATCAGCGGCAGCACTAGCCCTACCTACATCGTTGACTCCAGCGTCGCCGATTTCAACCCTTATAAAGTATTTACTTCCAAAGAAATCGCCACCCCCGGCGCGGTTTCCCTCGATACGATCGCTTGGACCGAAAATCTGCCTGCCGGCACCGAAATCCGATTCCAAACCCGCTCGGGCGCGACCAGCAATTCTTTGGACGGAACTTGGCAAGAGTGGCGGCCGCAGGGAATAGTGCTCGAAAGCGCCGATACCCACACCAATTGGGTTGGCACGAACGCAACCGTGGCGGAGGGGGACGTGACCCGCGATGTGAACTACTTTGAGGATGAAGACGAACCGACCGTGACCAATATCACCAAAATAACCTCTTCCACCAACGGCGGATACGCCGAAGCCACTCCCGTTGGCTCGCCTGTGGACATCTCCGTCCGCCGCTATCTTGCTTTCTGGATCAGAGCGAGCATCGCCGGATCCTCGCTAAGGTTCGGCTTCGGGGAAACCGTCGCGACCGAACGGGAAGAGTCAATTACGATTTACACCGCGAATGTTTGGCAGAAATACTACTGGGACATCTCCGATGTCCCCGCCGCGAACCGGGATGCGGTTACCAAACTACGCTTGACCAACCTGACCACCGCCAGCAACACGATTTATCTGGATAATGTGTTCTCCGACGTTTATCTGACTGACAATGCCGGTTCGGCGATCACTTCCACCGCCAACAGCTACATCCAGTACCGGGCACTCTTAACCACCACTAGCATCCTCAACACCCCCACCCTTTCGGAAGTCCGGATCAACTACACCGACGGAAGCGGATCCAAGACCATCGATGATCACCTCGCCAACCAAAACAATGTGGACGAGTACGATCTCACTGGCCGCTTGGCGATCACGGAATACGAGCTGGACGACTTCAAGAGCATCCGCTTGGAAATTGGGTTGACCAATGTCACCCAACAAGGAGATTTTGACCCGGGCACCGGCGCGGACGGTTCCGTCACCGTCTCCTCCAGCACCAATATCAACGCCACCAACCTTGTCGCGGGTCGAAGTTGTTTAGACGGTGGAGACGCGGTAAATTACAATGTTTCCTCTTTGACAGCGAACACCGCCACCATAGTTTCCGGAACCGGACCCTCAACCGGTTGTTTGAATCCAGGAGACGAAATCCTTCTGATTAATCTGCAAGGAAGCAACACCGCCTTTGGCAACACCGGAAACTATGAAACCCTCCACATCCAAAGCATCGCCAACAACGTGGTCACTTTCACTTCTTCCAAAGCTAAATACTACGGCAATGGTGCTAGTGACGATACCAACCTAGGAACAACCGAAGGCACACAGCGGGTTATGCTCCAGCGGGTCCCGAATTACAGCACTCTGACCGTCAATACCGGGATCAACTTCTTCCCGGCGACTTGGAATGGCGCCAAGGGCGGATTGATGTTCTTCCGTGCTTCCGTTTCCGCCAACATCAACGGGACGATTCACGCTAATGCTGTCGGATACGCCGGGGGTGTTGGTATAGCGGCTGGCGAAGCAACCGAAGATTATGGCGGGTACGGTGGGGATTCAATCTGTGGTAGTGGAGGAGTCGGTGGTATCACCTCTTCTACTGCCGGTGCGGCTGGCGCGGCCGGGGGCGGTGGTGGTAACCTCGCCGGCGGAAATGGTTACTGCGGAGGTGGTGGTGGGAGTGGGGAGAATGTAAACTCTCCCGGTTTGGGTTCGACGACTTCCGGTGGATCCGGGGGCGGGGGCGGAGGAATCGCGGGAGGCGGGGCGGGAGGGAACGGCGGACCGGGCAACGCGGGAGGAGCCTACACTTCAGCTGGGAGTAACGGTGGCACCAACAGTTCCGGTAATGGGGGCGCTGTTGGGCGAGGTTCCGGTGGGGGCGGAGGAACTTACGGAGATAGTAATTTAACCAAACTCTTTTTTGGTTCGGGAGGCGGAGGCGGGGGTGGCTACAATGGCACCAGCGGTAATGGCGGAAAGGGTGGGGGCATAATTTATATCTCGGCCGATTCCACTACCGTTTCTGGGAACTTGCAAAGCAACGGATCCTCCGGCTCATCAAGTAGTTGCGCCGGCGCCGGCGATTATGGTGGAGGCGGAGGCGGCGGGGCGGGAGGGTCGATCAAATTGGTTGGCAATAGTATCAATGTGGGCACAAGCAAAACGATTGCTTCCGCAGGAAGTGGGGGGACAGGTTGCATAAACGGAGTTGCCGGAACCACCAACGGCGGAACTGGGGGAGTAGGAAGAATCGCGACTTACTATGCTTCTACCGTCTCCGGAAGTTCCTCTCCGTCAGCAGAATTAGCCAGTACCGCCAGCAACAACTACAGCCTCATTATCTCAGATGAGATCCCTACTCCCAACGCGGTCGGCTATACTCCCCTCACCTGGCTCGCCGATCTGAATACCTACGGAATGGTCCAACTGCAAACCCGCACGGGAAAGAGCAACAACTCGACCGACGGGACTTGGGAGAGTTGGAAACCGTCCACCGCCACGACCAACACGCTAATGCTTGATAACGCCAACACCCATACCAACTGGGTCGCCAATGATCCCGCCCTCCTTACGGTCGCGGACGGGGATGTGACTCGGGATGTCGATTATTACGAAGATGAGGATGAACCTACGGCCGGCAACCTCACCAAACTAACCGTCGGCGCCAACGCCGACACCTATGCCGAGCGGATTATCGGGACCACCGATCTTAATCCTTACGATTATCTTACGCTGTGGGTGCGTAGTTCCGTGACCGGCAGCATGATTAAACTCGGATTCGGCGAAACCGCCGCGACTGAGCACGAAGAGTCCTTCCATATTGACACCGTTAACACCTGGCAAAAGATTTACTGGGACATTAGCGACATCCCCGACCACGAACGCGACGGTGTTCGAAACTTTCGGATTACTGCTCCGGGAACCAGCTACACCCTTTACTTTGATAACCTGACGACCGATCGATACTTAACCGATCCGAACGCGTCCTTCATTACTTCTACTCCCAACGATTACATCCAATACCGGGCGATTCTGACGACCTCCAACACCGGTTACCGCCCGACATTACACAATGTTAACTTCAACTACGAGACGGGGTACAAGACAGTTCAGGTGGACAATAATAATGTAAGACTCTACAACTACACCGGCGCGACCCAGAACGTGCGGTTGGAAGCAATCGTCTTCGGGGCGGACTTAGCGGAGTGGTATCCGACAAGTGATCTTTCGATCGAAGCGGGAGACGTGATTGCGATCGCGGGAGAGAAGGACGACGCCGGGGTACCGAAGATCCAGAAGGCTACTGTCACCTCCGATCCGAAGATCATGGGGATCATCTCCACTAAAGCGGGAGTCGAGTTGGGGATCCCGCGGGAAGACCGGCGGCTGGTGGGATTGGCAGGAAGAGTTCCGGTCAAGATCGCTCCCGATTCCCCCGCTATTACTGCCGGCGATCTCCTCACTTCCTCCGGAACCTACCCGGGGATGGCCCAGAAACTCGCCAAACCGGGATTCTCCGTTGCGAAAGCGTTAGAAGACTGGAGCCCGGATTCGGGAGTCGGAAGGATCGACGCTTTCCTCGCCGTTAGCTGGGGAGATCCGGGGGTGGTGGTCGACGACGAGGGGGATGCGGCCGAGGTAGTTGATAGTTCCGAGTCAACAGTTCAAAGTGGAGAAACGGAAACGAGTGAACTTCAGCCCACCGATTCAGAACTCCCTGCTACGAACGATGAACTACCAGCTACCGACTCCCCCACCGATACACTAGAGCAACCCAAGGAGCCGATAACCCAAAAGATTATTACCCCGCAAATCGAAGCTGATGAGGGAATCTTCCTAACCTTAAAGGTTGCTGTGGAAGCAATTTTTGAGAAGATTACCGTTAAAGTCGCGGAGATCGCCAGCGCATTTATCGACAACCTTACTATTAAGAAACTTACCGTTGAGGGGGAAACTCTCGGAGAGTCCGTTCTTCCGGCTGGGGAAGTCCAAATCCTGATTACTAATTCGATGATTACGGATAAATCCCGGGTTTTCGTTACCCCGAAAGTGGCGATCGCGGTCCCTCTGGCGGTCATCGAGCTCAAACCGGAAGAATCATTCACGGTCGCGATTTCCCAACCGCAGGATGTCGATATTCCCTTCAGCTGGTGGGTGGTAGAGGGGCAGTTGACGACAGGAGGAGAAAACAACTAGTATGGTTGAGATAATGCGCGAACGAGTTGCCGAATGGGCGGAAAAATTCATTAACTGGGAGATCGTCGGGCTGGCTTTTCTCCTGCCGCTTTTCTTTCTCCCGATTACGGTTGAGTTCTACGAGTTCAACAAACTGATCTTGCTGGCGGTCATAGTAACTCTGGGCGCGCTAGCGTGGGCGTTGAAAGCGGTCCTGACGGGGAAATTGGGTATTCGCCGCTCCCCGTTCGATCTTCCGGTACTGGTGTTCTGGCTAGTCACGCTCGTCTCCACCATCTTCTCCGACAGCCGAATTGTTTCGTTGTTCGGGCAGTACGCCCGCTGGCATCCATCGCTCTTCTCGGTGACGATCGTTACCGCTCTCTACTTCTTGGTCGGTTGGCATATCAACGAGAAAACCCTGCGGCGCCTGCTCTGGGCTTTTGTCTTCTCTGCCACAGTTGGAGCACTGCTGTTCTTGCCACAATACTTCGGAGCGAATCTGTTTGGCCAGGACTGGTCCAACCGCGTTACTTTTACTCCCCTTGGTTCCCCGGCGGTTCTGGCTCTCTTCATCGGTGCCGTTGCGGGGGTAGTTCTAAAGAAACTTCTTGATGCCCAGAATCGCTGGCTCAAGATCGCCCTGACAGCCGATCTTTTTGTATTCACAGCTGTCCTCACCTTGCTAGGAAGTGCCGTCGGTGGTCTCGCCCTCGTCGCCGCTGTCCTGACGACGGTTCTAACCAGCTCGCTGGCAACGTTGACCAAAAGCAGATTCCACATTCTGGGCGCTCTCGCCGCCGGATTGGTTTTCGCGTTGATAGTTTTTGGGCCCCCGCTCTTCGGCAAAAGCACTTTCCTCAACCGCAGTTTTCCTCAGGAGGTTACCCTGGATTTGAGAAATTCCTGGTCGGTTTCCGCCACCTCTTTTAGGCAGAAACCGTTTTGGGGATCGGGTCCTTCGACCTTCCTCTCGGACTTCACCCGTTACAAGCCGTTGCGTTTCAACCAGAGTCAACTCTGGACGATCCGTTTCGACAAACCCCTCAACGAGTATCTCCTCACTTTCGCCGAGGAAGGGCTTATTGGGATCTTAGCGTGGCTGATATTAATCGTAGTTGTCGTTCGGGAAGCAATCCGGAGAAAAGGATGGGAGGCTCTTCCCCTGGCAGGAGCCGTCTTGGCTGGGTTTATTTTAACTAATGCCACCATCCTGCCGGCGGTTCTTCTCGCAATCGCTCTGGGAACCATCTTGCCGGATCGAGAAAACGATAACGCTGGGACGGAGAACAAAGTGGGCTGGAAGCACGTGATTCTCCTTCTCATCGTGATGGGATTAGGGATACTCGAATTCATTTGGCTCTACCGCGCCTACACTGCCGAATACTGGCAGCGGCATTCCCGCACTACCGATAATCTAGCGCAAGCCTACAATGACCAAGTCAAAAGTGCCACCTCTCTTCCTTGGCAAACATCTTATCGACTTTCCCTTTCCCAAACGGCGTTCTTAACCGCGAACGAGCTCGCAAAGAAGGAAAAACCCACCGATGCCGATAAACAACAGGTCAAGCAACTGGTGGCCCAGGCGATCAATGAGGCCCGCATCGCCACCGATCTCAACGCGCTCAACGCCGGAAACTGGGAGAACCTTGCCCAGATCTACCGCTCCTTGATCGGGGCCGCCAAAGACGCCGAGCAGTGGTCAATCGATTCCTACCAGAAGGCGATCAATCTGGATCTCTTCAATCCGCTTCTCCGGGTGGGATTTGGAGGGCTCTACTTCCAGCTAGCGCAGTACAACCTGGCGGCGGAGCAGTTCCGGGCCGCCGTGAACCTTAAATCGGACTTCGCCAACGCCCATTACAACCTTGGCCGAACCTACAAGGAACTGGGAGAAAAGGCACTGGCAATCCAGGAGTTGGAAACCGCTCTACAGCTCTCCGATCCTGGCGTCCAGGGATACGAAGAAGCCAAAAAGGTCCTCGACGAGTTAAAGAAGAAGTAATCAACCAACGAGATAACTGAAAAACTGGTGGAGACGATGGGAATCGAACCCACAACCCCTTCCATGCCATGGAAGTGCTCTACCGTTGAGCTACGTCCCCAAGCGCAATCGGAACAATGGTGGAGACGATGGGAATCGAACCCACAACCTCCGCAATGCGAATGCGGCGCTCTACCGTTGAGCTACGTCCCCCCGTTGGTGGAGCCGGGAAGGATTGCACTTCCCCATTAAAAGTCTCCGTCGAGCGGAGCAGCCCCAGGCAGATTAATTATACTTTAGAGGGAGACGGACTGCACCGGCCCCGGCAAGTAGTAGAGGGGATCGGTGGCCTCGCCATTGCAGTGCACCTCGAAGTGAAGGTGAGTGCCGGTCGATCTCCCGGTGTTACCGGAGAGACCGAGCACTTTACCCTGGGAAACCTTCTGTCCGGTACGGACGTCGATCCGGGACAGGTGTTTGTAGACCAGTCGAAAGCCGGTCCCATCGAGATCAATCATGACCATCCCGCCGCTCTCGTGGTTCCAAAAGTAACTCGGGACCACTCCGCCGCCTTCCGGGGCGATCGCCGAGACCGTCCCAGTCGCCGCTACGAACAGCGGCTCAACCCCCGTGTCGATGTCGATTCCGGTGTGCCACGGCTTCCAGCGCTGGGTAATCCCTCGAGAAGTGGTCGGCCAGATCAACTCAGGATTGCTGCACTCCCCCTTGGGCGCGGGCGCCCAGGCCGTCGATCCTTGCTGATAGGTCGGAACCGTGATCTTCTGACCGATCTCCCGCAGCCGGTAAACCCCGTCCTCATCGGGAAAGAGGTAGTTGAAATCGATGATGTCTTGAGGCTGCGCTCCGAAAAGCTTCGCCACGCTCTCGACCGTAACCGTGGACTTCACCTCGTAGAGGCTCATCTGGAAAGCGGGGACCACCAGGGTTTGCCCGGCCTCAAGGGTGTAGGGGTAGCGCAGTCGGTTGGCGTAGATCAAGGCGTCCCCCGGGATGTGAAAGTTTTCGGCTATTTGGTAGATGTTCAGCTCCTCCGCAACGGTGTAGGTAATTGTTTCGTCGCGCAAAAGCGTGGACTCCTGGGTGTTGAGCTCGGTTTTGTTTTCCAGGATAAACGGATTGATGGAGGAGAGGGTCTTGGGCTTCTTAAAAATAATCCCGCCCAAACCGGCGGTGACCAACAAGAGAGTCAAAGATACGCCAACCAGGGTCGCGTGGGCAAAAGGAAAAGCCAACTGTCCTTTTCTCCTGATAAAGAGACGGGAGAGCCAAGTTTTGAGCTGTTCGGTGAGGGCAAATCCGGAAAAAACGGCTCGGAATAAAACCGAGAGCACACCTCTAACTCGCCGGAAAAGATAAGTGGAAAATAAACCGGTAAAAGACCAGAGATCCTCGAAAAGAGTTTCTTTTTTTCCCTCCTCCATCAATCCCAATCGGAGCTGCGAACCATCCAGAAGGGATAAAGGAGGGCGTTCGTCCGCTACCCTATCCATAAGTGTGCTGTCCCTCGCTCTGCGCTCGGGTTGCAATTTCGCGCTAACGCGAATTACCCCTTTTTGAGCACAAAAAAATGGGCAGGGGATTTCTTAGGGACAGGATTAGCTTAGCAAAATCGGGAGTAAAAAGCAAACCTAGGGTATTATCACGCTGAGGGCGGGAGATGACTCTTGAGCGAAGCGAAAGGTCTTATCACGCTGAGGGCGGGAGATGACTCTTGAGCGAAGCGAAAGGTCTTATTTCGTTTCCTTAAGGGTCCCCAAAAACTCTTTGTTGGATTTGGTCTTTCGCAACCGCGCCACCACCAACTCCGTCGCCTGGTCGCCGAGCGTGTCTACCATTCGCCGCAGAGTGAAGATCTGTTCCAGGGTGGTCTTGTCAAAAAGCAGTTCCTCGTGCCGCGTTCCGGACTTGACGATGTTAATCGCCGGGTAGATCCGCCGTTCCGCCAGGTTTCGATCCAGGTGCAGTTCCATGTTGCCGGTTCCCTTAAACTCCTCGTAGATCAGATCGTCCATTCGGGAACCGGTATCAACCAGGGCCGTCGCAATGATCGTCAGCGAACCGCCGTGCTCGAAATTACGAGCGGCGCCGAAGAAGTGCTTGGGCGGGTACAGCGCGACCGGATCAAATCCCCCCGACAGTGTTCTTCCGGAAGGCGGGACCACCAGGTTGTAGGCCCGCGCCAGCCGAGTCAAGGAGTCCATTAGGATTACAACGTCCTCCCCGGCTTCGGCCGCGCGCTTGGATTTCTCCAAACACATCTCGGCGATCCGAACTTGGTCCTCTCCCGGCTCGTCAAAGTTGGAGGCAAAAACCTCCCCCTTCACCGATCGGGAAATATCAGTGACCTCCTCCGGACGTTCTCCGATCAGAGCCACCATAATCCTAACTTTAGGGTGGTTAGTGGTGATGCCGGTGGCGATGTCTTTAAGCAGCCAAGTTTTCCCGGCCTTGGGCGGGGAAACGATCGCTCCCCGCTGGCCCTTGCCAATCGGGGCGAAGAGATCAATCAAACGGGTGGAAAGCGGAGTTTCTTCGGTTTCCAGCTTCATCCATTCGTTGGGGAAGATCGGGGTCAGGCGTTCGAACCGGGGCCGCTTCTGCGCCTCTTCGGGCGACATTTCGGCCACCTTGACAACTTTGAGCAAAGAAAGATAGCGCTCCCCCTCTTTGGGAGGGCGGGCGATTCCTTCGACCGTATCCCCCATCCGTAAGTCCAACCGACGGATCTGGGAAAGGGAAACATAAACATCGGAGGGGAGGTCACCCTCCTGCTCGACCTCGGAACGCAGGACACCGTAATCCGGCAAAATCTCAAGGACCCCCCCGACCGGGATGGTTTCGCCCCGATAGGGTGCTTCATCGCCGCCGTTGCGTCGCTGGTAACCGTTCTCCCGATAGGGACGAGAACGAGAGTTCTCAGATGAGGATGGGATTTGTTCTTCCATTGAAATTAAAAATTTGTAATCGAACTTGGGAAAGCGAGATCAGTGGGTAGACGACCACTGCCCCTAGTCGCCTACCCGATTGCATCATAGCAAATTGGGCGAATAGTTGGCTAGTTTAGAGGAACGGAAATGGTCCTTAAAGGTACTTAGTCAACTTGATTCGACGAACCAGAAAGCCCAGGTATCCTAGATAGAGAGAGCCCGCCAGCACCCCCGTGGCGTCAGCTCCGGTCTCGGGAAGAACCTCGCCCAGGACCTCGCCAACCTTCACGGTTGTCAGAGCGGCGCACTGGAACCACTCGTTGACGGGATTACCTTCCTCGTCCACTTTCCAGGTTTTCTTGATCTGGGCCACTGACTCCACCTTTGCACCGTTGGGAGTGTTGCTTTTAACTTTTGCCTTAAAGGTCACTTTGACCCATTCGGTCGGATTAAGCACCCCAAGATTCAAACCGTCGGTCAACCAAGCATCGGTCACAGGAGCACCTCCGCCAAGCACATCCGCCCAAGAGGTCGAACCTGGAACATAATCCACGTAGGGCGAAAGCGTTTCGGAGATAAAGACCGGATTGATGACGGCGTCGCCGACGTTGGTAATGGAGATGGTGTAGGTCAGGACGTCACCGCGGGAAGCGGTTGATTTGCTCACCAACTGTTTGGCGTCAATCTGGTAGGTCACCGCCGAAGCACTAAAAAGCGGAGCTAAGGTTAGCCCCAGGACGGTCAAAATTGTTGCGAACAAAACTTTCCAGCTTTTCATAACTTTGTTAAGCATATCACCCAAATCCTACTATGTCAACTATAGGGTTATGCTCTTCCAAACGCTCCAGTTTCTTCCTGAAGTTCTTGGAAAAGCCCAGCACCTTGAGTTTTTGGCTCAGGGTGCTGGGTCACTCTCTCGACCTCTATCACGCTTCGGCGGGACAAGATCCTCGAGCGAAGCGAAAGGTCTTACCGCACCGGCGTCGGGGTAGGCACGTCGGGCGGGTATTCCGTCGGAGTGGGAACCGGTGTTGATGGTTCGACACAATCCGGCCCGCAGCTGTCCGTCGGTGTCGGCGGCGGCGGCTCGGTCGGAGGCGGGGTTTCCGTCGGCGGAGGGGGTAGCGTGGGCGGCGGCGGGGTCGTCGGGACCGGCGTGCGCGTTGGCGCGACCGGAGTCGGCGAAACCGAAACAACCACCCCGCAGATGATCTGGAACTTGACGACCATGGTGTTGTAGTCACCCTGCGCCGTCAAATCCACGATCTTCCACCGGCTAACCGAAATTCCCTCGTCCTCTTCGAACTCGGGAACCCAGACCGCACAGCCCGGAGGCAGCGTGGTCTCGTCCACTGCGACCCAGTAGAGACCCGTCGGTGCGGTGAAGGTGGATTGCGCCACCAACACCTCGTCGGTCGTGATCCCCAGGACCGTTGCTTGTTGCAACGTTCCTTCGCGCGAGAAGTCAGGACCCCCGTCACCGTTGGTAAACGGCGAGAGATAGATCCCGATCCCCGCGATCGGCGCCCACATCCCGCGATCCGGATTAACCAACTGCTGAGTTTCCACTCGCAGCTGGTAGAAATCCGCTACTGTGACTTGCGTCGAGAGCGAATCTCCGATGGACGGAACCGGGGTCGTCATGACGGTCGGCTGCAGTGGAACCTCCGCTGAACGGGGAACCACCACAACCGGCGGCCTGGTAAAGTACCACACCGCCGTCAAGATCAAACCGAGAACCGCCAACACGATGAAGGCCACCCAAAGAAACTCCGCCAGCCGATCTTTCTTGGGATCGACAGGCTTGGGCGAAATGCCCAAAAGCTTGGCCGTCCGGATCTTCATGGCTTTCGCCTGACGACGCCGGTTGGCCTGCCCCTTCTGCCAATCCTCGTACTTGACTTTCAAGATGACAAGAAACGAAGAACCAGCAATTGCTTGGCGAACTTCCTTTGTAGGAACGCCAGACGGGTCGGCCTTTTTGGCCATGGGGACCTCCTTTAGGTCTCTTAGATTTGGTTTTTAAAAACGAGAGTCATCAGCACCCAACCGAAGTTGGAGACTGATTTCTCCCCACAAATAGGACGCGAACTCCGTTCGCTAACTTTTTGCACCTGAGAAACAGGCACAAATAGAGAGCGAGCCCCTGCCCAAAGCTCGCTCTAATTGCTAATTTAGCAAGCTGAGATGGGCTTGTCAAGTCTTATAGTTTTAAAGAACCACAACCTAGAGTATACCTTATAGTTTATCACTATGCAAGCGAAGCTCTTGCCCATAGTGTTCAGGAACGGGAGAGGATTTGAGGGAGTGGGTGTGATCATTGGGAGTTAAATCTGCGGAAAGAGATTGGCAAGCAGGTCGGTGATGATCGGATAGGTAGTTGAGGTCACCGGCTCCAGGCCCAGCTTCTTGGCGTGCTTGATCCGGTCCTCTTCGCCGGTGACGGCTTTGATCTCCCCGTTCAAACCCACCTCTCCAAAGAAACAGAGTTTGGCGGGAAGCGGTTTCTTCAACCGCGAAGAAGCGACCGCGACGGCGATCGCCAGGTCCGCCGCCGGCTCAAAAACCCGCATTCCCAAAGAGCTCTTGATGAAGATGTCGGAACGGGAAAGATTGAGGCGCCCGTACTTATCAAGGACCGCCAGAATCAGGAGCGCTCGCTTCGAGGCAATTCCTTGGGTTGTCCGCTTCGGATAGGCGTAGGAGGTCGGCGAAGTAAGCGCTTGGATCTCCAAAAGGAGCGGACGAGAACCTTCCAAAGCGACCATCAGCGCCGAGCCGGGGGAAGAGCGGTGGTGCTTGAGAAAAGCGGCCGATGGATCGGTGACCTCCGCCAACCCTTTCTTCCCCATCTCGAAGATTCCCACCTCGGAGGTTGCCCCAAAACGATTTTTCTGGGAGCGGAGGATCCGGAGAGAGGAGAATTTGTCACCCTCGAACGCCAAGACCACGTCCACAATGTGCTCCAGGAACTTCGGCCCCCCGATCTGGAATGTTTTGGTGACGTGCCCGGTCATCATCACCGGAACGTTGCGGGCTTTGGCGAAGTTGGTCAGCTGGGCGGCGGCGTACTTAAGTTGGGACGGCGAACCACCCGAACCGGTCGCGTTCTCGGAGGTCGTGGTCTGGAGGGAATCCACCACCACCAACCCCAACTTGTCCATCTCGGCCAGCTCGGAGAGGATCAGCTCCAGGTCGGTCTGGGCCAGGAAATAGAGGTTGTCGGCCTTAATCCCCAACCGCTCCGCCCGCCCTGCGATCTGCTCCTCGGACTCCTCGCCGGAGACATAAACCACCGGATTCTTCTTACCGATTTTTTCGGCGACCTGCAGGAGCAGGGTGGACTTCCCGATTCCCGGAGGGCCGGAGAGCAGAACCGCCGAACCCGGGACGATTCCCTCTCCCAGGACCCGGTCAAACTCCCCGATCCCGGTTGTAAGCCGGGCGACAGTAGTCTGGGTGATTTCGGACAGTTTCTTCGGTTTCCTTGGCCCGGCGGATGAGGTTGCGGACTTGAATGAGGTCACTTCTTTGAGGGTGTTCCACTCCCGGCAAAACTGGCACTGCCCCTGCCAGCGCAGGTGCTCTCCGCCGCATTCGGAACAGATGAAAAGGACTTTGGGTTTAGCCATTCGAGGTAAGTATAAAGGAAAGTTCAAATTGCACCAAGCGAAATTTTCGAGAAAGCGCAGCTCCGCGATGTTCGAGCTAGTGGGCGATTTCGATCCCGTGCTTTGAGAAATCGTTCACGGTCGTTAGAAGCGAGTCCGCGGAGCGAGAACTTAGAAACTTGAGCGCTATCGCCAGGCGGCGCCGACGGCTTTGAGGGAAAGGGCGATTTTCTGTTTCTTCGGGTCAACCTCCAACACGCGGGACTCCACCTCGTCCCCTTCTGCCAACGGACCGGTGGTTTCGGTGACGTGGATCAGACCTTCAATCCCAGGTTCCAGCTCCACAAAGGCGCCGAAATCGGCAATCTTGGTGACCTTCCCCTTAATCTTGGAACCGACGGGGTATTTCTCGGCGATCTTTTCCCAGGGGTTGGGAAGGGTCCGACGATGGGAGAGCATCACTCGTCCCTCCTCAGGAGAAACTCCCACCACTTCCACTTTGAGCCCATCGCCGGCCTTGACCACCTTAGTCGCATCCGCCACCTTCTCCCAAGAGAGTTCGGAAACGTGGACTGCTCCTTCCATAAATTCCTCATTTTTGGCGGGGCGGAACTGGACAAAGACGGCAAAAGGGGTTGCCGAGGTAACAATACCGTCATACTTCTCTCCAATTTTGATTTTGCCCAAAGCCGTTCGTTCCAGGGCTTTCTCGCCCTTGCTCAGAGCCTCCCGCTCCGAAAGGACCAACCGATCGATATCCCGGTTGAGCTCAATGATCTTGGCTTTGACCACTTTTCCGGCCAGCTTCCCGGAATTGGCGAGCATTTTGTGAGAGAGAGCCAGGTGAGAAAAGGGAATAAAGCCCCGCAGAGAACCCATTCTGGCGACCACCCCACCCCGGTTGGGACCAAGGATCTCAACCTCCAAAATCTTTTCTTCCTCATAGGATTTTGCGGCCTCGCGCCAATCGCGCTCGACCTCCGCTTTCTGGAGAGAAAGAAGGATAAATCCCCGATTGTCTTCGGACTGAACGACCGTTGCCAGAACCTTGTCACCGGGCTTGAGCTTGGCGGCGGTGTCGGCCTCATCCTCGAGCTCGCGGCCGACGACCAATCCTTCCGCCTTCGCCCCGATGTCTAGAACGATCTCGTCCTTCCCTTTGGAAAGGACAATCCCCTCCACAACATCGCCCGGCCGCAGGGTTTTGACCGTAGCCGACGCCTTTTCCAAAAGTTTTCCCATGTCATTCATATCAGAGATGATATTAGCACGGAGAAGTTGGTCCAACAAAAAAAGCCGATCAGCGTAAAGCTAATCGGCCAAAGGGCTCAAACTGACGTAAGCTCCGTGATCTTTTCGAGGCGTATCGTTCCTTCGGGAGCGTTGTTGACCAGCTCTCCATGGTCCCACACCGAGGGGTGAGGGATGTAAACCGGCTTGTAGCCGAGTTTCGCCGCCGGCACCAGATCGGAGCCGATGGAATCGCCCACCATCACCGCTTGCAGATCGGGACGAAGCCGGCGCAACCGCACCAGGGTCGGCAGCTTCTCCCACTTCACCACCCGAAATTCCCGATTTGAAGGGAAGAAACGCCGCAGATTGTAGCCGCGCCACTTCATCCACTGCACCCGCACGTCGCCGGCGGTGATGCAATAAATCGGCTCGCCCCGGGACTGGAGAAGAGTCAGCGTCTCTTCCACTCCCGGCATCATCCCGCGATTGCGGTAGGTCTCCTCGGACAGAGCGGCCACCCCGATTTCCAAGGTTCTACGCTCAATCACTGGATCGATTTCGAGTGCCATCTGCCGGCAAATCTCTTTGTAGGCCAAGACCATCGAACCGGGCCAGCGCTCCCGGTGCGCCCGCATTGTCTTGAAGCGCTCCTTGTCAACCGCGCGCAGGGCTTCAAGGAACTTCGGCAGAAAATCGTCGTAGTTTGGGGCACGGTGTTCCATCTCTTCGAGGAACATCAGCCCCCAGAGGAATACTACCCGGGCGTAGTCGATCCCAGAGGTAATCAGCGTTCCGTCGAGATCGAAGACCCAAAGTTTCACAGAATCTCTCCTTCCGTTGGTTTTGGTTAGGTTAAATATAAGGTGAAGAGCTTGTGAAGTCAATAAGGGAAAGGGGGTGGTGGGCGAACCTGGATTCGAACCAGGGACCCCTGTCTTATCAGGACAGTGCTCTAGCCAACTGAGCTATTCGCCCGAACACTAAAAGTCTACCACGAGAAACAATTCCAAAAGATAAATCCCCGCCAAAGCGGGGACTCATCTATTTAAGAACAAGAGCAAGGAAGGAACCAACGGCAGTTTTTAAAGCAAACTACCAAACTCAACCATGGATCCGGCGTGAGGGCCAGATCCTTAGAATTCCTGCCTGCTTTCCTCCGTTTGGTCATCCGGAGAAAGGCGTTGGAATGCCGGAATCCTGGATACTCCTTAGAAAGGAGGTGATCCAGCCGCAGATTCCCCTACGGCTACCTTGTTACGACTTAATGTTAATCGCTGGTTCCCGCTTGGTCCGCCTTGCGGCAGGCTTCAGCGAGCCCCAACTTTTCCCATCTGACGGGCGGTGTGTACAAGACCCGAGAACGTATTCACGGCCGTATAGCTGACCGGCCATTACTAGCGATTCCTACTTCATGGGGGCGAGTTTCAGCCCCCAATCCGAACTGAGACGACTTTTGAGGATTAGCTCAGCGTTGCCGCTTCGCAACCCGTTGTGGTCGCCATTGTAGCATGTGTGTAGCCCAGGATATAAAGGCCATGCTGACTTGACGTCGTCCCCACCTTCCTCCCGGTTGCCCGGGCAGTCTCGCTAGACATAAATTAACTAGCAATAGGGGTTGCGTTCGTTATGGGACTTAACCATACAGCTCACGCCACGAACTGACGACAGCCATGCAACACCTGTGCAAGCTCCCTTGCGGGTCGGTCACCTTTCGGATTCCTACCACTTGCATGTCAAACCCTGGTGAGATTCTTCGGTTATCATCGAATTAAACCACATGCTCCACCGCTTGTGCGGGTCCCCGTCAATTCCTTTGAGTTTTAGCCTTGCGGCCGTACTCCCCAGGCGGGACACTTAACGCG
>Ga0209320_10000315_pt1 | contig 25445 bp, 19 predicted proteins | sample Rifsed13ft4_FD_184008 | JGI IMG/M metagenome (GOLD analysis project Ga0209320, IMG submission 184008) | Soil microbial communities from Rifle, Colorado, USA - sediment 13ft 4 (version 2) | ecosystem: Environmental > Terrestrial > Deep subsurface > Rock core/Sediment | place: Rifle, Colorado... | reverse complement strand
GACGGCGATCGGTCCGAGTCGACGCAAAAGTAGCCGAGCCGCTCGAATTGGACCTTGTCTCCTTCGTGCGCTTGCGCGAGCGCGGGCTCGAGCGCAGCGTTCTCGACGACGACGAGCGAGTCGGGATTGAGCTCGGACTCGATGTCGTCGCTGGCGCCGGGTTTCGGCACTCTGAACAGCCGGTCGTAAAGTCGGACCGGCGCGTGCACGCAATGCCGCGCGGACACCCAGTGAATAGTGCCTTTGACCTTGCGCTCGGCATCGCGGCCGGTGCCACTGCGCGTCGCGGGATCGTAGCTGCAACCAAGCTCGACGACGTTGCCGGCCGCATCCTTGACGATGCGCTCGCATTTGATGATGTACGCGTAGCGCAAGCGCACCTCGCCGCCGGGTTTCAAGCGGTGGAACTTGCCGGGGGGGTTCTCCATGAAGTCGTCATGCTCGATGAATATTTCCTTTGAAAACGGTATCTTACGGGTGCCCAGCTCAGGCCGGCTCGGGTGATTCGCGGCCTCGAGCCATTCTTCGCCTTCGGTGAGATTCTCGATCAGGATCTTAAGCGGTGCGAGCACCGCGAAGCGCCGCACGGCGATCTCGTTCAAGTGCTCGCGAATGCAGGCTTCAAGCACGCCGAGCTCGGTGACGTTATCCTGCTTCGTCACCCCGACGCGCGCCATGCATTCGCGAATTGCTTCAGGCGTATAGCCGCGCCGCCGAAACGCCGCGAGCGTCGGCATGCGCGGATCGTCCCAGCCGTCCACGTACCGCTCGTCGACGAGCTGCTTGAGCTTGCGCTTGCTCATCATCGTGAACATGAGATTGAAGCGCGAGAACTCGATCTGGCGCGGGTGGTGCGGCACCGGTAACTTCTCGAGAAACCAATCGTACAGCGGCCGGTGATCCTCGAATTCGAGCGTGCACAGCGAATGCGTCGTGCCTTCGAGCGCATCCGATAACGTGTGCGCAAAGTCGTACATCGGGTAGATGCACCAACGATCTCCGGTACGCTGGTGCGAGACCTTGCGAATGCGGTAAAGCGTCGGATCGCGTAGGTTGATGTTCGGTGAGGCCATGTCAATCTTGGCGCGCAGCACGCATGCGCCGTCCTCGAAACGCCCACTCTTCATCGCTTCGAACAGCGCGAGGTTCTCGTCGACGCTGCGCTTGCGATACGGGCTATGGCGACCCGGCTCTGTGAGCGTGCCACGCGTCGCGCGGATTTCCTCGGCCGATTGACTGTCGACGTAAGCCTTGCCGCGCTTGATGAGCTCGACGGCGAACTCGTAGATCTGCTGGAAGTAGTCCGACGCGTGCGCGAGCCTGTCTTCCCAGTCGAAGCCGAGCCAACGCACGTCGCGCATGATCGATTCAACGTACTCGACATCCTCCTTCTCGGGATTCGTGTCGTCGAAGCGCAAGAAGCACCGGCCGCCGAACTCGGCGGCGATGCCGAAATCGACGCAGATCGCCTTGGCATGACCGATGTGCAGATAGCCGTTCGGCTCCGGCGGGAAGCGTGTTTGCACGCGGCCCTCGTTCTTGCCGGCCGCGAGGTCGGCGGCAACGATTTGCCGAATGAAATCGGGGCCGGGCTCGTGCTCGTTTTCCATGGGCACGAATTGTATTGTAGGAGCGGCGTCCAGTCGCGATTCAAAAGATCGCGGCCTTAAGGCCGCTCCCACACGAGCGGACTAAGCGAGCTTCGGCAACACCACTGCTATGGCGGCCCCGCTTATTCCCGCGCGAACGATCTCGAGCAGCGGGTCGACGACGGTGGCCGTCAGGTTACCGATATCCCGGACTCCATAGCTAGTGAAATCCGCCGTGAACCAAACCAGAAAGCCGACGATCGCGCCGATTTTGATGCCGTCGACGATCGAAGCTGGACTGGCGCGCTTCCCGATCGCCAAAGTCAAGAGCACAGCGTAGGCGAGAGTTCCGAGAATCAGCGCCCAGACTATTTGCTCCGCTCGATTGACGCCCGTCGCCGACCCTACATTTGCGGCGAAGAAATCGGCAAAGAGCATGTCCCAAATAACGTAGCCGAGCGCGTACAAGACAACAGTACCGACGATGGATGCAATCACGAATTGTTTGGCGTTCATTTTTGTTGTTCCTTCTTGTTCTTTTCGCAAAACAGCTCGCTCCAATCGTACTACCGGCCACCTCCAATCGGCCACCCCCGGGGTGGCTGTCGCCTATCATTGGAAGATCGCGAGCGAAGCTCGCTCCTACGAGATGAACGTGAGATACCTCCTCGGCTTGCTCAAATCGAAGGCGATCTACGAGTACTTCCCCGGAAGGATAAGGCGCATGACGTCCTTCTATGGAAATATCGTCGCGCCCGGCGATCTCACATTCGACATCGGCTCGCATCTTGGCAACAGAGCTCGGGTGCTCGCGAAGCTCGGCTGCAAGGTGATCGCCGTAGAGCCGCATCCCTATCTCGCGACGTATCTCAGAAGCAAGTTCGCCGAGCTCGGTGACGTCATTGTCGAGGAAGTCGCCGTGAGCGAAACACCCGGAGAAGCGACGCTCTACTCTACTGCCGGCAATTTGACGATCTCGAGCCTGAACGTCGAGTGGCCCGATTTGCTGCACGGCGTGCGTCCTCACCACATCGGCTTCAGCGAACGGCACATGGTCAGAACGATCACCATCGAGCAACTCATCGAGAAATACGGCGTACCGAGATACTGCAAGATCGACATAGAAGGGCTCGATGTCGCCGTCCTCAAATCGCTTTCGCATCCCATTGCCGTCGTCTCGTTCGAGCATCTACCCAGTCTTTTCGAGAAGACAGTGGAAGCGATAGAGATTCTCGAGATGCTCGCCCCGTATCGCTTCAATTTTTTCGCAAGAGAGGCGCACGTGTTTCGCCTTGCAAACGCCGTCCGCGGACCAGAGCTGTTGGACGCTCTCACCGACGCCGCGGGTAGCCGCAGCTCATGCGATATATTTGCGCTCGCGGAAGCATCTTTGTAGGAGCGAGCTCCGCTCGCGAAGAAAGAATCGCGAGCGAAGCTCGCTCCTACGGGCACCCGGTCAGGCTTGCGATCCAATCGCGCATCAGTGCGACGCCGGCGTCGTCGACCAAGCTCGATGCGAGCGGCGGCATCGCGACGGCATCACGGCGGTTCATGCGCGCGAGCAGCACGGAACTGCCGGGAGCGCCGGGCGCGACGATTCGCGCGGCCGGGCCGATGTTGAGATCGCCGGCCTGCGGAACGGCATCACACGCGAGCGTGTCTGCAAGCAGCGTGTCGAAACGTAAATCCATCGAGCTCGGCGTCGGGCCGCCGGCGCGGTGGCAGTGGGCGCAATTCGTATGCAAATAGGCGCGGGCGCGCGCGTCGAGCGATGCCGACGCATCCGCCGGATCGGGAAGCTCCGGCAACGCGCTCGGGTCACCGAGCGGCGCGGCGAACAAAGCGATGGCATCGAGCGTCGTGAGCTGATTCGCCGTGCGGCCCGTCGCTGTATACGTGAACGCGTGATTGAGCTCGGCTGCCTCGAGGCCGAGCGCGAATCCCGCCGCGGCCGTGTGGCAAGTCAGGCAATCGTTGCCGCTCGGAAAGATCCAATTCTGCGTGCCGATCGGCGCGACTTTGCCGCCTTGGACGAGCGTCGCATCGCTTCCTTGCGCGTTCCATTCATAGCTGTATCCGGCCCAATCGCCGCTCGGGTGGCGCATGAACAACCGGGTTTCGACTAGATCGCCGGCCAGACGGAAATGCTTCATGAGGACACTGCCCGGCGGGAACGCAAAATCGCCGTCGGCTTGAACGGCGATCGTCGTGCCGTTCGGGATCGCGAGCCAACGCTCCTTGTCGGCCCCGTCCGACCAAAACGGCGCGGCGACGCGGTACGGAATGAGCCCGGCCGCGGGCGCCGCGGGATTCTGCGGATTCACGCAACCCGTGGCCGAGAGCAGCGTCGCGACGGGCGGCGGTGCGGGCGCGCCGCCGCCGGCATCGTCGATGCGGTAAAGGCGCCCTTGCGCGATATCGACGACGTAGAGCTCGCCGTCCTCGCCTTCGCCGAACGAAGAGATCGACAAGCTCGTATCGAGCAGGTTTTGAGCCGCGAAGCCGCCGCTGCCGGCATCGACGAGCCGCCAAATCACGCCGCTGCCGTAGTCTCCGAACACGTAGTCGCCGACGAGGGCCGGTATCTGGCTGCCGCGATAGACATAGCCGCCCGTGACGGAGAAGCCGAGACTACGTCCATATTCATGCACGGGATCGATGAGATTCGTGGCTACAGCGCAGATCGGAGCGGGGCTGCCGAACGTGCTGCTGCCTTCGCGGCAGTCCCAGCCGTAGTTGCCGCCGCGCTCGACGCGATCGATTTCCTCGAAGGCGTTCTGTCCGACGTCGCCGACCCAGAGCTCTCCCGTCGCGGTATCGAAGCTCCAGCGCCACGGATTGCGGAAGCCGAACGCATAGATCTCGGGACAATTCGTGGTACTCGTGTGGTCGGCCGGGCAGCGTGCGCCGCCCGAGAACGGATTGCTCGCGGGAATCGCATAGGGCGCCGCGCCGTCGACGTCGATGCGCAGCATGTTGCCTAACAGATCGCGCGTGTTCTGCGCATGGCCGTCGGGATCGCCGCCCGAGCCGCCGTCGCCGAAGCCGATGTAGAGAAAGCCATCCGGGCCGAACGCGATCTGCCCGCCGTCGTGATTCGTGAACGGCTGGTTGACGCGGATGATGTCCTCGCGGCTGCCGGGATCGAGCGTCGCTCCGCCGTCGAGACTCGTGAAGCGCGCGATCACCGACACCATCGGCGTGCCTTCGGTCCACGACAAGAACACTTCGCGGTTGGTCGCGAAGCCGGGGTGGAACGCCATGCCGAGCAAGCCGCCTTCCGAGGCGTCGTTGAAGGTCGGGAACGACGCCGAAATGTCAATGAAATCCGCATCGAACGCGGCCACGTTCGGAGCATTCGCGAACACGCGCACACGGCCCGTCTTCTCGAGCACGAACCAGCGCGAGGCGTCGCTCGGCGCTTGCAGCATCGCGAGCGGCTGCGACAGGTTGGGCGGCAGGCTCGTGAAGACGCGCGTGAGCTCGATGTCGACGCCCGCACCGCCATTAGTGCTCGGCGCGAGACATGTGAGGTTCGACGGCCGCTGGTCGAGCCCCGCGGCCGGGTTCGGCGGGTTCGGGGGATTGGTGCCGGAGCCGTCATCGGACGAGCCGTGGCAGCCGGCGGCCGTCAAAAGGATCAAGATGGCGGGTATCCGCATACTCATGGGTCCATCCATGATGAAGATTCGCGGCCTTAAGGCGAATGGCACTTACTTAAGCCGTTACAGACGACCATGGAGTCGTATCTGTTCGCGGGCCTGAGGGCGGGACGTTTTCAGCCACGGATACGGCTTTGGCCTTCGTTTGCGTGCCCGCGGCTCGATGCGTCCGGGCCGCTTGCGAACTTTGCGCTGCGCGATCAAGCGGAGTAGGACGACAAGGTGGTGTGTCGGGTCAGTCAAGAGTCCTCTCGCGTTCCACTGCATCCAAATTTGCACGGTATGCTTGAAGCTCAGCTGCCGCGGTTCCAAGCCCGCGGCGAGCGCCGCCTGCACCATGAGCAGGCGGATCAGGTTGTAGGCGAGCAGATAAATCCACAGTTCCTTCTCGTTCATCTGCGCCGTTCGGCAGTTCAGGACTTCCATTCCCAGTGTCGTCTTGATGTTGCGCAGGTCCAGCTCCACCTGCCAACGTCGCCCGTACAGCTCTCTCAGTTCACCCTTGGGAATATCGTGCGCATCGAGCATCGTGGTCACCAGCACTTGGCCGTCGACCTTCGCTTCTCGAACCGTAATCTCATCGGGGAACGCCTGGTACTGTTCCCGTGTCATCCATGGCGGCCAGGTCTTCGGCTTCGGCCAGTTCACCACATGGTCGCGTTCCGCCAGCTTTTGGCCGCGGCGAAAATCGGTGATCCGTGTACCGTGCTGCTCGAACAGCACCTCCACGCCGGCCGCCTGCAGCGTGGCGATCAGAAAGTAGTTACAAAACAGCGCATCCGCCAGCATCACGTCCCCGGGGGAGAAGGCTCCCAGCAGGCGACGAAACAGCTCCGGCTCACCGGTGCCCTTGCCCGCATACGGTCCGATCGCCGCATCCAGCACCGCCCCGCTACACAAGCAAATCACCCCCACCAGGCGGGCGAGCGGAAAGCCTACCCCTTCTGCCTGGCTACTTGGCTGGGGAAAGCGCGCCTGATTGTCCGGCGTGTCCGGCATCGAAATCCCGGTGCCGTCCACCAGCTTCACCACCCGGCCGCGCCAGCGCCACGGCTCAGCCGACTGCCTGACCAGCAGCTGCCCCGTCTCGCGGGCCAGTGTCTTGACCATCTCAACCGGCAACCGCTGGCGCGCCTTGCAGTACGCCCCCGTGCTCACGCTTACCGTACTCAAACCTTCCGCGACACGCTGCGCTGCCCAGCCGTTGACCGCTTGCTGGCACGAGCCGTCTTCCTCCAACGCCTGCTTCATGAACATCGACAACGTCACCGTCGGCGGATACAACCGTTCCCGGTGCTGCGGCAGCAGCGCCTCGGTGCGCTCCAACAACTCCGGACCCGTCAGCACGTTGAAGAAGTCCACCGCTTCGGTGCCGCGAACGCGCCGAGCAATGTGTTTGCGATGTTGCTGCGATCGAAACGCCGTACTACGATCTCTCAAGGCTGGCCTCCGGAGCGGTTGGACGGTGTGTTTGGTTACAACCCATCCTACCCATCCAGGTCAGCCTTCTTCTTTACGCCTCAACCACTTGGCCCGCTCGGTTCAAATCGTGGCGGCTTAAGTAAGTGCCATTCGCCTTAAGGCCGCTCCTACACGGCGGTCATGCTGACACCGCAGGCGCGAAAAACAAGCGCCGGCGTGTCGCCCTTCAACGACAGGCAAGGGCCGAGCTCGCGCCGGCAGCGCGGCAAGCCTTTACCCGATGCGCAGTGGCAGCCGAATGATCTTATGATATGTCGAGCGCGCAGACGTGCGTGCGGAGCATCTTTATGAATCGTATGGTCGGCTTGATTCTCGCGACGGCCGCGCTCGCGGGGTGCACGATCAACCCCGTGACGGGGGAGCGTGAGCTCGCGCTCGTGTCGGCAACCGACGAAGTGGCGATCGGAGAGGCGCAGTATTTTCCGTCGCAGCAAATGCAAGGTGGCGATTACGTTCGCGACCCCGCCCTCACGCAGTACGTCAACGAGGTCGGGCAGAAGCTCGCCGCCGTCAGCGACCGCGCATTACCGTACGAATTCGTCGTGCTCAACAGCTCCGTGCCGAACGCCTGGGCACTGCCCGGCGGCAAGATAGCGGTCAATCGCGGCTTGCTCGTCGAGCTCGAATCCGAAGCGGAGCTCGCCGCCGTTCTCGGCCACGAGATCGTGCATGCCGCGGCCCGCCACGGCGCGCAGGCCATGCAGCGCGGCCTGCTGTTGCAGGGCGCCGTGCTCATCGCGGCGACCGCGACGCGCAACGACGACTATTCGGGACTGGCCGTCGGAGCGGCCGGCATCGGCGCACAGCTCATCAATCAGCGCAACGGTCGCGAGGCGGAGCTCGAAGCGGATTTGTACGGGATGCGGTACATGTCGAGGACCGGCTACGATCCGCAAGCCGCGGTCTCGCTGCAAGAGACGTTCGTGCGTCTGTCGAAGAGCAACGCCGAGCAGGGGTGGCTCGCCGGTTTGTTCGCGAGCCATCCGCCGTCGGACGAGCGCGTCGCGCGCAATCGGGAGACGGCGGCGACGCTGCCGCGCGCGGGCGAGCTCGGGCAAGAGCGATATGCGGCCGCGACCGTGCCGCTACGCCGCGCTCAAGGAGCGTATGAGACTTACGACCGCGCGCGCATGGCGCTCATGGAAGGCGACGTCGCGAACGCGGAAAGCCTCGCGCGCGAGGCGGCCGGTCTCGTCCCCAACGAGGGGCATTTCCATGCGCTGCTCGGCGACATCGACTTCGAGCGAGATCGATTCGCCGATGCCGTAAACCACTATCAAGACGCGATCGCGAGCAACGGCCAATATTTCTACTATCGGTTGCGCAAAGGTATGGCGCACCAGCGCTTGAACCAATGGGACGAGGCGCAATCGAGCTTACAGGCGAGCCTCGACTTGTTGCCGACGGCCGACGCTTACTACGGGCTCGGCGTGATTGCAGAGCGCCGCGGTGATCGCGCGGGCGCGCTCGAGAGCTACCGGCAGGCCGCGACGTCGGCTGGCCCGGCCGGTCAAGCCGCGCAAGAAGCCGTCGTGCGTCTCGACTTGCCGGCCAATCCCGGCCAATACGTTGCGCTCAGGACCGGCGTCGATGCCGCCGGACAGCTCATCGTCGAGGTCGGCAATCCAACCCGCGTGCCGATTGCCGACATCGCCGTCATCGTCAGATACACCGATCCGCAAGGCACGGTGCGCCAGACGCGCCGCGTGTTGCCGGGACCGCTGCCGCCGGACGGCACGCAACGGTGGGCGACGGGCCTCGGCCCATTCGCGTCGTCGCAATCCTACGAGGCAGCGATCGAGTCGGCGCGCGCCGTCAGCCAGTAGAGGACTGCACCGAACGCGCTAGCGGCCTAATAGGCCGCGTCGAGCTGGTACATGTAGCTGCGGCAACCGGGACGCACCCCGGTACGCCCGGGGAAATAACGCGAGCGATAAAGAGCGACCATCGTCGGGTAACGGAACACTTCGTCGCTGAGCTCGAGAATCTCCGGCTCGAGGATGGTCCCGCTTGCGTCCACCAGGAAGCAAGCGACGGCACGGCCTTCCTTCGCGTCGCGAATGGCTTGCCGCGGATAAGTCGGCGTCGCGCTGATGTCCGGAATGAGCGGCGGCACGAAGAACTCGGCGGCGGACGTGTACGGACCGCGAGTTTCGGCCGCGACCGCGTCCTCGCGCCGCACGCACCACCAGCCGCCCGTGGCCGTACCGGACCTCCACAGGCCGCCGAGCGTCGCGCGCGTCAAAGGCGCCGCGAATTCGCGGCCGCCGGTAAAATCCGTGAATGTGATCCGCCCGTCGTCGGCGACCCAATCCGAGATGGCAGCCCACCGACCCATGCTCGTCGCATATTGCCGCGCCCAGAGCGTCCGGCCGGCCGGCGTCAAGTGCAGCGCGAAGCGTTGGTCTTCGAGAATTCGGTTGGCGTACGCGACGCATGCCCAGATTCCGGTAGGATCGAGTCGCGGTTCTTCGCGCGCGGCGATCGAAGGACCGAACGGTGCGCAGGCCAGCAGCAAGATGCCGGCAGCCGCGCAAGGCCCACGTCCGAACGTTGCTATTGGTGCTCCTCCAACGTGATGCGCGGCCGCAAGGTCGCTTCGTTGATCATCGCCCGGATCTGCGCAACTTGTTCCGCTCGCGGACTCAACGCGGCCGCGGCGTTGAGGTCGACGCTCGCTTCCGCGAACATACCCTTGAGCCAATAGGCATAAGCGCGGTTGCTGAACGCGCGCCAGTTGCTCGGGTTGACGGCCAGCGACTCCGTGCAGTGCTCAATTGCCGTATCGGGCTCTCGCTTCGCTGCGTAGGCCGCGCAGAGATTCGAGAGCGCCGCGGCGCGGTCGCGATCGGTGTTGTCCCGTCGCTCCAAGCCTAGGCTGGTCAGGCGAATGCCCTCGTCGTAGAAGCCCGCCCGGATCGCGTCCGCGCCCGATGACAGCAGCTGATTGCCGCCGCCGATCACCGTTCGATTGTCCGGCTGGGGGTCGACCTGCGCCCAAACGGGGCCGCCGATGAGACACATGGCCAGGCCCCTCAGAATAGCGCGACCCATGGGGGCTTCCTCGTTGGATACTATACGGCTCCATGACCGGGAGCGTTTTCGAGTATAGCGCATGACCGAAGTCGCCGAAGCCGAATCGTTGATCCTCGAGCGCATGCCGGCATGGCCGCCGCGCGCCGTCGCCATCGGCGATTCCATCAGTCGCGTGCTCGCCGAAACGGTGCGCGCGGAACGCGATCAGCCCCCGTTCGATCGCGTCACGATGGACGGGATCGCGATCAGCCACGACGACTGGGCGGCGGGCCGGCGCCGCTTCCGCGTAACCGGCACTCAAGCCGCAGGCACGGCGGCGCTCGAGCTCGGGAAGCCTGGCGACTGCATCCGCGTCATGACGGGCGCGCCCTGTCCCGACGGCGCGGATACGGTCATTCCCGTCGAACGACTCGAGGTCTCGGGGGACGACGTCACCGTTGCCGCCGACGCGGTCGTCGCGACCCTGCAATTCGTGCATCGCCGCGGCAGCGATCGACGCGCAGGCGACGTGCTGCTCGAGCCCGGTGTGCGGCTCGGGCCTGCGGAAATCGCCGTGCTCGCGAGCGCCGGCAAGGCGCGCGTCGAGGTCGCGGCGCGCCCGCGCGTAGCCGCCGTTTCGACGGGCGACGAGCTCGTCGGCGTCGACGAGCCGCTCGAGCCGTTTCAAATCCGTTCGAGCAATGATTTTGCGATCGAAGCGAGCTTGCGTCGCATGGACCTCGCCGAGGTCACACGCGCGCGTCTCAAGGACGATCCGGAGGCGATGCTCGCCGCGATCCGGCGCTTACACGAGTCGCACGACGTCTTGGTATTGAGCGGCGGCGTCTCCATGGGGCAGTTCGATTTCGTGCCGGCGGTGCTCGAAAGCCTCGGCGCCGAGATCGTTTTTCACCGCATCAATCAGAAGCCGGGCCGGCCGATGTGGTTCGGGTTGAGCAGTGGCGGCAAGCCCGTGTTCGCGCTGCCCGGCAATCCGGTGTCGACGCTCGTCTGCACGACTCGCTACGTGCTGCCCGCGCTGCGCCGCGCGGCGGGACTCGATGACGCCCCTCCCGAGCGCGTGCGGCTCGCGGGCGATGTCGCCGCACCCGCAAGCATGACCTACTTCTTGCCCGTCAAGCTGTCGTCGTCGGACGAAGGCGTGGCGGTCGCCGAGCCGCGCCCGACGAATACCTCGGGGGACTTCGTATCGCTCGCCTACACGGACGGATTCGTCGAGCTGCCGCCGGGGCCGCGCGTGCACGCCGCCGGCACGGTGGCACGCCTGTTTCGCTGGTAATCGCCTTTCTTTGTAGGAGCGAGCTTCGCTCGCGATTCTTTCTTTCGCGCGGCGAAGATCGCGGCGAGACGCCGCTCCTACAAACGACCGCACGACAACCTGCTACTAGTCCGCTGTCTCGCTCAGGACAAATGCCGGCTCGATCGTCGCAATCTCGTTGGCTGAGAGGCGCGCCGCCTTCGCATGCTCTCTCCAGCGGTGCGTCACGGCGCGGAGCTCCACGAGAATGCGCTCTGCATCACGCTCTCGCAAACGGTAGAGCTCGGCAGTCCCCAAGACAGCCTCGAGGTCCGGCTCATCGCTCGCTTCGTCGAACCGGAGCGCGTGATGACGCTTGACGGGATTGGGATTCATGTCATACGCCGGTGCGAGCCGCCAGCCGGTCGTCGCACGCAGAAAGCCGTGGTTGCGAAGATGATCGTCGGTATTGCCGACCAGTGCGTTGAACACCACGCGTCGGAAGAGCTGCTCGAGATCCTGCCCGACGCCGCCGCGTGCACCATGATTCTGGATGAATTCTGCGATCTCGAGATAGCTTCCGCCTTCGCCGTCGCGCCGTTCGAGAAGCGTCATCGCGGAGACGAACAAACGACGGCCACCCGACGTGCGGTCAAACCGCCTCGAGCAAAACGTATGGTAAGCGTGGCTGAAACGTGCCAATCGATAGGTCGGAACCATGATGCCGCAAGCAGTCGCAAGCTCGTGCAATACGTGTTCCCATGCGCCCACATCGTGGCGGTCATCCGCGCTCGGAAACTTCGCTATCCAGAGCGAGTCGTCGCGGTCGCGGAAGTTTGCTTTAGGCCGCGATCCGCCGAGCGAGGTGCCGGGTGCAAGAAGCGTCGCGATCCACTCGCGATAGGCGGGAAGCTCATCGGCGTCCTCTTTCTGGAGCGCGAGGCTCACCGCTTCGAGCTCCGGCAGCGACGTGAGGGGTGGCGCGGCAAGAGCTCGATGATCGAGAAACGGAGACGCGTCGTCGCGTCGAAGCCTCAAAGCTCCGAGCCGGCATTCGTCGTGTACGCCGAGCAGATAGTCCCAGTCGACTAGGGCTCGAGCCACGCGCTGCTCGTCGCGCGCGGCGAGTCCCTCGCGGCGATCGAGCAAGACGCGGCCCCAACGATCAGGCGCCGAATCGAGAAAGATGCCAAACGTCGCGCCATGGGTCGCAAACTGCTCGCCCTCATAGAGCTCGAGGCGCGGATCGAGCGGGAAGCTGTCGACGCTCGCGAGCCACTCCGGCGAATAGGCGAACGAGAGCGCAGTTTGCGAGCGCGATCTGCGGTGAAACAGCCTGCCGACCTTGGTCAGCGGGCTGAGCTCCGGCGCGTCGAGATAAACATCAACGGCATCGGTTGCGTCTGTTCCGCGGCGCGCCATGGTCAGGTCCCGCGGCGCGTGGCTGGATCGAGTGCGAGGTCCTGGAGCTTGCGGCCGAGTGGATCGTCACGAGCGAGAACATCGAGGTCTGCGTCGAGACCGAGCACTCGCAGCACACGCAGATACGTGCCGAGGCTCACCGCCGGATCCCCCTTTTCTACGCGGTTGAGCGTATCGCGCGAAATGCCCGTGCGTTCCGCCATCAGCACCGTCGAAATCTTCCGCCGCTTGCGGGCAAGCCGGAGCCGTTCGCCGAGGACAGCGAGTTTCCGGCGGCCGGATGGGAACTGCGGTTGGACGACTCTCGGCACGATGTCCGATATAGTCGACTGTTATCTATTTTTTGTCAATAATATCGGACATACCTTGGCTGCGTGGCATCTGCCCGGAGCAAGAATCGCGAGCGAAGTTCGCTCCTACAAGAGACGTGGCTCCTACAACCAGAAGGAGACGAATACTTGCAGCACGTCGGCGCCGAAGTTGTAGAGCGGCTCCTGGCCCGGCAACGGGGCGGCCTGCGTGAGATCGCGAAAGTCGTCGTATTCGAACTCGATGCGGTCGTAGAACACGCTCACGGTGCCCCGCTCGACGAACTTCCACCCGCCGCGCAGGATGTCGTAAGTCATGCCGAGCCTCAGCGTTTGGCTCGAGAAGGTGCTGAGCTCCTTGTCGCGCGCGAGGAAGTTCTGATATTCGGCATACGCGAACAAGTCGCTGAAGAAATCAGCTTTCTCCTGCGAATAGACCCTGAGCTTGGCCTCGATGACCCAGCCGCTCTCGAGAGGATGCGTATAACCGAGCTCGAATGTATCCGACTTGATGTCCCACGTATCCGCGTACGAGCGGTACTCGCCGTGGATGGCCGCACGATACGGCAGGTAGTAGCGCAGGCGCATCGATCCCGCGTCGCTCGCGCGCGTGCGCGGGTACACCTCAGGCTCATAGCTGTAGCCCAACGGACTGCCGGTATCGACGTAGCGCACCGACCGATACGGGTTGTTCAGGAAGCCTTCATCGGTGATCGTTTCGAACGATAACCCGAGCAACAAGTTCTTGGTCAGAATTTGCGATAGACCGAGACGGTACTGCTGCCGCTCCACGACGTCGGCAAAGGCGGCATCGCCGCGGCGAGCCACGGTATCGTTCCCCAGCGAGTAGCCGAGCGAGACGGTCGTCAAGTCGCCGAAGATGTCCTGACTGATGCCGAAGCTGAAGGTCTCCGCCGTGTAGTCGTTCTCGTCGCTCTTCGTTATGCCGATATTCATGAGCCAGCGATCGTGCAAATAATCGAGACCGACCGAGAACTGCGTGCGTTCTTCGTCATACGGGCTCGCCGTCGTCACGACATCGATCGACGCGCTGCTGACCTTGTCGACGTAGTAGTTCGCGGATGCCGAGAACTTGCCCGCGAACTGTTTGCGCACCAGCAACGATGGCCCTTGAATCGTGACGCCGCCGCCGTCGTATGAGTGGAACAACACGTCCGCGCGATCTTCGGGGAGAACGCCCGCGAACGCGGAGTGCGCGACCAGCGCGAACAGCGCCAGAGCCAGAATGCCGCGTGGCCGGAATGAAGAGTCGCGAGCGAAGCTCGCTCCTACCTGGGGAGCCGTTGCCGCCACTAGTTACACCCGCAACCGCCGCCGGAGCTTCCGGTCGCACCGCGCGCGCCCTCGCGCGCTTCGTACACGTGATGAATATAAGCGCTCGAGACGGGATCGCGATCGAACGACATGATCGGATCGGCCAAGTGCTCGCGCTCGTAGGGCTTGACCCAGGGCTCGATGCTGCAGGCCCCGAGCAGTGCCGCCGCTGTCAAGAGCAGCATCGAGCGGCGAACGATGTCAACGGCTCGCATGAATGTCACTCCCGTAGCAGCGCGCGAATCTGCGTCTGGTACTCGTTTTCGTAACCCGGCTTGTAGCCGTGGTGGATGAAGCGCACGCTGCCTGCGCGGTCCACGAGCACCGTGCTCGGCATCGCGACGACTTGGTAGGCGTTGCTGACTTCGCTCTCGGGATCGAAAAGGATGGGGAACGTCACCGGCGTCTCTTCGAGAAACTTGTCGGCGCCGCTCGAGTCCTCCTCGACGTTGACGCCGAGCAGCGTGAAGCCCAAGTCGCTGTATCGCTGGTGAAGTGCCTCGAGATGCGGCATCTCCTGCCGGCACGGGCCGCACCAAGTGGCCCAGAAATTCAGCATGACGACTTGTCCCTTGAGATCGGACAGAGCGACTTGCTTGCCGGATCTGGCCGGCAGTCGAAAATCCGGCGCCGGTCCCGAAAGCTCCGCGCCCGTGCCGGACGCCGTCGCAGCCATGCCGGCTGCAAGCACGATCAACAAACGCAAACGGCCCAACCCATTCAACGTTGTCATTCTCTTCCCTCCTCGAAGACTCCCTAAAAGAAGAACGTCACGCCGAGCTGCGCGGCGATGTTGTGCGCGGTCTTTTCCTGACCCAACAGGTCGATGTCGAAAATCTGATCCCGCACGTCGGCGTGAATGGCGAGCCAATCGAGCGGCATCATCCTGATACCCAAACCGACATCGACCGTGAAACGATCGTCGCCGGCGAAATTCGTCTTGCCCACTCCGCCGATGACGTACAGCGCCGTATTCAGCGCTCGATTCCGTCCAATGAACCCCTCGCCGGGAAAAATGTTGTAGCCCAGTGACAAGTTATAGTAGGTGTATTCGCGTTCATCATCTGTGAGCAACTGCGCAGCTCCGCTCAAGCGCTCGAAGCTCGTGAGGCCGGTGTCGGTCTGACCGGCGGCCAACTCGACGAAAAATCCCTCGGTTATGTGATACGCGAAAGTCCCGCCGACCACGGTGTTGACGCCGAAATCCTCGACGCTGAGTTGCCCCGCAAAAATACCGACCTCGAAGTCCTCGGTGTCGATTTTTGCCGGCTCGATTTCGCGCCGGTCTACGTCGGGCTCGATGACGGGCGGCTCGCGCCCCGCGGTCTCGTCGATGACGCGCTGCCGGCCGCAGCCGGTAAGGCACATAAGGGCGAGCGCCGTTGCTAGAAGAAGAACGAGAAGCCTGCTTTCCATTCCCTTATTTCCTCATTGTCGTCTCGACTCGTGAATACCACGTAAGTCTTGTACTCGACGCGCAACACGAAGCGCCGCGTCAAGTAGGTGCGTGCGCCGACACCGGCGTGCGCAATCGAATCGGTGCGATCCGTCGTCGCGATCAGCGTGGCCTTCGGCTCCGTATGAATGCTTCCACCGCCGAGCGTGAAGTAAGGCGATGCGCGGCGCTCCGGATACATCGTGTGCAGGAGGTTTATGTTCGCCATCGTGCTGTCCGAAAACCGCCCCAACGCTTGGGAGAGCGACAGCTCGAACGACAGATTCGGCGTAACACTGTAGGCGGCGAACGTCGAAATCACGTTGGCGCCGCCGAAGTCGCCGTACGAAGCTCCGACCTCCCAACGCCGCTCCGCGAAATCGTCCAAAGTGAATCCCGGCACGTCGAACGGCGCGCCGTCGATCCCGAGCGTGCTCTGCAATTGGTCGCGGTGCACCCAGCCTTCCTCGGCGTTCTGGCCGCGCGGCACCAGCACCTTGAACCACTCCGTCCTGCGCTTGAGAAGCGCGATTTGCGCGCCGCGCTCGGCCACGTAGAAAATCGGGTACCCGCGGCCGGGCCCCGTATGCAGCTCCAGATAGGGATCTTGAACCGTGACTTCCCGATGTCGCTCTTGGCCCTCGGCGGCGGCTGCAAACAACAACTGACACAGCGAAACCCACAGCATCCATCGCCGCATCTAGTTCTCCGGTGCATCGAACGGGTTGTTGTAGTACTGGGCACCGATGTCGAGCCATTCCGATATGAGTCGCAGCTCGTGAACCGTGAGACGGCCTGCGTGCGTTCCGCCCGCGTCGAATACGTCGAAGAAAGACGACGCGTTGGCGCCGGCCGCGGACATCGAAGGATTCACGGTGACGGTCACGAGTATCGGGTTGCCCATGGCGTCGACGCCGTTCTGCACGAGACGGGGCTGGAGGGCGCCGTTCACGAGCTCTTGCTCGTCGTCGGCGAACAGGAGCTCACGATACGCGTTGAAGTGCGCCATCTCGTCGGCCGAGAGGCCGTCCGTCAGGTCGAGCTGCGCCGCGGGCACCGCGGTCGCGTTCATCGCATCGACGGGGGCATGGCAGCCGCTCCGCGCGCAGGTGTTGTCTTCGAGCACGGTCACCATGTCATTGGGATCGATGACGAGCCGCGTCAAGCTCCACAGCGGATGAATGTGCATCTCGTAGTTGATCGTGCCGCGGCAGTTGCTGCTCCACGAGTTGACGCAGCCGATCGTCGTCGGCGGGCTCGTCGTGAGCCCCGAGTAGCGGTATTCGACCGGAGCATCCGGCGCACGCACGTTGGGATCCGTCCATTCGTCCGTGTACACCACGTCCAGGCTCGCTTCGAGCGCTGCACAATCCGTCTGGCAGCTCACGCGCGTGCGCGTCTCGGCCATGGTTTCGCCGAAGTCGGGCACGAAGGTCGATACGGTGTTCGGGAACGGCACGCCCGTGCTCGGCGCGCCCGCGTAGGCGGGATCGAAGCTGTCGCGGCGTCCGTGCGACAGGCCGCTCTGCGGCGCGTGGCAACCGTTGCACCGGAGCTCTTCGCCCGGCAGCACTTGTATCCAGTTGCGGTGACGCGCCGAGATGCGGCGGCCGTCGGCGTCGAGCACGCTGATCGCGAGCGCGACGTTGGCCGGCACTTTCACGCGTACCGAGCCGTCGGGCTCGATCGGTGTATACGTGACGAGCTCGCGCATGCCGAGCTGAATGTTCGGACCGAATGCCGTGTCGTCGAAATCGTGCACGTCGTCGTCGGGTATCGAGACGGCCTTCTCGACGCGGAGGTACCGCGCCGGCCGCTGCGCGGCCATGGTCACGCCCGGGTCGGCGAGCGCCGGGATGTTCACGGCGCTCACGCCGTCGATGTCGTAGACGCTGCGGATGTTGAGAATGCCGACGTTCTCGGCGACGAGATCGGGATCGAGGTCGACGCCCGGAATCTTGTCGAGGATGACTTGCGGCGGCGTGCGCGGCTGTGCCGCGACGACGTCGCCGATCAGCACGCCCTCCTCACCGATGACCACCGGAAGCTGGGTCTGATTCGCGGGATCGTACATCCAGATGCCATACAGCGGCGGGGCGGCTACCGCATTCGGATCCGCCAACCGTGCGTCCGTACACGGCACGATGACGGTGTTCTCGACGAGCCGGCAGATCGCCCAGCTCACGAGCACTCGACCGGTGCCGTCCCAGAGCGGAAATGCCGAGCTGAACCGCCCGCCTTGCGATGGCGCAAGCTCGGTGGTGACCTGATTCGGCGTCGCCGGAGACTGCGCCGGACCCGGCAAGCCGGTGTTAGCGGCCGTCGGTTGCGTATTCTCGACGTAGGTCCCGGCATCGATGATGACGATGTTGCCGCCGAGATCGGGGTGATCGAACGGCCGGATGATCGCCATGATGTCGCCGTTCAGCATTTCGCGAGCGCCGACGAACTGCACCTCGGAATTGTTCGTGCCCGTCAAGTGACTTTCGGCGCCGTACAGCAACTCGAGCTCCGAGCCGTCCGGATTCATCCTATATAGATGTATGCCGTTGACCCCGCTCGCATGATCCCAGCGGCTGAACATGATCTTGCCGCTGTCGAGCACCGTAGCATCGAAGTCGTGGCTCTGGTTGAACGAGACCTGATGCAGGTTGTTGCCGTCGGAATCGATGACGTGGAGGACCAAGGCGGGATCGTTACGGTCCTCGTCCAACGCGTCGAATTGCGGCTTGCCCTCGTCGAGCAGAGTCGCCTTCGATTGCCGTTGGCGCGTGGACGCGAAGATGATCCGCCCGTCCGGCAAGTAGTGCGGCGAGACGTCTTGGCCCGCCTCGGCCGTGATGTCGGAGGCGATGATTCGCCGCAGCGTCGCCGTCGGAATGTCGTACTCCCAGATGTTCCAGGTCGGCTGGTCCTCGTCGGCGAGGTTCGGATCGAACGGACCGCGCATCGCGAACAGGACGCGCGCGCCGTCGTCGGAGATCTCGACTCCCATGACGTCGCCCATGCCTTGGGTTTCGGCCAACGTCACGTTTTGCTCCACGGCCGTCGGTGACGCACGGTCGAGCAAGTAGAGATCGGTGCCGACGTTGAAGCGCTGCGTGTCGCGCAAGTCCGTGGCGCTCTGCAACTGCATCTGCGCGTCGAAGAGCGGACCCTTCGTGTAGGCAATCGGAAAATCGAGCGCGACCGGATCCGGGTCCTGGCCCGTGCCGATGCCTACGCTGCCGTCGCCGCCGCCGCAGGCCGCGAGCAGCGTCGACATGAGCCCAAGCACCGCGCTCCGCACGCGGGCGCGCGGCAGGCTGCCGTGATCGTTCCTGGCTGATTTGCTCATAGGAAATCCCTCTCGCGTCAAATCCCTTTTAACCATGAGGGTCGATCACCAGGTTCTGCGCGTCGTGGCCCCGCAAGCGGCAGCAGAGCAGTACGACATAACATCGCGCGGCTCTGAAGCTCGATTCAACGTAATGCTTGCGCCCCGTAATAATGGGCACGTCAAATCGGCTTCGCCGTTAACGCGATCACAGAACTCATCGCGATCTTCACTCCGTAATAAATGTGATGAGGTTCTCCATGCTTGCCCCCATCACGTCCTCGGCGCTGCAAACGATTTCACTTAACTACCGTGCGGAATCATTTGCGACGCAAAAACTTGCGCTCGATCATCGAAGCGAGCTTACACGTCGGATAGCTTGTCAACGTAGCTGTCGCGGAAGGCAGACGTCTGTGAATCTCCACATTACGCATGAAATTCGTTTGTGCTGTACTTGCGCCCGCCGAATGAACCAACCTACGGGACGATGGTGATGATCAACAGCAGGATGCATTGGATGCCGACGTTCACGACGCTGAACACTCATCGCGTCATGTGGCGACTCTTCATTGCCGGCGCTCTGCTTTTGTCGAGCGTCTCGTTCGCTCTGGCCGGACAGCGAGAGCAAGCACAGCGTATCCACGATCGGCTCGCCGGCGTACCGCCGACGCCGGCCGTGCTCGACAGCATGGTCGCCGTGATCGGCAGCAATCCGCTCGCTGCGGCGGACATTGCAATGGACAACCCGCACTTCTACACGGTGACGGTCAAGAACTTCGCGGCGCCGTGGACGAACCGCGACCAGAACGTTTTCGTGCCGCTCAACGATTACACGACGCTCGTCATCGGCATGGTCAAGGACGGCGTGCGATTCGACGACATTCTTTCCGCCGACCTGCTTTACATGGGTCAAGGCGTGTCGCCAGCGCCGAGCGCGACCGGCAACGCACACTACGAGGCGCTCGAGTCGGCGATGCTGCAGTCGAATTTCGACCCGGATTCGATCGTTCCGACGACGCAATCCGGCATGTACGGCTTGCCGCCGGCGGCGACCGCCGGCGCGATGACGACGCGCGCCGCGGCGGAAGCGTACTTCATCGCCGGCACGAATCGCGCGATGTTCCGTTTCACGCTCGTTAATCACATGTGCATGGACATGGAGCAGGTCCAAGACACGAGCATCGTCCCTGACCGCATTCGTCAGGACGTGTCGCGCAGTCCCGGCGGCGACAGCCGCGTGTTCCTGAACAACTGCATCGGTTGCCACTCGGGCATGGATCCGTTGGCGCAGGCCTTTGCGCATTACACGTTCGATCCGGTGTCGGGCGGCATCCAATACGACGCGGCTCAAGTACACCCGAAGTACTTCAACAACAACGAGACATTCGCGGACGGCTTCGTGACGCCCGACGATTCTTGGAGCAACTACTGGCGCGAGGGCCGCAATGCGCTGATCGGTTGGAGCCCGTCGCTGCCCGGTTCCGGGAGCGGCGCGAAATCGCTCGGCGAGGAGCTCGCCGCGACCGATACTTTTGCGGAGTGCCAAGTGCAGAAAGTATTCACCGCGGTTTGCCTGCGCGATCCCGTCGATCAGCCCGATCGCGACCAGGTCGAGACGATGACGACGAGCTTCAGAACCGACTACGACCTGAAGCGCGTGTTCGCCGAGTCTGCCGTGTATTGCATGGGCAATTGACGGAGTCGCAACAATGCAGGACGCAATCCCTATGAACCCGCATGTCACGGAAAAGGCGATCGCACGCAATCGCGCGCGCTTCTTGAGTCTGGGCGTGGCGGCAATTGCAGTGTCGGCGTTGGCCGGATGCGGCGGCGGCAGCGGCGCGGACACTACGCAAAATCCCGCGGGTCCGCCGTCGGGCGGCTCGAGCTACAACGGCCCGGCGCCGGCGACGGCCGACATTCAGTCGTTTAAGATCAACTTGTACGACAACATCCGCAGCAACAACCGCTGCGGTTCGTGCCATAGCGTCGAAGGCGGTCAGGCGCCGATGTTCGCGCGCAGCGACGACGTCAACCTCGCCTACTCCGAAGCCAACACCGTCGTCACGCTGCCTTCGCCGCAAGACTCGGAAATGGTGAGCAAGGTCGGCGGCGGCCACAACTGCTGGCTCACGGACGACGACGCTTGCGCGGACATTCTGACGCTGTGGATCACGAACTGGGCCGGCGACATCGCCGGCAGCGGCGGCCGCAAGATCGAGCTCGAAGCTCCGGTGCTGCGCGATCCCGGCTCGAGCCGTAACTATCCGGACGACGACGGTGCCCTGTTCGGTGCAACCGTTTATCCGCTGCTCGAAAGTTTCTGCTCGAACTGCCATTCGTCGACGTCCGGCGTCAAGCAGTCTCCGTTCTTCGCCGAGGACGACGTCGCCACGGCGTACGAAGCGGCCAAGGCGAGAATGAACCTCGACGATCCGGCTACCTCGCGTTTCGTCGTGCGCTTGCGCGACGAGTTCCACAATTGCTGGACTGCGAGCTGCGCAAGCGACGCGCAGGATCTCGAGGACGCGATCACTCAATTCGCGCAAGCCGTGCCGTTGACTCAGGTCGACCCCGCGCTTCTCACGAGCAAAGCTTTGACGCTCTTTGAAGGCACGATTGCGTCGGGCGGCAACCGCTACGAAGCCAACGTCGTCGCGCTGTATGAGTTCAAGACCGGCCAAGGCTCGACCACGTTCGATACGAGCGGCGTCGATCCGGCCATGGATCTGACGTTGTCCGGCGCCGTCGAGTGGTTCGGCGGCTGGGGCCTGAATTTCACGGGCGGCAAGGCGCAAGCCTCGACGGCCACGAGCGCGAAGCTGCGCGCGTTACTCTCGGCGACGGGCGAGTACTCGATCGAAGCGTGGGTCGCGCCCGGCAACGTCGTACAAGAGGACGCCCGCATCGTCAGCTATTCGGCCGGCCTCATGCAGAGGAACTTCAACCTCGGCCAGACGATGTACAACTACGACTTCTTCAACCGCACCGACAGCTCGGACGAGAACGGCAACCCGCAGTTGTCGACGCCGGCCGCCGCCGAAGTGTTGCAAGCGACGTTACAGCACGTCGTCGCGACGTTCGATCCCGTCGAGGGCCGCAAGATCTACGTCAACGGCGTGCTCGTGACGCAAGCAGACCCCGCGCCGGGCGGCACGTTGACCGATTGGGACGATACTTATGCGTTCGTGCTCGGCAACGAAGTCTCCTCGGGGGCGAACGGCGAAGGCACGTGGACAGGCGTGATCCGTCTCGTCGCAGTACACAACCGCGTGCTCACGCCCGAGCAGATCGTGCAGAACTTCGAGGCGGGCGTCGGCGAGAAGTTCTTCCTGCTGTTCAGCGTCGAGGACCTGACCGGCGTGCCGCAAAGCTACGTCGTATACGAGGTCGCAGTGTTCGATACCTACGCGTATCTGTTCCGCGCGCCGTTCTTCGTGAGCCTCGACGGTACTCAAGCCCCCGACGGCATCGACCTCGAGGGCATCCGCATCGGGCTCAACGGCGCCGAGGCGCCGGTCGGCCAGGCGTTTGCGAATCTCGACACGGCGATCTCGAGCGCGCTCTATACCCCGGAAACCGGGCAGCCGCTCGCGTCGCTCGGCGCCGTCATCTCGCTCGAGAAGGGCCCGAATGCGGACGAATTCTTCTTGACGTTCGATCGGATCGGCGCCAATACGTACGCGCGCCCGGCGGCCGTGACGCCGCCGCCGCCCGTGCCCGTCGATCTGCCGCCGGCGTCCGATATCGGCGTGCGCACGTTCGACGAGATCAACGCAAGCATGGCGATCTTGACGGGCGTGAGCCCGCTCGACGCCGGCGTGCAAGGCACGTTCGGCACCGTGCGCCAATCGTTGCCGGCCGTGCCGAAAATCGAGGCCGTGCTCGCGTCGCATCAAGTTTCGATCGCCCAGCTCGCGATCGAGTATTGCAACGCGGTCGTCGAGGACCCCGTGGCGCGACTCGCCTTGTGGGGCCCCGGCTTCAACTGGTTGAGCCCGCCGTCGCTCGCCTTCCCCGCGTCGCAAGACGCATTGTTCGATCCGCTGCTCGACCGCGTCCTGGGCGTGACTCAGATTGCGACGCAGCCGGATCGCGCCGCGGTCGAGGCCGAGCTCGACGACCTCATCAACGGCATTCCCGGCGACCCGAGTCGCCCCGGCTTGGCGAACACGGGCGCCAACGACGACGCGCAGCGCACCGAGGACATCGGCAAGGCGGTGTGCTCGGCCGTGCTCGGCGGCGCCGCGATGCTCGTGCAGTAACGAATAGAGCGAAAACGCAAGGATCGAGGTAACAGCGATGCTGATCAAGGTCAAACGGAAGCTCAGGCATCCGGACGCTCCGCAACGCCACAACAACCACGGCCGCCCGATGACACGCCGCGAGCTGCTCGGGCAAGGATTCATCGCAGGATCCGCGACCGTGCTTAGCGGCGGAATCTTGGGCCTGTTCGCAAACCCGCGTTCCGCGTACGCGGCTCTCGCGGCGGACCTGCAAGCGCTGACGGCGGGCTGCGGCATCACGAACGGTGCCGGCAAGATTCCGTTCATCGCCTTCGATCTCGCCGGCGGCGCCAACATGTCGGGCTCGAACGTGCTCGTGGGCCGTGAGCAGGGCCAGCTCGACGTGTTGAGCACGGCAGGCTACCGCAAGCTCGGGCTGCCCGGCGATCAGGTGCCGGGCGTGCCGGAAACGACGCCGACCGCCACCAGCAACGGCGACCACACGGATACGAGCTTAGGCTTGGGCTTCCACAGCGACAGCGCGTTCCTGCGCGGCATGCAAGCGAGTTTCTCGACGATCAGCACGGCGAACGTCAACGGCGCGGTCATTCCCGCCCGGTCGGAGAACGACACGGGCAACAACCCGCACAATCCGCTCTACGCGATCCAGCGCGCGGGCGCCGACGGCTCGATCCTGACGCTATGCGGCTCGCGCAACAGCGATTCGGGCGGCAACTCGATGGCGCCGTTGATGATGGTCAATCCGGAATTTCGTCCGACCAAAGTCGACCGTCCGAGCGACGCCGTGGGTCTCGTCGATACGGGACAACTCGTCGGCTTGCTCGGCCCCGAAGACGCGACTGCCGTGCTCGAATCGATCTACCGTTTGAGCCGCGCGAAGATGGACGATCCGCAAGTGGCGACCGGCGTGACGCAGGATGCGGTCATCAAGAATCTCGTCAAATGCGGCTATCTCAAGTCGGCGGACGTGGCGGATCGCTTCGGCAACGTCAATCTCGACCCCGGCGCGCCGGTGAACGGCATCGTCGGAACCGGCGGCATCTTCAGCGATACCGAGTGGAACGGCGGCGGCGCAGACGAGTCCGAATTCCGCAAGACGGCTTCGATCATGAAGCTCGTCATCGACGGCTACGCGGGCGCCGGCTGCGTCACGATGGGCGGTTACGACTACCACGGCGGCATGCGTCAGGAGGGCGAAGTCAAGGACTTCCGCGCCGGCCGTTGCATGGGCGCGTGCCTCGAGTACGCGGCGCGCCGCGCCGTGCCTCTGGTGCTCTACGTGTTCAGCGACGGATCGCTGTCGAGCAACGGCGTCATCGACGATTCCGTCAACGGCCGCGGTAAGGGCGAGTGGACGAGCGACAACCAGGATACGGCCGCGTCGTTCTTCCTCGTGTACAACCCCGGAGGCCGGGCGCAGTTGTTGACGACGAGCGGCTTGACGGCAGCCCAACATCAGCAGATCGGATTCTTCTCGGCGGACGGCAACGTGCAACGCGCGGGCACGCCGGGCGCGAACAACGTCAATCTGCTCGTCGAGATGCTGGCGCTCAATTACATGGCATTGCACGGCGAAACGAATCTGTTCGCGAACGCGTTCCCGAATCATGGTCTCGGTGACGCCACGAATCTCGATCGCCTCACGGCGTTCGCCGCGATCGTACAAGGCACGATCGTTTCGCCCTAATTATGGTTTCCTCAAAGCGGAGCTCGTGACGACGGTGATCCGGCCAGGGACGGCCGGGTCACCGTCACTTTTTCCAGCGACCTTCCGCTCACGATTCGGACCTCTTCTGTAGGAGCGAGCTTCGCTCGCGATTCCTATTTCGAAGATCGCGAGCGAAGATCGCGAGCGAAGCTCGCTCCTACAAGCGCCTAAGCGGGCGGCGTGACGACACGGCCGCGCCAGATGCCGCCGCGGCTGAAGGCGCGCCAGGCCCACGGCAGCCAGCGCAGCAGTGCGAAGCTCAACCAGAGCGCCCAGGCGAGCATCGCGGCCTTATAGAACCACAGCGACACGGACAGCGCGCCGGAATCGGGCGTGAGCCCCGCGGTGCGGTCCGCGAACCAACTCAAGGCGTTGTAATCGACGGGCGACACGATCTGCATGTCCGGGCGGCCGAGCAGGCCGAACGGAATCGCGCCGATGAGCGCGACGAGCGCGATCACGGCCAATGCAGCCAACGCGACTTGCACCGCGTTGAACCAGCGGTTCGAGAGGACGAGCTCCGTGCGGGCGCGCCAACTCATGGCGAACGCCCATACCGCGAACAAGGCGAGCACGGGCCACGCAAACGTCGAGAGACCGAAACCGAGCAACAACCATTCGTAAGTGCCGAGCGGGCTCCATGCGAGCCGGCCGAGCGCGAAGGCAGC
>Ga0209320_10000310_pt1 | contig 25752 bp, 25 predicted proteins | sample Rifsed13ft4_FD_184008 | JGI IMG/M metagenome (GOLD analysis project Ga0209320, IMG submission 184008) | Soil microbial communities from Rifle, Colorado, USA - sediment 13ft 4 (version 2) | ecosystem: Environmental > Terrestrial > Deep subsurface > Rock core/Sediment | place: Rifle, Colorado... | reverse complement strand
CTCCCCCGATGCGATGTCCCTTCAGGCCGAGTTCGTCAATCATTTTTCCGGCGGAAGCACCGGGCGGATTCTTGAAAATGCACCCGGCGCTCTTCTCATTCAGCGGCTGCGAGGCGCGACGCTTTTCGTTACAGACTTGAATGCCACCGAGAATTTCGCGGTAGGGTTTGGCGAGCAGTTCGAGTCGCACCGAAAGCATAATATCATCCGGCCCAAAAGAACTGTGCCGATATTCGAAGTGCATTTCATTGCCTGCCAGAGTCTCGATCTGCCGTTTCGCAGCCCGGTAGAGAAGGATGGCGCGCACGTACGAGCCGATTTGCATGCCGTACGCCCCTGCGTTCATCCGCAAGGCGCCGCCGACCGTGCCCGGGACCCCGATCAGGCCTTCCATGCCGCCCAGGTCGCGCTTGGCGCACTCCATCACGGTGCGGCCCAGTTCGGTGGCGGCGGAAACATAGGCCTCGCCCGGGCCAAATTCGATGTCCCGCCTGGACGGAGCGAGCTGGAGCACGACGTAAGGCAATTCCCGGTCAGGGATCAGAACGTTCGTTCCGCCTCCAAAAAACCGCCAGGGCACGCCCTGCTCATCGAGGAGCGAAATCAGTTCCGGCAAAGCGGAAAAATTTGCAATCTGTAGGAGATCGGAAGGGCCGCCCACGCCGAGCGACGTCCAGTCGGCCATGCGCTCGTTTGGCCGGTAGGCGACGCCCAGCTCCTCGAACGCCGCGGTCACCTTGGGGTTGTCAATCCGCATGGCTTATCCGGCTTCCACTCTGCCTCGAAAAAATCTCGTCCGCAATCCTCCCCACGCTGCCCGCGCCCATCGTGAGAACGGCATCGCCGGGCCGGGCTTCACGTCGGAGCATTTCCGCGGCTTGTTCCATGTCGGCGCTGAAGCGGACGTTCTTGTGTCCGCAGGCGTGAATCGCTTCGGCCAGACGCTCCGCCGTCACGCCGGCAATCGGCGCCTCGCTCGCCGGATAGATGTCCGTCAGGACGAGCACGTCAGCCTGGTTGAAGCAGCGGCAGAAATCATCCCAGAGCGATTGCGTGCGCGTGAAGCGATGCGGCTGGAACAACATCAGCAGCCGGGCGTACCCGCAGCCGCGCGCCGCCTCCAGCGTTGCCCGAATCTCGGCCGGGTGGTGCCCGTAGTCGTCAATCCAGGTCACGCCGTTGAGCTTTCCCTTGATTTCGAACCGCCGCCCAACTCCTCGGAACTGTTCCAACCCCTGACGAATCAGATCCACCGGCACGTTCAGCTCGAGCGCAACTCCGGCCGTTGCCGCCGCGTTGCGCACGTTGTGCAACCCGGCGGAATGGATCCGAAATGCGCCCAGCTCTTCGCCTCGAAAGCGCAGGCCAAATTCGCTTTCGAAGCCGCCCGGCCGCACGTCGCTGATGAAAAGGTCAGCCTGAGCCGATGTTCCGTAGGTTAGAACGCGGCGTTTGATTGCCGGCAAAATGGCCTGCACGTTTTCGTCGTCGAAGCAAAGGACTGCCGCCCCGTAGAAAGGCACCTTGTTCACAAAATCGGTAAAAGCCTGCCGAATCTCCTCGAGATCGCGGTAATGGTCCAGGTGTTCGCGGTCAATCGAGGTTACCACCGCCAGCACCGGAGCGAGCAGGAGAAACGAGCGGTCGGACTCGTCGGCTTCCACCACCATGAATTCACCGCGTCCGAGGCGAGCGCTGGTGCCGGCGTGATTCACTTTGCCGCCCACCACAAAGGTCGGATCGAGCCCGGCTGCGGCAAGCACCGAGGCTAACATGGACGTCGTCGTCGTCTTTCCGTGGGTGCCGGCGACCGCAATCCCGAATTTCAGACGCATCAGTTCGGCCAACATCTCGGCTCGAGGGATGACCGGGATTTGCAGCCGATGCGCTTCCGCCACCTCGGGGTTGTCCGGCCGAATCGCCGCCGACACAACCACCACCTGCGCCCCGTGCACCGATTCCGCCCTGTGCCCTTCGTCCGTCCGAGCTCCGAGAGAGTTGAGCCGTTCGGTGATCGCTGAAGGCTTCACATCCGATCCCGTCACCGTATAGCCCAGAGTCAAAAGCACCTCGGCAATTCCGCTCATCCCGATTCCGCCGATGCCGACGAAATGGATCCGCTGAAATTTGCGGAAAATCTTGTTCACTTCCTGGCTATCCTCTCCAGCATGTCCACGATGTCCTGGGTTGCCCGGGGCCGCGCCAATTCCCGCGCCGCCCCTTCCATCTGCCGGAGTTTCTCAGGCGCTTCGAGCAACGTCAGAATTTCCGTGGCCAGGCGCTCCGGGGTCAGCTCTTCCTCGAGGAGCAATCGGGCTGCCTTCGCCCTTTCGAGCGCTTGCGCATTGCGCAATTGGTGCTGATCGGCCGCCTCCGGAAACGGCACCAGAATCGAAGCCCGGCCAGCGGCCGCGATCTCCGCCACCGTGACCGCGCCGGAACGGGAAACGATCAAATCGGCCTGCCCAAAGCGATCCGGCATGTCGTCCAGAAAGGCCCTCACTTCGGCGCGCATCGCTCGACGCCCATAGGCCACTCGCACGGCATTATAGTCTCGCTCGCCTGTCTGGTGCGTAAAGAACAACTCTTCCCGGCGAGGCGAAAAGAAATCCAGCGCCTCGATCATGGTTTGATTCAAGGCCAGCGATCCCTGGCTGCCGCCGAAGATCAGCACCGAGAAGGGCGGCTCATGCCGGCGCGGCGTAAGGCCGAAAAACGCTGCCCGCACCGGACAGCCCGTCAGCACCCCGCGCTCGCCCAGCCGTGCGGCTGTTTCCGGATAGGCGACCGCCGCTCGCTTGACAAAGGGCAGCACGACCCGGTTGGCAAAGCCTGGCTCGGCATTGGGCTCAAAGATCGCTGTCGGAATGCCGCACAGCGCAGCACTCAGCACAACCGGACCAGACGCGTACCCGCCGATTCCCAGAACGACATCAGGGTTGTTCCGCCGCATGACCCGACCGGCGGCGAGCAGGGCAAGCGGCAGCCGCAAGATGCTTTTCGCCAGGCGAACACCCCCTATTCCCTTGAGGGCCGCCGCCGGTATGCGTTCCAGAGGAAATCCCGCCTGCGGAACCAAGCGATTTTCGATTCCCTTCGCTGTTCCGACAAGCACCACCTCGCCGCGGCTGCGTCGCCGCCATTCCTCGGCAATCGCCAGCGCCGGGAAAACGTGCCCGCCGGTACCGCCGCCTGCAATCATCAGTTTCATTTCCTGCCAGCTCACCGCTGCCGGCTGCCCCATCAATCCGCGTGTTGGCTGAGGTTCAGCAAAATGCCCGTGCCCGCCAGCATCACCACCAGACTCGAACCTCCATAACTGATAAACGGCAGCGGAATACCTTTGGTCGGCATCAAGCCCAGGACAACGCTCAGGTTGATGAGCGCCTGGGCCGTCACCATCACCGTCAAGCCGACACCTGCCAATCGTCCAAATTCATCCGGCGCAGCGGCAGCCGCCCGCAACCCGCGCCAGCAAAAGATTCCAAAAAGCCCCACTACCAGCAGCGCTCCCACCAGACCCAGTTCCTCCGCCAGCACGGCATAAATGAAATCCGTGTGAGCTTCGGGAAGATAGAAAAGCTTCTGGTGGCTTTCCATTAGCCCGACGCCGAACACTCCGCCGCTGCCCACCGCGATGAGCGATTGAATCATCTGAAATCCCCGCCCCTGCGGATCCGCATAGGGATCGAGGAAGGCGAGGACGCGCTCGTAGCGATAGCGGACGCGGAAGATGGCAAAGTAGAGCGCGGGCAAAGCCGCTACCCCTCCATAAGCAAGATAGCGCATCCATAATCCGGCAGAGAAAAGCATGGCGACCGAGATCACCAGCAGGGCGCCTGCTGTCCCGAAATCCGGCTCCAGCATCACCAGCCCGGCGATGACCGCAATAAGTCCAAAAGCCGGCAAAAGCGTGTGGGTGACGTGATTCACCAGCCGCCGGCGCCGCTCGAGGAACCAGGCTAGGAACAGGACCACTACCGGTTTGGCAAATTCCGAAGGCTGCAGCGAGAGGTGACCAAAACGGATCCAGCGATGCGTTTGGTGCGAACGGTCGAGAAACAAAACCGCTACCAGCATGGCCAGTACAATGCCAATCGCTGTGAACACCACCGCCGGCGACTTCAGCCGCCGGTAGTCCGTCTGCATCAGCAGGAGCATGGCAGCCAGGCCCACCCCCAGCCAGAGCAGGTGGCGAATGAGAAATGTGTAGGGGCTGCCCTGCTGCTCCCGGGCAACGACGGCGGAAGCGCTGAAGACTATGACCGTGCCGATCAGACAAAGGGAGAGTGTGGCAGCGAACAGGATGCGGTCGGTTTGGAAGCGACGTGGCATGGTATTTAGCCGGCCAGTCCGCCTCGGGCGGATGCGATTTTTCGCACCTCGTGCTTGAAGACACGGCCGCGATGCTCGTAGTTTTCAAATTGGTCGAAACTGGCGCAGGCCGGCGCAAGGAGCAGGACATCTCCCGGCCTTGCCATCTCAAATCCGAGTTGCACCGCCCGGTCGAGCGTTTCCGCATGCGAGGCCGGCACGGTGCCCTCGATCTGCCGGGCTATTTTTTCGGCTGCCTGGCCAATCAAAAGCACGTGACGGGCCCGCTGCCGCAACGCGTCGCGAAGAACGGAATAGTCCGAGCCTTTGTCCTTTCCGCCCAGGATCAGAATCAACCCGCCGGCAAAAGCCTCAATGGCTTTGAGCGTCGAATCCACATTGGTTGCTTTCGAATCATTAAAGAACTGGACGCCGTTCACTTCCGCCACAAACTCCAGCCGGTGCTCGACCCCGGCAAAGGTTCGCACGCCCTCGCGTACCGATTCAGGCGATGCCCCGACCAGCCGCGCTGCGCACGCCGCCGCCAGTACGTTCTCCAGGTTGTGTGAACCCCTGAGAGGAATCTCCGCCTGTTCGAGCAACGGAGTGACCTCATTCCCCCGGCGGAAGAAAATTTTCCCCGAGTCCAGAAAGGTCCCCGCTGCTACTGGTTGAGCCCGGCTGAAGCGGTAGAGTGTGGACGGGATCTGGCCCAGAGTCCGGCTGGTTGCCGCATCGTCAGCGTTCACGATGGCCGCGTCGCTGGGCCGCTGGTTCGAAAAGATCTTCATCTTGGCGGCAATGTAAACGTCAAAACTCGGATGACGATCCAGATGGTCAGGGGTCAGATTCAAAAGCACGCCGATGTCTGGCCGAAGTTTTTCCGTCAGCTCGAGCTGGAAGCTGCTCAGTTCGCACACCGTCACCGAGCGCTCGCTGGAAGTTTCGACCAGAGAGATCAGCGGCACCCCGATGTTCCCCCCCACCTGCGTGGGGATTCGAGCCACCGAGAGCATATGGCCCAGGAGAACCGAGGTTGTCGTTTTCCCGTTGGAGCCGGTTACGCCCACCCAGCGGCCGCGCAAGAATCTTGCCGCCAGCTCGACTTCGCTCCAGATCGGGACGCCCGCGGCGCGCGCCGCTTGCAACTCCGGCAACTCGGCTGGCACACCCGGGCTCGGCAGGATCAGGTCTTGATCCACAAAGGTCTGCCAGCGGTGCCCGCCGCATTCCAGGGCAACCCTGAGGCGGATCAGCTCACCAGCTACTTCCCCAAGCTCTGGCTCAGGACGGATTTCGCTCACGGTCACCCGCGCTCCCCGGGCCGAGCAGAAGCGCGCCGCAGCCACGCCGGTGCGTGCTGCTCCCACCACCAGCACCCGCTTGCCTTCGAGCGAAACCGGTTCGAATCCCGCCATGGCCGCTCTACCTCAACTTCAGCGTGGTCAGCGCAAAGAGCGCAAACACCAGCGCCACAATCCAAAAGCGAACGATGATTTTCGATTCGCTCCACCCGGAAAGCTCAAAGTGATGGTGAAGCGGAGCCATCTTGAAAATACGCTTGCCCGTCAGCTTGAAGCTCCCTACCTGCAACAGCACCGAGAGAGCTTCCAACACAAATACCCCGCCGATGAAAAAGAGCAGAATCTCTTGTTTCACGATAACCGCCACCGTAGCCAGCCCGCCCCCCAGCGAGAGCGACCCGACATCGCCCATGAAGATTTGAGCCGGGTGGGCGTTGTACCAAAGGAATCCGAGGCTCGCCCCCACCAGCGCCCCGCAGAATATCGTCAGCTCTCCCACGGCGGGCAATTTCTCAATGTCGAGATAGTCGGCAAATCTTGCGTGCGAGGTCACGTAGGTCAGCACCGTCAACGCGCCACCGGCCACCACCATGCAGCCGATTGCCAGGCCGTCAAGGCCGTCGGTCAGATTGACGGAATTCGAGGAGCCAACGATGACCAGCGAAACAAAAATCAAGAACGGCAATGCCGCCAACGGCCAGAGATAGGGATTGACCGTCAGCGAATGCAAAACCAGGTCAGGCCGAAGGTTCTTGAAGAACGGAACGATCAGCGCGGTCGAGTAGCTTCCGTCGGCAGACATCAGAACCAGCGCCGCGGCCAGGATGAAGCTGGTGAGAAACTGGAGAGCAAGTTTTGTCCGCCCCGTAAGGCCCAGGCTGCGCCGGCGCACGATCTTGAAGTAATCGTCTAAAAATCCGATCAGGCCGAAAGACATGAAGCCGAACAAGGCCAGCCAAACGAAGGCATTGCGCAGGTCCGCCCAAAGAATCGTCGGGATCACAACGGCGATGCTGATCAACACGCCCCCCATGGTCGGCGTGCCCGCTTTGGCACGATGCGAACTCGGCCCCTCTTCGCGGATGTACTGGCCGACCTGAAATTCTTTGAGCCGGCGGATCAACCAGGGCCCGAACACCAAGCAGAGAAAAAGCGCCGTCAGGCTGGCGTAGGCCGTGCGAAATGTGATGTATCGAAATACGTTGAAGGGATGGAAGTGGGGATAGAGCACATGGTAGAAGAGGTAGTAGAACATGCTAGCTCGCTTCCCTGGCCGCTCCCGAATCTTCGGGACGAGGGTTCGGGACACGCAAAGGATAACGGGTTTTCAGCGCGTCGATCACCTGCTCCACGCGCACCGCCCGCGAACCTTTGACCAGGAGCAAGTCTCCCGGTTGGATCCATTCCGGAAAAAATCGAGCCGCTTCTTCGGCCGTCTCAAAAAAATGTGTCCGGTCCGGCGACAGTCCGGCGGCGATCGCCCCCTCGACCAGCGCAGCCGCATCGCCCGCGATGCCGAAGACCCACTCCAGCCCGGCTCTCGCTGCCCTTTCCCCGCAACGCCGATGCAGAACGCCGGACGTTGGCCCCAGTTCTTTCATTTCCCCGGCGACCAGGGCGCGGCGACGATATTCGCTGAAGTGAGCTACGAGCTCGATCATGGATTCCAGCGCCACCGGATTCGAGTTATAGCAATCATTCACCACCGAAAATCCAGGGGCAAAGTGAAGCAGCTCTCCGCGCATCTTCACCGGTCGGCTGGCGGCAAGGCAATCGGCTGCCGCTTCCGGCGTTACGCCATAGTGGGAAGCGGCCGCAAACGCCGCCAGCGCGTTGCGGACGTTGTGCTCGCCCAGCAGCGGCATCCGGAATGGCCACCGCCCGGCCCGGTTCACCACCTCAAACGTCATCCCCGCAGCACCCCGGTGCATAATGCCGTTCGCGCGAAAGTCTGCTCTCTTGTCCAATCCGTAAAAGATGACCTTACCCCGGCAAAACCGGGAAAAGGATTTCACGCGGCCATCGTCCGCGTTCAGAACGGCGATCGAGTCATCCCCGGCGAGCCCTTCCACCAGCTCTCGCTTGGCCAGCGCAATCTCCTCGACGGAAGAGAAAAACTCCAGATGAACGGGGGCAACGTTGGTGACAATGCCCAGGTTCGGCTCGCAAATCTCCGCCAGCCAGCGAAGTTCCCCTCGATGCGACATCGCCAGTTCGAGGACCGCCGCCTCATGGTGCGGTTCGAGCTGTAAGAGCGAAAGCGGCAGTCCGTACTCGTTGTTGAGATTTCCCTCAGACCTGAGTACTTGAAAGCGAGTGGCCATCATGGCGGCCAGGATTTCTTTGGTGGTGGTCTTTCCGGTTGAGCCGGTGATGGCCAGAACGGGCCGGCCCCATTCGCGCCGCACCGCCCGAGCCAGCTCCTGAAGCGCCACCAGCGTGTCCTGCACCCCCATCAGGCGCGAACGGAAGTTTTCCGGATAGGAAGGGAGGCGATGCTTATCGACAATGGCTGCCGGGGCTCCCGCCTCGAGAGCCGGAAGAACAAAATCATGGCCGTCAAAGTGCGGCCCGCGAAGCGCAACGTAAAGCTCGCCCCGCCGGAGCGTGCGCGAGTCAATGGAACAGCCTGCAATGGGAAGAGAGCTATCCCCGCCGACCGGCACCGGCACACTCAGAGTGCGGCATATCTTTTCAACCGACCATCGCACCGCTCAATTCCTGCTGCTTCCCTCACGTTTCGGAGAAATCCGTTCCGGACTGGCAGCAGTCCTCCCGTAGCCGAGCTTGCGCAGTACCGCGCGGGCGACCTCCCGGTCGCTGAACGGAATCACGCGATCCGCCAGAATTTGACTTGCCTCGTGTCCTTTGCCGGCAAGCAACACGAGATCGCCGCCGGCGGCCATTTCAAGCGCGACTTCGATCGCCTTGGCCCGATCCGGTTCAATGCGGTAGTTGGCTCGCACTTTTTGAAGACCTACCAGAGTGTCGTTGATGATCCCGAGCGGATCCTCACCGCGCGGGTTGTCGCTGGTAAGAACGCAGAGGTCGCTGAGTGACCCGGCCGCTTCTCCCATAAGGGGACGTTTGGTCCGGTCGCGGTCGCCGCCGCAGCCAAATACCGTGATGATGCGGCCGGACGGCCTCGACCCTGCCGAGGCCGACCGGAGCTCGCGCGCCGTTTCGAGCAAGTTGCGCAGCGCGTCGTCGGTGTGAGCATAGTCCACGATGAGGGCAAAAGGCTGGCCTTCCTCCACTCGCTCAAATCGCCCGGGAACCACTTCGAGCCGGGCAATCCCCTTCTCCATCGCTCCCCGCTCCACACCCAGCGCGACGGCAGCGGCGATAGCGGCAAGGATGTTGTACACGTTGATGCGCCCGACAAGCGAGGAGCGAACCGAAATGGCCCCGCAGGGAGATTCCACCGCAAATTCCAGCCCTGCATGGGAGAGAAGAAACTTCTTGGTGTTGATATCGGCCCCGGATTTGAGCCCGTAAGTGACCACCCGCTCCACGCCGGCGGCGAAGAGTTGCTCGGCCCAAGCGTCATCGGCGTTGATGACGCCGATGGAGGCGGGTCCGGCGCCGACGCCGGCAAAGAGCTTTTTCTTGGCGTCAAAGTAAGCCTGCATCTCACCATGAAAATCGAGGTGGTCGCGTGTCAGGTTGGTGAAGACCGCGGCGGCAAACTTCAGCCCAAACAAGCGGTCGAGCGCCAGGCCATGCGAGCTGGCCTCCATGACGACGTGCGTGCCGCCGGCGGCGCGCACCTCAGCCAGAAACCGCTGCAGATCGAGGGACTCCGGCGTGGTGGTCAAGGCAGGAAAAGCAGACGCCGGAGTCCGATGCTCGATCGTGCCAAACATGCCGGTAAGATGACCGGCAGTCCGCAAGATGGAATCGAGGAGATAGGTGGTGGTGGTCTTGCCGTTGGTTCCCGTAATGCCAACCAGCGTCAGGGCGCGGCCAGGATTATCGTAGAAGTTCGCGGCCGCCTGGGCGAGCGCTTGGCGCGCATTCTTGACCCGTGCCCAACAAATATTTGTGGAGGGGGGTTCCTCGCTAACGACCGCCAGAGCCCCGCCGGCCACCGCCTCCCGAATGTAGAGATTGCCATCCGACTTCGCGCCGTGCATCGCAAAGAAGACGTTGCCCGGCTGAATTTCGGCCGAATGATAGGCGAGGCCGGAAATCTCCGGGTTAGCGGCGACGGGCTCCAGCAACTCGACGCCGCGCATGAGGTCCCTCAGTTGCATGCAAGAACCCACCAGTATGATCGGCCCGGCCGGGCGGGGCAAAGTCCCCGAGCTTCCAGGCGAGGGGGTTGGGAGCCTCGTTATGGTTGGATGCAGTTTTCGGTGCGCACGCATCCGGTTTTCCCGCCACGGCCCTACATTTTCTTCCCCGTTCGCTCCCTTGCCCTCACGAAGGTTCGGGAATGGGCCTCTCCGATGCGGGCAAACCGAACCGTCAGGCGCGAGCCTGGGGGCACGCGACTCCCCGCCGGCGGAATCTGCTCCGCGGCTATCCCGTTGCCCACCAAAATCGGGCTCAAACCCAGACGGAAACACTCCTCGGTCACTTCCCGAACGCTCTTGCCGATGAAACTCGGAACTTCGACGCCCGGCTGCGTGCTCCAGCCTACGGTTCCCTCAGTGTTTGGCGCCGCGGAAAAAGAAGCCGCGGAGAGAGCTGGGGTTCGCGGCATCGCATCCCCGGCTACCGCCTCGACCTGACTGGAAGCAAAGTCAGTCAGGTCCATTGCTTCCTCTCGTGCCTCCCCCCGCGCCTGCTCAAGCGGTCGAAAAGGAACATCGTGGGAGATGTCCAGATAGGTCAGAACCTGCTGGGCAATCCGGCTGAAGACAGGCGCAGCAACTTCCCCGCCCTGATGGGCTCCTACGGGACTGTCCAAAACCACGATGAGCGAAATGGCCGGGTTGTTCAGGGGTGCAATCCCCACAAAGGAAGCGACATACTGCGAGCGAGAGTAGGTGCCGGTAGCGGGGTCAAGTTTCTGCGCTGTTCCGGTCTTGCCGGCGGCGGTGTAACCATTGAGTCGAGCCCGCTGCCCGGTCCCCTCCAGCACCACTCCCTCGAGCATCCTTCGCATCATGGCGGCGGTGCGCGGGCTGATCACTCGCCGTCCCTCGGGCGCCACCCTTTCTGGCGTCCCACCCGAGCGATGGATTTCGCGCAGGATGTGCGGCTGATAGAGCACGCCGCCGTTGCCGATGGCCGACATGGCATCGAGCGCTTGCAGCGCGGTGACGCCCACCTCCTGTCCCATGGAGATGGAGCCGATGGATATGCCCGACCAGTTCTCAATCTGGCGAAGCAGGCCGCGGTTTTCACCGGGCAGCTCGATGCTGGTTGGTTGGCCGAACCCGTAGGCGCGAATGTAATCGTAAAACTTCCGCTCGCCCAGCCTCAGGCCGATCTTGATCGCGCCAACGTCGCTCGAGTGGCTCAAAACTTCTGCGACGCTCAAGGTGGCAAAAGGCTTGTGATCCCGGATGCGGTGGTTGGCCAGCACGATGGAACCGTCTTGGCAGTCGACCAACTCCTCCGGCCGGGTCAAGCCTTCTTCCATGGCTGCCGACAAAGTGATCATCTTGAAGGTGGAGCCGGGTTCGTAGGCAGCGCTGATGGCGCGGTTGACGCGAGCTTGCAGCTTGCTCGCGCTTACGGCGTTGGGGTTGAAGGTCGGCGCGTTAGCCATCGCCAGAATTTCGCCGTTGTTCGGGTTTTGGACGATGACCGTGCCGGCCAGGGCACGTGTCTTTTCCATCGCCGCGGCCAATTCTTTTTCAGCGACATATTGAATGTTTTCATCTAGCGTGAGCACCACGTTGGCGCCGAGGGTGGCCTCCGTTTCCGAGCGATCAAACGAACGTCGGCGGCCGTCGGCAAGGATAAGCAGCCTTCCCGGGCGCCCGCGCACCAACGCGTCCATGCTGTACTCGATGCCGCCCAGGCCTTTTTCGTCAATGTCCACGTATCCGAGGGCGTGTGCCGCCAGCGTCCCTTTCGGATAAAACCGGCGGTTTTCCTTTTGGAAGTAGATTCCCTTCAGGTTGAGCCGGCGAATTTGCTCCACTTGGACGGGATCAACCTTGCGAGCGACCCAGCAAAACGAACGCGAGGACCGAAAGCGGGAGAGTAGCTCTTCGGATTCCGTTTTGAGGATCTTGCCCAGCAGCCGGCTGGCCAGCCTCGGGTCCGCCAGCTCCGATGGCACGGCAAAGCAGGAGTCAACCTGGATGGACATGGCCAGCTCGCGACCGTTGCGGTCGAAGAGGATCCCCCGCTTGGGGGTCACTTCCACCAAACGTTGTTGCTGGCGTTGCGCGCGGGCCCGCAATTCCGCGTGTTGGAAGAGTTGCAGATGGACGAGCCGCCCGGCAACCACCCCCAGCCAGAGAAATGCCACCAGGGCGAGCGTCCGACCCCGAAGCTTCAGGTCGGTGTGCGGGGCTCTCCGATCTTCACCAACAGGGCGTCTCCCGGACAAGCAAAGCGGTCCGTCGGGCGCTCCACCGGGCACGCCGCCGTTGGCGGACCCCGCTGCCAAATAGCTCATTGTTCCCTCAGACCACCTGGGCCATCACTCCCGCTCAGACACACTCCGCACGGCCGGCTTGTTCCTCCAAGCCAGGCCTGCCCACCTGTCTGCCCCAGGCGGATCAGCCTTGGCCCGAGGGCGGAACCCGCCGGTGGCGTGTGGTAGTGCCCTTCCAACTATTTGCCCTATGACTCTCGCTGTATCGCGATGACGGCGGTAGGCGGTCGTCTTCCTTCCCTCTTAGCTTTCTCAAGTTGGAAGGGCCCTAGTCGGTGCTTGGGATGGGTGTGGCTCTGGCCGCTGCCGGGTGTCCTGCACGAGCGATGACAGGCTCAGCCGTTGCGCCGGGAGCCACGCGCATCCGTTGAGGTGGGCTGGGCACCACCAAGCCCAGCTCAGAACCGGCAATGGCGTCGATCCGCATTGGGTCGCGGAGAGAAGCGGCTTCCAGGCGGAGTTGACGGTTCAGCTCCATCGCCTGCTCGCGCTGCTCCTTGAGTCCTTCAATCTGGTAGCCCAACTGGATGCACTGGAAATGCTGCCAGGAGTAGAACAGCGCCCCCAGCAGGACGACCGACGCAAGCAGCAGCAATTGCCCGCACTCCCGCCGTCGAGCCGGATCGACCGCTCGCACCAGACGCGAGTTATCTATTGCCTTCACGTAGTAAATTTCAGTCATTGCACGACCGCCGCACGGTTCAAGATCTCTGCTGCCCGCAGGCGCGCCGAGCGCGCCCGCGGGTTCTGCCGAATTTCTTCGGGCGTGGGCCTGACCACTTTCTTGGTCAGCACGCGCAACACACCCTGTGCCTGGTGCCGCCGAAAGTGGGTCTTGACCAAGCGATCCTCAAGGGAGTGATAGGAGAGAATGACCCAACGCCCGAACCGAGAGATCGTGGCGGGGGCCCGCCTGAGAAACTGCTCGAGCTCCTCCAGCTCTTGATTCACCGCAATCCGCAGCGCCAGAAACGTTTTTGTTGCGGGATGCAGTTTCTGCCTTCCCCTTGCTTTTTGGGCCCCCACCACAACTTGCGCCAGGCGGAGCGTGTCCCGAATCGGTCGCGCCCTCACAATCGCCCTGGCAATCCTTCTGGAATTCGTTTCCTCACCCAGCTCATACAGCAGGTCAGCCAGTTCCCTTTCGTCGGTCGTGTTGACCAGCTCGGCCGCAGTGATCTTCAGGCCCGGATCCATCCGCATATCCAGCGGCCCGGCCTCCTGAAAGGAAAACCCAAATTCGGGCCGCTCCAGTTGCAAGCTCGAAACACCCAGGTCAGCCAGTAAGCCGTCCACCGGGGGAAGTTGCAGCTCCCGGGCGACCTCGTCCACGCGACTGAACTCTGCTTGCACCAGCACTGCCCTCCCCCCGTAGCCTTGCAGTCGCTCCCGGGCAACCGCCAGCGCCCGGGGGTCTCGATCGATCCCGATCAACCTTCCCGTCGTCAGCCGGCTCAGAATCGCTTCGCTGTGGCCGCCGGTTCCCGCGGTCGCGTCCACGTAAGTCCCATCGGGCTTAACCGCCAGCCAGCCAATCACCTGCTCCAGCAAAACCGGCCTATGCCATACGACCACTACAGGCCCAGTTCGTCCAACGTCTTCTCATCATCTGTCGTGATCGGGTTCTTCTTGATCTCTTCCATAAACCGCTGGTGATTCCAGACTTCCAGATAGGTCAAGCAACCAAGGACATCAACCTCGCCTTTCATCTGCGCTGATTCGCGCAAGACCGCCGGAATCAAAACCCGCCCCTGGTTATCCATCGTCACAAGTTGGCCGAAGTAGTTGGCTCGATTCAGGAACTTGCGCTTCGTCTTGTGGAAGCTGCCCAGTTGCGCCACCTTCGCCTCGATCCGGCTCCAGACTTCGTAAGGGTAAATCCGCACGTAGTCGCCGTTCAGACTGGTGACGTAAAACTGCCCGGAATAGCCCTCTTTCATGGCCTTGAGAAAGACCACGGGAATCTTCAGTCGGCCTTTTTCGTCCACCTTCGCCGGATAGTTGCCGCGAAGCATGTCTTCCCACTGAGATCGGGCTCGGCTTGGGTCCCCGCCTCACCACAGCTTGACACTGGTTACCACTTCAACCCACTGTTGCCCACGGATTGTACGCAGGCGCAAAAGCTTGTCAAGAGAAAAATGACGGTTCGGATGCCTTTTGGGAAAATTTTTTTCGACTCCTGCTGATTTCAACGAGCGCTAGGTGTCTGGTGCGCTCCAGCCACTAGATTTGGTGTGGGCTGATTGGTATCGGAGACCGGAACCATAAAGGGAAAAGGGGTGGGGATCGAGCGGGGCCGCTAAAACAGGGAGCCGGCTTGCGGTTTCATTTTGAAATTCAGACGCAGGCGCCGGGGATGGCGCTCGAGCAAGCAGGCTGCGGAAGAAAGCTCAGCAACCGCATCCACGGGGAAAGGGTCCCCGTTGTCAGAAGGGACGGATCCAGTTGCGTTCTGGAGTGACTACTCTCGGCACCCTTTGGGGGAGCGGATGGCCCGGCAGCGGACTAGGGGCTTGACTCGGCGGGTGGGGCAACGCGGGGGCCGCCGAGATGGCTCAGGTCGATCAGGAGCGAGCGCTCCGGATCGCTGAGCCCCTGAGTGAATTCTGGGTCATGGAGGCGCAGTGCGCGCTCGTCGGGCGAAATGTCTCGCAGTTCCCGCAGTTTCCCGGCGAGCAGCCGGCGCCGCTCTGGATCGAGAGCTCGCCAGCGAGGAAAAATCTCTTCGCGGACTTTCCGGCGTTGTTCCGGGGTCAGGCCTTGCCATGCTCGTTGCCGGTTCAGCAGCATTTGTTGCCGTTCGGGTGGCAAAGCGTTGAAACGGCGGAATCTCTCCAGGATTACAGCTTGTCGCTCCGGGGGCATGCGACGAAAGCGTTCGTCGTTAACAATCACTCTTTCGCGCTCCTCCGGGGGCAGATCCTTGATGCGCTCCCAGAGCTGTGGCGCGACGGCAGCCCCGCCGCGATCAAATGGCCCCTGTTGCTGCCCGGGTCGAGGAAGCGGTCTCCCGCCCTCTTGGCGCCGCCGCTCTATCTCCCGCCTGCGCCGTTCCTGCTCGGCGCGATCGGTGGGGGGAGGCATGCGCTGCGCGCCCATTCCCGGGCGCCGGGGCGGCCCGTCCCGGCGGAGCCCTTGGGCTGATACCGACGGGATGAAAGACAAAAGCACGACCGCTAGCACCAGCCCGATGCTGACTTTCCGACTTCGACTCATAAGGTTTCCCTACATCTCCTTGCTGGACTGCTTTTGCGCCGGCAACTCCGAGAGAGCCTCGAAGCTATCCAGCATTTCGTAATCCTCCAGCACCGGCAAGTTCACAAGGAGTTTCAATTGCTCATCGGGGTTCGTCAACTCGCCGGCTTGCATTTGCACCGGGGCGAGCCCCCCGCCGGTCGGCGTCGCCCGCATTGGACTGTTCGGTTCTGGCATGCGCACGAGCACTAAGGCCAAGGCCAGCAGGGCGCCGGTGGCGAAAACCATCCGGAACTGCGGCACCAGCCAACCCCAAAGCGAACTCACCGTAACAGGCGCAGCTTGCAGGCGCTCCCGCAAACGCAGGTCAAAGGCAGGGGAAGCTTCGATGGCCGGCATCTCGTCGAGAGCATCCCAGAGCCGCTGAAACTCTTCAGCTCGCGAACGGCATGGGGCGCAGGCGGCAAAGTGTCGCTCGAGTTCTTCTCGCTCGGTGGCGCTCAGCCGGCCGTCGAGAAAGCCAATCATTCGATTTTCCAGGTCCGCGCAATTCATCTTGCACCCCCCGCTTTGTCCGGATGCACTGGGAACCCGGCCTCGTCCCTCCCGCAGGGGGGTTCGACGAGGGGCTTCAATCGTTCCCGTAGGGTTTCATAGGCCCGAAAGAGAAGCGATTTCAGGGCCGATTCCGAACAGCCAATAATCTTGGCAATCTCGGTGTATTCCATGTCCTGATACTTGTGGAGGAAAACGGCTGTCCGTTGCTTCTCCGGCAGCGCCCCGACGGCCTGGCGAATGGCCCGGGCCCGGTCCCGCTCCATCATATCCTGCTCCACCGTCGGCCGGCAGTCGGCAACCTGCGTGACCGGGAAGTCGCTTTGTTCGTCCGTTTCATCGGCGGCTACCTCAAGCGCCTTGGCCGCCCGACCATCCCGGATGGCATTGAGCGCCAGGTTGCTGGCAATGCGAAACATCCATGTCGTAAACTTGGCAGTGGGCTTGTAATCCTTCCGCGCGCGATAAACACGGAAGAAAACCTCCTGCGCCAGTTCCTCGGCTATCGCCCTATTTTGGAGCATGCGATAGAGGAAGTTAATGACCGGCGAGCGGTAGCGGGCCAGGAGCAGCTCAAAGGCTGTCTCATCGCCCTCCTTGACGCCAAGCATAAGCTGGACGTCAGTCGGCGCCATCACTCCCACACCTCGTTAAACCCTTATGCCATCAAAAAGTTGCGCCTATCGGCCGGGCGCAGGGGCGGGGACAGGCAGAAAGTTGACTTTAGGCGCCTCCCGGGAGCCTTCACTCGCCTGAAAGTAGGCGTCATTAGGTCGAAAGCCGGCCCAACCGGCGAAGATGTTGTTCGGAAACAGTTGAATAAAAGTGTTATAGGCTTGCAGCGTCTCGTTGTACTTGCGCCGCTCGACGGCGATCCGGTTTTCGGTTCCGGCTAGTTCGTCCTGCAAGCGAAGGAAATTCTCGTTTGCTTTGAGGTTGGGATAGTTTTCGACGATGACCAGGAGCCTGCCCAGCGCGCCATCGAGCTGGGAGTTGGCTGCGATCCGGTCAGCGGGCGTTCGGGCAGCGTAGAGAGCGGCCCGGGCATTGGCAATGGCTTCAAAGACGGTCACTTCATGCTTGGCATATCCCTTCACTGTCTCGACCAGGTTGGGTATCAGATCGGATCGCCGCTGAAGCACCACGTCCACGTCCGACCACTGCGCCTGAACGGCCGTATTCAGGCGAACCATCTCGTTGCGCCGACCAATATACACGTTGGCGAAGGCAACCGCGACAATCGCCAGAATCACGAACACAATGACGGCTGTTTTCATCCCCTGACCTCCTCAAACTCGAAATAATCTATCATAGCCTCGGGGCAAAAGCCCCCGGCCCTCGAAAATCGAAATTCGAAAACCGAAAAACGGGTGTCGAATTTCGAGTTTCGAGTTTCCATAGGCACAGGCATCAAGCACGGCGGTCCAGCTCCTCGATGACCCGTTCAACCTGAGCCAGGTAATTTTCGAAAAGCGCCCTTCCCTCTGCCAGAGGAAAGCTGCGCCCGGTCTGGCGAATATCCAGCAGGGCAAGAAAGGGAGAGGCATCGAGGCCAAACGCGGCGGCGAGGGCGTCGAAAACTTCCCGCTTCTTTGCTGGCGCTGGCTGGCCAACTACGACCAGCACATGCCGAAAAAGCGCCCCAAAGGTAGAAACGGAGGCCAGCAGGAGCTGCTGCAATGCGCGCTGGCTGTGATGGCTGGCCATGTATTGCTCGCGGAGGCGAAGCAATTTGCTGCGCAACTCATGCTCGAGCTGGATGCGGTGGCGCTCCATCGGAACCACCATGGTCGCAAAAAGGTCGTCGCCATGGAGGAGCTTGTGCTGCATCTTGATGTCGTAGAATTCGATCGGAAACACATCGGCGGAGCTGCGAATCTCTTCCTCCGTCAGCAGCAGCGGTGCCGGATGGCCTTTCTTGATCCACCAGCGGGCCACTTCGTTGCCCCTCTCAAGCTGCCCCACACCAAGCCGGTGCAGCACGCAGAGCACGTTCAAATCCGAATGCTGCGGGTGGAAATCCCCGGCCGCTGCCGAACCATAGAGCACCACCGAGCGAAGGTCTGCGCCGAAGGCAGACTTGATCTTTTCCACGAGTCGGTCAACGTCTTCATTCATCGGAGACCCCTTTCACCGTACTCCACCTCACCAAGAGCCTGATGCTCCGCCTCCCCCGAAACTGCCCCCGCCGAATCCACCAAAGCCGCCCCCGCCGCTCCATCCCCCGCCGGTGCCGCCCCCAAACCATCCACCCCGCTGCCCTCGCCGGGCGGAGCTGCCAAGGAGCAGCCAGAACAACCATCCGATTCCTCCCCCGCCGCCCACAAGCAAAAGGAAGATCAGGAAAGCAAGGACTCCCAGCCACCTGGGCCCTTCCGGCTCTTCACGGGGAACCCGAATACGGCCCGGCGACTGGTAGTCCAGACGGGCGCCTCTGTCCCGTGCAATGATCTCAGCGATTTGGGAAGTGGCTTGAAGCAGAGCGGCGCCATAGTTTCCGCTGCGGAGGAGCGGCCGCCATTCCCGCTGGATGCTTCCGACGCGGCCATCCGGCAAGATGGGCTCCAGCCCGTAACCGACCTCGATACGTGACCGGCGATCGCCTATGGCTAGAAGAATCATCAAGCCGCGGTTATCGCCCCTGTGCCCGACGCCCCAGCGAATCGCCAGCCGGTTCGTGAAATCTTCGATGGATTCGCCTTCAAGTGACGCAATCGTGACAATGGCAATCTGCGCGCCCGTTTTCCGGTCCACCTCCGCGCAAAGCTCTTCCAGCCGCCGCGCGCTTTCCCGGTCAATCACCCGGGCAAAATCGTTGACGTAGCCGGAATATTGAAATTGTTCCGGCGAGATCGCCCGGGAATCCGTTGAAAATGCCGGCAGGAGGGTAGCCACAAGAAGAATGGAGCGTGCTCGAAGCATGTCTTAGATCGGCGCCAGTCGCTTCAGCAGAAGCAGCAGCGCCAGCCCGATGAACACCACCACCGCCATCTTGACCCCCGGCTCGCGGTTGACTTCCGGCATCAAATCGCTGGCCGCTACGTAAATCGCTACCCCGGCCGAAAGCGGCAAACCATAACTCACCGCCGGGCGCACCCAAGCCATCAAGAGCACTCCCGTGAGGGTCGCCACACCGAGCGAAAGAGCGGAGAAGAATCCGGTCGAACGGCTTCGGCCGCTCGCCACCATCAACGACGCAAGGGTGAACCCTTCCGGGATTTTGTGCAGGAACACGGCAACGAAAATTACCCAGCCGAGCCAGGACGAGACAATAAATCCGGAAGCAATCGCCACCCCGTCAAAGAACGCGTGGATCGCCAGGCCCATCCAAGCGCTCAGGCTGACGGCTGGCGCAACCACGTGCTCGGTATGCGTCTCTTCGCCAAAGTGGAAGTGCGGGGCAAGCGTATGTTCGAAGAGGTGCACCAAAAAATAGCCAACCAGCGCCAGCACCATGCTCCGCTCGCCCACCAACCGAAAGCTTTCAGGGAGCATCTCGATCATGGCCGTGGCCAGCATGAAGCCAGCCCCCAGCGCGATAAAATACTTCAGGTACTCGCGCGACCAATGCCGCCAGACGATGATCGCCCCGCCCAGCGTGTTGGCCGCCGCCGCCGTCAGCCCCAGGCCGACGCTGATCCACATTCGATGTGTGATTTCCGCTTCCATCGTTATCCGCTATGGCGAAAATAAATCACGTCGCCATCTTCCACAATGTATTCCTTGCCTTCGAGCCGCAACCGCCCATGCTCGCGGGCCGCGGCGATGCTGCCCCATTCCGCCAGATCCTTCCAGGGCACCACTTCCGCCTTGATAAACCCGCGTTCGAGATCCGTATGAATGGCGCCGGCCGCTTTCAAGGCGTTGGTGCCGCGACGAATCGTCCAGGCACGGCACTCCACCTCACTGTAGGTCAGAAAGGACACCAGCCCCAGCAGGGAGTAGGTAGCATGGATCAGGCGCTCCAGCCCGGATTCTTTCAGCCCGTAGGCCGCCATCAGCTCGGCTGCCTCGGCGTTCTCAAGCTCGGCCAGTTCGGATTCCAGCTTGCCACAAACCGCCGCCACCGCCGTTCGCGGCCCGGCCTGCAATTTGGAGAGATTATACTTTTCCACCACCCGATCCACCTCGGGCGCGTCCTCATCCCCCAGGTTCATCACATAGACCATCGGCTTTTCGGTGAGGAACATGAAGCCGCGCAAGATGCGGGAATCATCTTCGCTGAAAGTCATCTCCCGGAGCGGCTTCCCCTGCTCGAGCGTGGCTTTCGAACGCTCCAAGAGGTGTAGTTCGCGCTCCAGTTCCGGATCCTTCGTTTTCTTTAGGTCGCGCGCGAGCCGCTCCATCCGTCGCGTCGCCACGTCGAGATCAGAGAGGATCAATTCCAGGTCAACATTTTCCGCGTCACGCAAGGCATCAATCTTGCCCGGGTCGTGCGGAATGGATTCGTCGCGGAAAAGCCGGACCACGTGCGCCAGCGCCTCGACATTGCGAATTTGATTGAAGTAGGCGGAATCTTTCTCCCTGCCTCCCGCCAGCCCCCCCACATCGACGTATTCGAGCGTGGCGTAAGTGAACTTCTTGGGTTTGATCATTGCGGCCAGTTTCCTGAGGCGCTCGTCCGCCACGCGGGCTACGCCCACGTGGGCTTCCTGCGTTCCCACGGCGTGCGGCTTCTCGACCAGGTGGGCATGCGTCAGTATGCGAAAAAGGCAGGTCTTCCCCACTCGGGAAAAGCCAATGATCCCGGTACGCAAGGAAGGTTCTCCAGCCGGGCACCGGCAGAAAGTCCGCGCCTGATGGTAGCACAACCCTGCCGGGCTTTCTTGAGCACCCTGCTAGTGCCGTTCCAACTACTGGGGGCTATTTCCCGTGAGTCCCGTCCCAACAAGCTGGTAGGGGCTCTTCCAGCCAAAGGTCTAATCCCGCATTTCCGTTTTCAAATTCCAGAGCTAACTGTATACTGACCTCCGACGCTGTTTGCGAGTATGCTGAGGATGATTGCGGCACTGCCCCTGCCGGACGGCTAGCAAAAACAGGAGCGAGGGCAATCTAGCTGCTCAGAAGTCATCCAGTGGGGATAAGTGTTAGCAGCGAGGCAGGTTGGAGGCGGGAAGCAGACCGGACAAGTCACCGGAACGGCCAAAACGAGCTGCCATGCCACCCCAACGAGGCCATGGCGATGTGAGCTTGCGTCGACAGGGCGACTGGCGTAAGCTTTGCGGCGAAGGGGAAGCCCAAATCGGAAATTCCGGATAAGAAGGAGGTAGCGATGGCCCAGGACTTTGGTCGCGAAATTGGAATTCCGCGAATTGAAATTCCGCCAGGGATGGGGAAAAAGATTGTCGTTCTTGGGATCGTAATTGTCGCCCTCGTTTTCCTAGCGAAAACCGTGGGCACGGTCGGCGCCGGGGAACGAGGCGTCTTACTGCGTTTTTCAGCCGTGACCGACACGATCTTCGATGAAGGGCTCTATTTCAAGATTCCTTTCGTGCATCAGGTAGTTCTGATGTCAACCCAGATTCAGAAATACACCGCTCCTGCCACCTCGTCTAGCAAGGATTTGCAGGTGGTCACCACCGAAGTCACCTTAAACTACCAGTTGACACCCAGCCAGACGGGGGAGATTTATCGCCGTCTGCGACGGGATTATGAAAGCCGGGTCATTCAGCCCTACATCCAGGAGGCGGTCAAATCTACCACGGCCAACTACAACGCGGAAGAATTGATCACACAGAGGCCCGCGGTGAAAAATGCACTCCAAGATTTGATGAGTGAAAGGTTAAGTCCACTTGGTATCGGCGTTGTCCAACTCTCCATCACCGACTTTCAGTTCTCAGGGGCCTTCCAGCAGGCCATCGAGGCGAAGGTGACAGCCGTCCAACAAGCCCTCGAGGCAGAGAACGCTCTCCGCCGCGTGGAGTTTGAAGCGAAACAGCAAATCACCCGGGCCCAAGCCGAAGCCCGGGGACTGGAGCTCCAAAAAGCCCAGGTGACACCGATGCTGCTGAGTTTGCGGCGAATCGAGGTGCAGAGCGCCGCCGTGCAGAAATGGAACGGCGTCATGCCCACCGTGGTCACCAGTGGAGGTCCGGTGCCCATGTTGGATGTTTTCAGAACCCAGCAGTGAAGCGATGACTGGCCATGCGGCCCCCGCCGGATGGACGTTTTGTCAAGTGTGCCCACCACGCTGATCCGCCCTTAGAACACTCTGGGAGATTCCCTCAGGGAATGCAAGGATTTTTGCGGACTTTGGTCACTGAGGACGCTCCTGCCAGTTCCAGTCTTGCGCGGATGGCTAGTAGGAGTGTGAGGATTTATCCCAATCCCGCCGTGCGGTATGCCGGGCCCGAAGCCCGGCGCTGGTAATACAGCTTGAAACGTTTTCTGCTCGCCCGATTCGGGCTGGCGGGCGAGGGTTCACCCTGAAGGTTCACCCTGAAGGGAGCGAGCCTGGACGGCGGCGAGGACGGCCGCTCCGTAAATCAGGCCTAATACATACGCTCACTAGGTTGGAACGGCACTAGGGCTTTTTGAGGTGGGCAAAGAGCGCGGCCAGTCCGAGCAGAAGCGTGCCCGCTTCCAACCAGACAGACCACCTGTGCAAGCGGTTGAACTCCACTCGAAGAGGACTGTCGGCCGGCGTTGCGTCGATACTCACCATTTCCCCACGGAGCGCAACCAGGCGCGGCGAGACAAACCACTGTGAGGCCATGGTCAACACCAACATCAAAACCACGAGCAGGTGACGAGGGGAGAGCACCCGCGGGGCGAGGGGCGCGACGGCGGACAATACAACCCCGCTGGCCAGATACAACAGGCCCGCAACCATGCCCATTTGGTGGAGGCGCGTCAGAACCAGCGACACGAGCGTCCCGGCAAGGTGGCGGCTGGGTAGCGCCGAGAATGCTGCCGGTGCCACAAGGAAGCTGAAGAAAACGATCGCCCCCAGCCAGAGCGTCAGGCTCAGTGTTTGCAAAAATCCCAGAAAGAAGATCATTGCCGCCTCGGAACCTTCAACTTTTGCCCGCTGGGATTTTCGGCTACAATGCTACCGGGACAAAAATGGTGGGCGATGTAGGACTCGAACCTACGACCTCTCCCGTGTGAGGGGAGCGCTCCAACCAACTGAGCTAATCGCCCACTGGTTAAAGCTTGTAGCATTTTTGATGCTGGGATTCAAGCCGCTTGGCTACTGAGGTTCATCAGCAGATTGCCGAGCTCCAACGAGCCGTCGGCACCGTCATCAAGGGCAAGGATGACGTTATCAAACTGGCATTCGTTTGCCTGCTCGCGCGCGGCCATCTTCTGATTGAAGACGTTCCCGGGGTGGGCAAGACGACTCTGGCGCAGTCGCTCGCCCGCTCGTTCAACTGCGCCTTCCACCGCATCCAGTTCACCTCCGACCTTTTGCCAAGCGATGTCATCGGCATCTCGGTCTATAACCCTCGCGACCAGGCGTTTGAGTTCAAGCGAGGACCGATCTTCGCCAACGTCGTGCTGGCCGATGAAATCAACCGCACCACCCCGAAGACACAATCAGCTTTGCTGGAAGCGATGAATGAGCATCAGGTCACCGTGGACAATCAAACCTATCGCCTGCCCCAGCCCTTCATGGTGCTGGCCACGCAGAATCCCATCGAGCACCACGGAACCTATCCCTTGCCCGAATCGCAACTCGACCGCTTCCTGATGCGCATCCGCATCGGCTATCCCAGCGCCGAAAGCGAAAAAGAGGTGATCCGCAACCACACCGGGGGTGATCCGCTCGGCAACCTGAAGCCCATCCTGGAGGCCAGTGGCGTCGTCGCCCTTCAGAACGAGGTTCGTCGCGTGCGCGTGGACGAAGCGCTGATGAACTATGTCATGAAGATGGTCGAGCGCAGTCGCGCCAATGAGCACCTGAGCCTGGGCGTGAGCCCGCGCGGCGCGATGATGCTCTATCGTGGCGCGCAGGCCCTGGCGTTTGTCGAAGGTCGCGCCTACTGCCTGCCGGACGACATCAAGCGGCTCATCCTCCCGGTCTTTGCTCATCGGGTCGTTGTCTCCACCAAATATGTTTCCACGCTGAAGCGCACCGAGCAGGCGGAAGCGATTCTTCAGGACATCATCGAGAGCACCGAAGTTCCTCTCTGATTGCTCTTCCCGCTGGGCGGCGTGATAAGATTCCTAGCGGCACGTAGTGGGAGCGGCATTCCATGCGCGAGGCAATCGGCTACTGGCTGGCCCGCATTGACACCCGGGCGTGGCGACGCTTTGGCACCGCCATCGCCGCGCTCATGATTGCCTTGCTTCTGGCGCTCTATTCCGGCGCAGCCGCGGAAATGGGTCACCTTTGGCTGGCCGCGTTGTCGGCTTCGGTGGCGCTTGCCCTGGCCGCGTGGGTGGGCATCACGATCGTGCCGACGCTTGCTCGCCGTACCTCGCTCCGCTCGCTCCTCTACCAAATCGATTACAAGGTGACGCGAGAAGGCATCCTCTATTTGGCCATCGTCTTTGTGCTTGCCCTGGCCGCCCTCAATACCGGCAACAATCTTATCTTCTTGATTCTTTCCTGCATGCTGGCCGGGATATTGGTCTCGGGGGTGCTTTCGCGGGTAAGCCTGACCGGCATCTCGCTCAAGCTGCTGTTGCCCGAACATCTTTTTGCCGGCAAGCCCACCCTCACCATCATGACGCTCGAAAACGAAAAGCTTTCCGTGCCCTCGTTCTCGCTGCGTGTCAGCTCAGCCCGGGGCAACGGCCCCGCCGACGCCGATGTCTTTGGCCGCCCCGTCTATTTTCCCTACCTGCCTCGCCAGAGTTCCGTCGCTCGCCGGGTGGAACTGCTCTTTCCGCACCGCGGCCGGTGGCGGCAGGACGCCTTTTCGGTCAGCAGCAAATTTCCTTTCGGCTTCCTGGAAAAGGTTCGCAAGGTGGAGATGCCGCTCGAGCTGATCGTCTATCCCCCCATTGAGCCGACGGCCGAGTATTTTGAGGTATTGCCGCTCATCAGCGGCGAGATGGAAAGCTTCCACCGCGGCCGCGGGCATGACCTCCATTCCATCCGCGATTATCGCCCCACCGACAGCGCCCGGCACGTGGACTGGAAAGCAACGGCGCGAGCGCAGCAGTTGAAGGTCCGCGAGTTCGCCCGCGAGGATGAGCGCAAGCTCGAGCTTATCTTTGATCCCTACATCGTTTCCAAGAACGATCCGGAAACGGCGGCGCGACAGTTCGAAAAGGCGGTTACGCTCTGTGCCAGCCTTGCCTGGCACTACTTCGAGATTGCCGCCGAAATGCGTTTTCGCACGCCCACTTTCGAGTCGCCCATGGCGCCGGCGGCGGCCATTATCTATGATTGCCTGAGGGAGCTGGCTCTCATTGGGCCGCAGCGGGTCGAAACCAGACCGCTGTTTGACGACCTGGCCCACGAGCCCGATACGTTTAAGATTGTCTTTACCGGCCGTCCCCGCGGCACTATCCCGCCAGCGGTTTGGTCGTTTTCCTACTTGATTTTCATGGAAACGTTGTGAGGAGACGATGCCCGCCTAGCAGGGAGTTGAAAAACCTCCCTGCTGTGTCATTCCGAGGGTCGGCGGTCCTGACCGACCCGAGTCCGCCGCGGCGGATGCTTTCTTTTCAGTGCCGGCCAGTCACAAGCAGATTCCTCGTCCGCCGCGGCGGACTCGGAATGACAAGGGCACCGCTTTTTCAGCACGCTGCTAGAAGGCGCTGGTTGAGATCGCTTGTAAGGCCGGAATAGTACGAACCATCTGCGCAGAGCAGCAGGTAACAATACCAGCCGGGTGCAAATTCTGGGAACGTGGTCCCTCGGCTCAC
>Ga0209320_10000306_pt1 | contig 25855 bp, 23 predicted proteins | sample Rifsed13ft4_FD_184008 | JGI IMG/M metagenome (GOLD analysis project Ga0209320, IMG submission 184008) | Soil microbial communities from Rifle, Colorado, USA - sediment 13ft 4 (version 2) | ecosystem: Environmental > Terrestrial > Deep subsurface > Rock core/Sediment | place: Rifle, Colorado... | reverse complement strand
CATGCAAGATGCTATATACCTTTTCCCTAAATTATCTTATTTGTACTGTTATCTTATTTTTTTAAACTACTTCCCATTCTCCTTGGGCCACAAACTGAGTTTGACCACCTATGTTTATATCAAAAAGGTTCTCCTCTCTTTTCCCATCAAAATATATTTGAGAATTTCTATTGATGTATTCCCCCTGATTGTTTACCATTTTTATTTCAGTTGAGTGATATTTCAATAAAAAAGCTTGCAAACAAGTACTAGCACTTCCTGTCGCTGCATCTTCTATAAGCTGATTGTTTTCTAAACATAACATTCTACTGCTAAGCATTTCATCCTCTAAACTAAAAAAATACAAAGCTTTGTGTTCCGTTTTACATTTTTCTTTAAGCCATTCTTCTGTTTTATCTTTATCTAGTTTCACCGCGTTTAAGGTCTCTTTATCTTTAAGTGGCACCATGATAAAAGCACTTCCAGTGGTTACTTCCTGAACCACAAAACGATTATCAAAATCACTCACCTTCAAATTACTAAAAGTCTCAAAATCCTCCTTTATAAAAATATCTAGGAAATCTGGCTGAGCTGCTTTTAACCAAACCAAATCTTTGGCCTGACGAACCCGAATTTCTCCTATTGGAACTTTTAATTCAATTTCATTAGGCTGATGTTTGAATACTTTATTCATCAACACCCATGAAGTTCCTATTATAGGATGTCCTGCAAATCTCATTTCGTGTGCCGGAGTGAAAATTCTAATTGTTGCTTTATTATCCTCGGCAGCTATTAGTGTAACAAAGGTGCTTTCGGCAAAATTAATTTCGCGTGCTATTTGCTGCATTTGATCCGTCGTTAAATCAGCTGCGTTTAAAAAAACAGCCAGCTGATTTCCAGCATATTTTTTTTCAGTAAATACATCTATAATATAAAAAGGAATAGTCATTTTTAAACAATTTTAAATTCACAACAACCACATTATTCAAGTTGTCTTAAATGTTCCTAATTCGTTATCGATGAATTCGTTTTGGACTCTTCCATTTTAATTGCGTCCAATTCCCTTTTTGCTTCTGAAACAACATCAGGGAAGTCAGTGAAATTTTGAATGACATTATCCAGAATATAAGTCGCTTGAAAACTGTCTTTCAGTCCGTAGAAGTTTTTAGCCATAAGAATCAGTCCCTTCGCTCCAAAATAGCGGTAACTGGAATAATTTTTAGCAAGCTTTTGAACCGCAACATTTGAAGATTCAAATTTCCCATCCTTATTTTTAAAATAAGCGTCATAATACAATGCTTCGGCTGCCAATTCTCCTTTCGCAATAGTAAGAAGTTTAGCGTAACCCGATCTGGCTTTCGCTTCATCCCCCGTTTGCATTGCTGAACGAGCGATGATAATTTGAGCATCACTTTTTACATTATCATCCGTTTTGGCATTATTCAAAACTTTCTCGGCATAGACAACCGAATTGTAATAGTCTTTTTTGTCATAATAACATTTCATCAAATTAGACTGCGCAAACACTTTGTTTTGAGGGAAATCAGCTTCATTTTCTAAACGAAGCAATACAGGAATAGCTTTCGCTTTTTCGTTGTTATCCAATAATACCTGTGACAATCGCACCAAAGACTGCTCCGTGAATTCGCTTCTTGGCTGGTCAATAACGTATTGGTAATTCGAAATGGACTTGTCTTTTTGCCCTTCAGAATAATAGGCTTGCGCCAAATAAAAATTTGCCTGCAATGAATGCATCCCTCTTGGAAAGCTGGAGATGTAAGCATTGAATCCCGAAATGGCTTGCTTAATATTGTTTTGTTCGAATTGTTTTGCTGCTGATTCATAAGAATCGTTGTCCAGTTCCACATCCGTAACCGTAACGAAATCTAAAGTTCGTACCCAGGTAGCATATTCGTCTACCCTGCCTCCATCAACATAAATCAACCTTGCTGTCGAAACCGCTTCCAATGCTTCAGGGGTTTTAGGGAATTCAGCGGCCACTTTCTTGAATTTGTTTAAAGCCTCATTGTTTCTGTCTGAATTGTAATAAATCAAACCTTGTCTTAAAATTGATTTTGCCGTGTAAGAACCGTTCTTATACTCCCCTATTAATCGGTCAAAAGTTTTCAAGGCAAGATCCTGCTGCTTGTTGGCCACATAAGTGTTCGCTAATTCATACATCGCGTCGTCACGGTAACTTGATTTTGGGTACAATTGCAAAAATGAATTCAACTCTTCAATTTTTTTGTCGTTTTTGGCGATAAAGCCATAACATAGCGCTTTTTGATAAAAAGCGTAATCAGCATCTAGGCCTCTAGATTCGATCACTTTATTGTAAGCTTCCATGGCCGGCCAATATTTTGAAGTTACAAATCGGCAATCTCCCAATCTCAAGTAGGAATCGTTCAATCGCACTTTGTCGTCTTTTACCGCGTCGATCTGATTTTGGAAATAATCTCCAGCTTGATCGTATTCTTTCAATTTGAAATAAGCATATGCAATATTGTAATTGATGTTTATATATTCCGGAGCGTTACGACCGCGGGATGAACCGGCGAATTGCTTATAACTCAATAGGGCGTTTTTGTAATCATCCAGAACGTATTCCGTTTCTGCTTTCCAAAAAGTGGCTCTGGCTGCAAAATCAGCATCTATTTGCCCACCGATTGATTTTTGGAACATGGTTGCTGCCTCTTGGTAATTTCTGTCGGCATACAATTCCAAACCTCTATAAAATGTAACTTTTTGGTACGCAAGCTTGTTTTCTGGGCTTTTGTTTTTTTCCAATAAAACCAATGCTTCCTTATAATTTTTGGAAGATATATACGAATCGATCAATAATTTTTCAATTACGGAACGGCTGGCATTATTCGGGTATTTTTTTATAAAACCCAATAAAACCGCTGGAACAGTCTGGTATGAATTCCCTATTTCATAGCTTAATTTGGCATAATTCAGGCTGGCGTCTTCTTGTATCGCGGTGTCAAACGACATTTCGGATGCATTCTTAAACGCATTCAGAGCTTCTTGCTTTTTGTCCAATTTCAAATAACTTTCCCCTAAATGATAATAGGCATTTTGTGCCACAAAATCTTTACCGTTAATGATTTTGTTGAATTGCGAAATGGCATTTTCAAAATCATTTTGCTTGTAATACGCATATCCCAACTGGTAAAAATCTGTATTATTCCATCTTCCTTTTTTCCCTTTGTAAGCGGCCAAATAAGGAATCGCTTTGTCATATTGCTTTAGATTAAAGTAGCTTTCGCCGATTATTTTATTCAATTCCGACTTTTCAACGGCGGATGACTTAGCCATTGCTTTTTCGCCCAACTCGATTGCCTTTTGAAAATTACCAAGCTTAAAGTTCATGTCTGCCTGATAGTACGAAAGCTTCTCTTTGTATTTTTCTTCTCCTGAAACTTCGTCAAAATATTTTGACGCTTCCTTGTAATCGTCTCCTTCGTAGGCAATAAAACCCAGATAATACTTGGCTTGTGAACCATATTCAGCTGAGTTTACCACTTTGTTAAAGTACGTTGTAGCCTCTTTTTTGTTCTTGGAACTAAAAAAAGCGTAGCCTTTTTGGAAATTAAATTTATCCCTGTCTCTATTGCTCAATTGGCTTTCGTCAACTTTTTCAAACCACTGCAGCGCTTGCGGATAATTCCCCTGATCAAAATAATAGTGCGCCACTTCTATAAATGCTTGGTTGCTCTTGGCGCTCGTAGGATAGTCTGAAATGAATTTTTCCATCAAAATATCGGCGTTAGCACGATTCAGGCGAATGGCGCAAGTGGCATCATAATAAGCACAATCCGATTTCAGTTCGTCATCATTCGTTTCCAATTTTACTTTTTCGAAAATAATTTGGGCAGAGGCATATTGCATATCGTTGAACAACGAAAGCGCCTTATTGAAATCTGCTAAATCATGGGTGTAAATTGCTGATTTTTGTGCTGAAACCGTAAAAGATCTAACAAAAATCAATAAAAAGAAGAGCCAGGAAAATTTACGCATTTTGGTTTTTTTTTAATATTCAAATGTATTATAACTATCGACTATAACGGATTGTGATTCGGTTTTATTATGAACAAATGTTTTAACAAAAAATAAAAAAAATCCTAATTGATAATTGATAATTGACAATTGATAATTACTTTTACCCAATAAACAAACGCAAATTATGTCTCAAGCTGTCCTGTCTTTAAAAAACGCAACCATTTATCAAGAAGATAAAGTTATTTTATCAAACATAGATTTGGAAGTAAACCATGGTGAATTTTTATACATCATTGGAAAAACAGGATCAGGAAAAAGTAGCCTAATGAAAACGCTCTACGCTGATTTGCCTTTGACAGAAGGTGAAGGACATATTGTCGATTATGATTTGGTGACTTTAAAAGAAAACGACATTCCGTTTTTGAGAAGAAAAATTGGCATTGTATTCCAAGATTTCAAATTGTTGCCCGATCGTTCCATCAAAGACAATATGTTATTTGTTTTAAAAGCAACCGGTTGGCTTGATAGGGATGACATGACTCGTAAAATTGACGAAGTTTTGGACAAAGTGGGCATGAAAGAATATGCAAACAAAATGCCGCATCAAATCTCAGGTGGCGAACAACAACGTGTCGCTATCGCTAGAGCCCTTCTAAATGACCCCGAACTCATCCTTGCCGATGAGCCAACGGGAAATCTGGATCCGCAAACGAGTGCCGAAGTTCTTGAGGTATTGAGAAGCATAAACGCCAACGGGAAAACGATCATAATGGCCACTCACGATTACGCTTTATTGATGAAATTCCCTTCAAAGACATTGAAATGTGAAGACTCTAAAATCTTCGAAGTGGTTCAGAGAACGGTGTAATGCTGTCTATTCTTATTCCAATATACAATTACAATGCATATCCATTAGTTCAGGAATTGCACAAACAGTGTTTGGAGTCTGAAATTGATTTTGAAATCGTCTGTATAGACGATGCGTCGAGCCAATTCAAGACGAACAATAATTTGATTTCGCTATTATCCAATTGTTCACTTACTGAATTACCACAAAACATAGGAAGAAGCAAAATCAGGAATTTGCTTGCCACCAAGTCAAATTACGACTGGTTATTGTTCTTGGATTGTGACACCTTTCCTGAAAAAATCAATTATATTTCAAAGTACATTAGTCAAATTAACACCTCCGCAAAAGATGCTTTTTTTGGCGGAATCATATACTCCAGAGACAAACCACAGCAAGACCAATTACTACGTTGGGTTTATGGCCAAAAAAGAGAAGCCATCGCTTTACAGCAACGAATAAAACAGCCGTACAAAACTGCGTTCGTGTCCAATCTCTTAATAAAAAAGACCATTTTTGAAAGGTTTTTATTTGACGAAAAAATTGACGAATATGGTTATGAAGACTATACTTTCGTACAAACCCTGAAATCAAACGGCATTGATATTAAACATATTGAAAATCCTTTGTTGCATTTGAATTTAGATACTTCAGCACTATTTTTGTCTAAAACAATGACCGCGCTTGAAACCCTTTTATCTATTTCCAAAGCAAATCCATCTTTTGAAATCGACAGCAAAATCATGAAAACCCACAAAAACCTGCGTCTTTTAAAAATGGACTTTTTGGTTTCGAAATTGTTTCAAAGGCTTAAATCAAGATTAGAAGAAAATTTAACTTCGAAAAAACCATCCCTATTTATATTTGACAGCTACAAAATTGGCTATTTTTGTTATCTAAACAGTAAATAAATGCCTTTTTTCACGGTCGTCATTCCGCTTTTCAATAAGGAAAAATTCATCGAGGCTACGCTAAAAAGTGTTCTCAATCAAACTTTTGCGGACTTTGAAGTATTACTGATTGATGATGCATCAACAGATAATAGTTTTAGTTTTGCAACATCATTGGCTTATGCCAAAATAAAAACAATCCAGCACGAAAAAAACCAAGGCCTTTCTGCAACAAGGAATACTGGTATAAAAAACGCCGAAGCGAAATTTATCGCTTTTTTAGATGCCGACGACATTTGGGATTCCAATTTCTTGGAGAAGATATTTTCTTTAACCCAAAAATTCCCTGAAGCTAAATTATTCGCTACTAATTATTTAGAAATCTACTCCAATTCAGTGGCACTGCCTCCAAAAACGAATATAAAAAGCGAAAACATAATTCAAAACTTCTTTGAAGCAAGTTTATGCCAACCTATGTATTGTCCGTCAAGTTTATGTGTGGAGAAATCTGTTTTTGAAGAAATCGGGTTTTATAATGAGCAGATAACTTTTGGTGAAGATATCGATTTTAACATTAGAGCTAATCATTCTTTTACATTAGCTTATTCCCCTGACGCGCTCGTTAAGTACACAATGGATTCCGAAAATCAAATTACAAATACACCTATACGAAACAAGGTAATTCCAGATTTTGACAGCTATGAAGTTTTGGCTAAAAACAATGTAAGCTTAAAAAAATATTTGGATTTCCACAGATACATATTCGCAAAAATGTATCGGATTGAGAATGACAAAAAGAGCTATAAAGCATTAAAAAAAGGAATAAATGCTGACCCCATTATTTCGGGATTAAATTACAAACAGCGACTACTACTAAATGTGAGCCCTTCCGTGCTTAAACTTATAAAAAAAACAAAGCGTTTTTTTGTTCAAAAAGGTTTCCGTTTTACAACGTACGGATCGTTTTAATATGGTTTAAATAGTCGTCGTAATCCCGAATATAGTCCTCTTCATCATAAACGGCCGAAGCAATAACCAGGCAAACAGCTCCCGAAGAAAAGTTTTCTAATTCCCTCCAGATATTATTATTAATCAATAGACCAACATTAGGTTTGTTTAGCGTCACTTTGCGCTCAGAAACGTCATCGTTCAACAGCACATCAAAACTTCCTGAAATAGCGATCAACACTTGAACCAGACTCTTATGAGCGTGCCCGCCCCTTTTTGCTGAACTCGGAATATCATATAAATAATATACTCGCTTCATCTCAAAAGGCATTGTACCATTCTCAATTACGCCAATGTTTCCGAGGACATTTCCTATTTTTGGAATATCAATCAATTCTATATTCATAATGCTAACTTACATCAATTTTCAAATAATCCAACCATTGATTCCCTATATTTTCCAATGAAAACCTAAGAACGCTATCCAATGTATTCTGCTTACAAAACCGATACAATTCTTTGTCTTCAATCATCAAATTTATGGCTTGGGCCAATTTTTCCACATTCTGATTTTTTACCAAAAGCCCATTGTATTTATTGGTTATGATTTCACTTGGACCCGAAAGACAATCAAAGGAAACAACAGGTGTTTGACAAGCTAGTGACTCCACGAGAACATTTCCAAATCCTTCATTCTTACTTGACAAAATGGTGAATAATGCCTTTTTCATATACGGAAAAGGATTTTCCTTCCAGCCAATGAACTGAACATGTTCTTCGAGGGCTTGAAACTTTACATGCTCTTCGAGCTTTTTACGAAAAGGCCCATCACCCAGCAAAACCAACTTTATTTTCTGCCGTGGCAGGATAGATTTAGAATAGGCAGTGATTAATTTATCGAACTGCTTGATATTATCATCCATCCTTCCGACTCCCAAAACATAATCAAAATCTAAATTATTTTTTTCTTTAGATCGTTTTTGAATATCTTCAATAGAAATTGGATTGTAAATTACCCTGAGTTTCTCATAGCTCAATTCCTTAGAGATTCTTTCTTTTATTTTTTCAGAAACTGTAACTATTCCATAAGCCTCCGCATATATTTTCCTCGCCAAAAACTGCCATTTAGGAAAATACAATTCGGTCATATAGCTATGAATAGTCATTACATAGGGGGAATTATAAATCAATTTTGTAATTATCAGTTCCTGAAACTGGTGGTTCTTTACCCTAAAATCAATAATAAAATCAAAAGAGTGCTTCTTTAGGTATTCTCTAAGTATCCAAAACCTTTTCAGTTTGTTGAAGATTCCATTAGAGGCATTTTTATGAATACCCAAATTCAATAGCTCTCCTGAAAATTCATATTCAATTTTGTCTAAAACTACGATGTGATGAACGCTAATGTTCTTACTTTCGAAAAACTGAGATAACAAGACGGCACAACGTTCGGCTCCTCCAGTAGCCAATTGTTCGCTAATAAGACATATTTTGTATATTTTCTTTTGAGTCATAAGCCAAAATCCCTAATTTCGAAAACAAATATAACTATTCATGAGGATTTTATTGGTTGGTGAGTACAGCAGGTTCCATAATTCATTAAAAGAAGGCTTAGTGGCTCTTGGACATGATGTCGTAATCATTGGGGATAATGATTTCAAAAATTACCCATTGGACATTTCAGTCTACGCCAAAACCTTTAAAAAAGGTTGCTTTTTAAATAAAATCAGACAGGGCATTTTCAGGTTATTTAAAATAGATGTGGCCCAAATTGAAATTGCTTTTCGATTCTATGCAAACAGAAAAAAACTAACTGGTTTTGATGTCGTTCAGTTGGTGAATGAATATCCCTTGCAATCCAATGTGGTTTTAGAAAAAAAAATATTGCAGTATCTTTTCAAAAATAACAAAAAAATATTTCTTTCTTCCTGTGGCGACGATTACGTCAGTGTAAAGCACATGCTTGAGGACAAATTCAGATATTCAGTTTTAACTCCTTGCAAAGAGAATCCTAATTTAGGACATTGCCAGTACACACTGCGCTATGTTACAAAACCATTTGAAGAATTACACAAATACGTTTATGAAAATATTTCGGCAGTAATTCCAGCTGATCTCGATTATGCCATTCCTCTGGAAAATCACCCTAAGGCTGTTCCGCTGATTCCCTACCCAATCAACGTCGACAAAAACGAATACAGTCCTTTGCTTATTGATAACAAAGTCATTATTTTTCATGGAATCAATGAGGCCAATTACTATAAAAAAGGGAATGCTTTTTTTGAAAAGGCACTGGAAGTAATTGAGAAAAAATATGCTGACAAAGTAGAAATAATCACTACTCGAAGTATTCCTTATGCCACTTATATTGAACTTTACAATAAAGCGAACATATTACTGGATCAAGCCTACTCGTATGACCAAGGCTATAATGCACTCGAGGCCATGGCCAAAGGGAAGGTTGTGTTTACAGGTGCCGAAAAAGAATTTACGGCACATTATAATCTAAACGAAAGGGTATGTGTAAATGCGTTAGCAGATGTTGATTATTTGGTTAAAGAACTATCTGGTCTGATAGATAACCCTGAAGAAATAATGGCCATTGGAAAACGTGCCAGAACATTTATCGAAAAGGAACATGATTACAAAATAATTGCAAATCGTTATTTAGAGACTTGGGGAAACAATTGAGACAAACTTGCAGGCTAAAATTTTGTTTACGAAATTATTCAATCGAAATGAAAGGTAGATTCATTTAAAATTAGTCTATAACTTTAGTCCCTTTTTTAAAAAATAAACCATCTTGATGAATATTGTAACTCGCATCCTCTTCCAGCTGCTCTAACCAAATTTTATTCCCACCCAAATAGGAAAACAAAACTCTAAAGATATTCACATTTGACTTCAGATTTACATCATAACCAGAGTGACCATCATCATTCCATTTTATAGCCAATAAATTACCGAAAATAGATTGTAGCAGTTTAGGATCATTTGTTGAAAACATTTCCTTCACATTTTCGATTCCAACCCATCCACCATGATCGGCAGCAATAATGATAATTCCAGTCGGATCATTTTTTACAATTAAACCAATCGTTTTACGAAGCCAACTGTTTGCAATTTCTACTCTTTCCAAGTAAATTTTGCGCTCATTTTCCTTGCCCGAACCATCATAATCGATATGATGGGGAAATAGTTTTTCTACGAAGTAAAACTTCGGTCTTTCCTTTTCTTTGTCACTTTGAATACAACTTTGTAAATCTTTAAAAACGTCTTTCTTCGCGTTATTATCATTACTAAAAAAAGGTATTTCGGAGTTTTTTATGTTGAAATAATCATAGTTCCCCTTTTGAAAACTTTGTTGAAAGTACCCATCTTCAACAATGAAATGCGTTTTGTAATTATTATTCTTAAAAATAGCCACAACAGGATTATTCCCTACAATGATATTCCTCGCATCTTGCATTTCAAATGGCGATGATGGAATTTTTTCTAAATAGTGATGCTTCATTGCAAACATCGATGCATTCGATGCTAAACTAGCAGGATAATTACTTCTGCTGCCTTCATATAAGGTAAACGAATTAGCTGTTAACCAATCATATAAAGTGTCTTTATAATTATAAGGATAGTCTTGCATTGCCTCCTCACTTGCATATCCATCAGGCTCCAATAAATAAACATTTGGGGTTTTAACGAATTTGATTTTTTCAATATCGTCCACTTGCTTCATCCAACCGACAGTATTATTTAGCTGCTTATAAATTATTATATCTAAACACTTCACAAAAGGGATTAGGGACAAAAGCGCTACAAATAGCATTATTTTTTTATAGGAATTGTAAAATTTAAAAGACAGATAAATCACCCCCATTAACAGTACTAGCAACAACTTTTTTTTAATGGTCAAATAATAAACTTGTGAAAGAAATATCGCTGTAACTTCAATGACTAGCACAAATAGAAGATGCCTTGTGTAAGGTTTTAATTGCGGCAATCGACAAAATATTTTATAGATAAAGTAAGTCCCTACTGAAGGAACGATCAAAAAAACAGCGCAAAAAAACAAAAAGTGTTGATATGAATTTATTGATTCGTAATTATTCGAATAATAAAAAACCATCGGATAAAAACCCGAAATAAAACCCGCTAGCAAAGGGTAATCCTTCGCATTATTCAAAAAGTCATTAAAATTGTCTTTGATATTAAATTTCATTTCAAAAATGTAAATTTTGATTATAGGCGCTTTAAACTGTATAAAATTCTTTCGGAATCAGAAATTTTTTCTTTCTTCATAATTTCGAAATAAACGGCATATTCCTTCTCGAAATTTTCTTCATTGTAAAAATCAAAATGATCTTTGAATTCTCTTTTACTGTCCAGTAAAAAGCGTACCCAAGAATCATCTCTTGTGGGAAACTCAATTAATAGATTTGGCGCCATTTGAGAAAAAAACTGAGCCGATAACTTAAAAGGAACATTTCCAGATAAGGTTATATGATGAATCACTGCCAAAGCTAAACAGCCATCTAGGTGCTGGTCTATCACCCTATCCATAAATGAAGAGCATTCCTGATTATTGAATCCGTAACTTGCAGGTGGATTTAGAATATCAATAACGATAGGAAGAATCGATTTTTCCCTATTTTTCATTAACTGCTTATAATTTTGTTCAACTGCATTTGCATCAACATCGGCAACAATTACAAACTGCGCACCGTCTTTCAATTCTCTGGAGAAAGCGCCATCGTTTCCGCCAATATCGATCAGAGATTTCCCTTTTATTGATTTAAACCAATCCTTAACAACCTCCTTCTTGAATTGATAAGCTGTTTCTTTATAATTGATTTGATTATAATAATCATCCCATTCCGTTTTTTCGTTAACCGATAAAGTCAAGATATAATCATACAGTCCATCAATTAATTTTATCTGCGAAGATTTCGACAAATTGTTGCTTACTGTTTTCTTGTCAGATTCATATTTCTTGTCAAAACTGGCCAATAAGTGAATATTAGTCAAAATTGTAGGGCTCAAATAACTTTTCAAAGGCAATGATTTAGAAAGCGTCCGTAACGAAATTCCTTCCAGGTTATTAGCCAAAGTTTTCAAATGATGGTGCCCATAATATTTTGTCAAAACCAAAGGCCCTAAAAAGTGCTGTATAAATTGCTTATAAGCTATCCACGGATTATTTTCTTGGTAAAAATCGAAAGATAAAGTGTCTATAAAAATAGGTTTCCCTTGATGGAAGCTTATGTTGAAGGCCGAAGCGTCTTTTAATACAAAATTATGTTCCAAACACAATTTTTGAATTTTCAACGTCAATAAAGCGGCGTGTTTATATTGCAAAAAACTCCACTCGTAAGGATAACTTATAAAAGGAATTTTCTTCGCTTCTATAATTATTTGCTCTGGAGTTACAATATCAGTTTTGTGTGGAATTAAATATTTTTTTTCAAAAAGCATTTTATAAAACCCACTGTCCGTTAATGTATTATACTGTTTGAAATAAATCGGATTAATTGCCCGTTTGACTTTGTTATCGTCCATAAAAACGTAACCTGATGGATCCCTAAAAGAGGAAGTATTTCTTTTTGACTCCATCTATTCTTTATCTTCTTCGGCATCAACCTCATCCATAAAGTCAACTTCCTTTTTATTTTTTAGGCCAAGAAAGGATTTTATTTTTTGCAAAACGGTTCTATAAAACAATAAAATGCCTGCTATCGCAGCTGCTAAAAACTGAACAATTAAAGCACCTGTTCCAGGATCGAAGTATAATGGGATCATTTTTAATGTGTTTTTTCAAAACTACTTAAATCACGTTCTGATTCAAATAATACTGTTTATATTTATCCGACTAAATGTAAAAATACATAATTATATGCGCTGCTTATAAAAAATGATTACTTTTTGAACCCAATCAAATGTTTTTAAAACAAACTCTTTCTGAAATAAACAACTAAAATAAGCAAGTAAACAAAGTTATCCAGCGCCTGAGCCATAACTATTCCTTGAATCCCGTAGCATCCCATCAAATAATCACTTAAAAAATAGAATAGGGCGAGCGACACCAATTCTGATATGATAAAAGCTGCAGTTAGCCTTTTGGCAAAAAACTGATACCCTAAAATCAGGGAGGCCGCTTTTAAAACATCCCCCATCAATTGCCAAAAAAACAAGGATTCTACCGCCAAAAACTCTTTGGTGAACAGCAATTTGATTATAAAAAAACGGCTGAAATAAATTATGGTCACACCAAAAACAAAAACAGGCAAAATCCCCTTGTAATAGCTCCAAAAAATATTTTTTGTCTCCTGATTACCCTTCGCGGTGGAAAGTTTAGGCAAAAAATAAACCGTCAGAATAGTGCTTACAAACAACATATAATAAGTGGATATTCTAGTCATCGTTTCCCAAAATCCCGCCTGATTGATGTCGAGCGTCTGAATGATGTTGTTTCGTACCATTAGAAAAACCAACGGCCCCATAACGGAAGAAGCCAACGCCATCAAGGAATAGGACGATAGGTTCTTGATAAAACCAAAATCAAATGTTGCAATCTTGATTATTTTAAAAACGGCAATTTCCCTGTTGACAAAGTAAAATGCGACAAAAAACAATAAAGCGGGTGATATAACGATTGACAGTAAGGCCCCAAAGGTTTTATATTTCAACATCAAGATAATTGAAACAAGCAATCCTATGGTGTTCCCGATACTATTGATCCAAATTACTTTTTTAAAATTCCCCAAACCATTCAGCACAGAAACTAAAAAAACGGAAACCGCATACCAAGGCAGCGCAAGTGATAAAGCTTTGAAAACAAAATCATATTCAAAATCATTCCCGAAGATTTTGTGGTTCCAAAAAACGGCGAAAAAATACAGCATCCCGCTTAAAAGTAAAGCGACAATAAGTAAACTGATAAAAACCGTTGAAATGAATTTCTGCAGCTGCAGCTTGTCTTTCTGGATTTCGGCCACATATTTCACTATTCCATTTTGAAATCCTAAGGTTGATACCGTTTCTAACGAAGACATAAAGTTCCGGAGGTTCCCCACCAATGCCATTCCGCTAGGCCCGACAAAAACCGCCAGCAATTTAGAAGTCACTAGGCCTATTCCTATTTTTAGGATGATGCTCAAACTGTTCAAAGAGCTGATTTTAAACAGTTGCGATTTGTATATTTTTTTCAAAATTTCCAAATCAATATTTATTTAATACTGTTATGATATAATCGACTTCATCCGCAGTCAAAACAGGACTTATGGGAAGGCTTAAAACTTCGTCATGAATTTTTTCCGTAATGGGGAAAGACAAATCATTCCATTCAGACAATGCCTTTTGCTTATGTGGCGGAATTGGGTAATGGATTACTGTTTGTATCCCGTTGCGGTTCAAATAATCTTGTAGTTCCGTTCTGTTTTTTGTCCGAACAACGAACAAATGAAAAACGTGATTGCTGGACAAATCCCAATACGGAAGTACAATTTTGTCATTATTTATTTCAGCTAAATACCTTCTGGCAATTACCCTTCTCAGTTCATTATCCGAATCCAAATAACTCAATTTCACATTTAAAAAAGCGGCTTGTAACTCGTCTAATCTTGAATTTACACCGATATGGTCATTGTAATATTTCGTTTCCGAACCGTAATTCCTAAGTGATTGAATGGTTCTGCTGAGTTCATAATCATTTGTGACAACCGCTCCTGCATCGCCCAATGCCCCAAGGTTTTTCCCGGGGTAAAAACTGTATGCTTGAGCATTCGCTCCTTTAGCTTTCGACGTTTGACCTTCGACTTCAAAAAAAGCACCATGAGATTGGGCCGCGTCTTCAATTAGGAGCAAGTCATTTGCGACGGCAATTTCATGTATCGCATCCATTTCGGCCAATTGTCCGTACAAATGAACTACCAGAATCGCTTTGGTTTTTGAAGTGATTTTTTTCGAAATCAAATCGGGGTCGATGTTGTAGGTCTCCAACTTCGGCTCGACCAAAACAGGAATTAAATCAGTCTGCAAAATAGCCAGGATACTAGCGATATAGGTATTTGCAGGAACGATAACCTCATCGCCCTTTTGTAGTTTCCCTAACTCAATATAGGCTTTAAAAATCAAAACCAGAGCATCCAAACCATTTCCCGTTCCTATGCAATATTGTGTCCCGCAATACTTGGCAAAACTGCTTTCAAATTCCTTGACTTCGTCTCCCAAAATATACCAACCCTTATCTAAAACTACTTTCAATTTTTCTTGAAAAGCAGTTTCATAAGGTTCGTTTATTTTTTTTAAATCAAGAAATGGAATCATTAAAAATTGGTTTAAAGATTAAGGTTTAACGTTGGTCAGATTGGTCAATTTAAAACCGGTTTCACAGCAGTATATTTTCTAATTTGGAATGATTAATAATATCTACCTCATAAAAATCGTGAACGATTGTACCGGCACCGAAACTCTCTTTCCAATACGACAACCCGTCATTCAATTTTTTTCCCTGTGATTCATTGGAAATTCCAAAATCAAAAAATCGTTTTTTAGGGAAAACTTCGGTAATCAAAAAATGAAACAAAAAATCTAAACTTCCTAAATCTTTCTGTTTTTCATATTTGGAAATGTATTGGCAATGCGCCACGTTTTGACTTTCAAAAATGGTGGTTCCCGCCACAATTATATCATTATGATAGACATTAAACTGCCTAATGCAATTGGGAAAAAGACTTTTCAAATGGTCCATTTCTTCAACGGAATGAATCGGTTTTGCTCTGTGTTTTTCCTCCAGATTCGGAATCAATATCTCGTTCCAAAACGACCCATAAGAGTTTTCCTCCCTTACAACCAATTTGTTTGAAACACCTTTCTGAATGCCTCTTTTCCTTATTTTTGAAATTTTATGTTTCTGTAACAAATCTATAACCGACAAACTGTCCCTTCTGACTAATTTGGCTTCAGCCAAAAACAAAACGTATTGAAGTTCCTCCGACGGTTTAGAATGATAAATAGATGGAATTGTTTTTATATGCAATTTTACTATTTCATTGGCATCCAAAAATAACAAAACGGCCCTGAAAGCATTGATGATCGTGGACAGTTTTGATTTTTCGTCATACACCATCCCTCCATAAGTCAATCCTTGATGCGAAAAGATTTCATTCCCAACCCTATTCGCGGGAATAACTCCAATCCATTTGTCCTTGTATGAAATAATCAAGGAATTGTCCTGAAATCGATCTTTATGGTATTCCATAAAATCACGATGAAACAGAAATGTAGCGTTTTTGGCTTGACCAATAAAGGCATTCCAATTAGCATAATCACTTTCTTGATATTTTTGGACGGAATAATTTTTCACTCTTAAGTTTTAGACCTCGTGAAAGTAACCTTTTTTTATTTATTTTCGAAAGTGGGCAAATACCATTTGAATCTGACCGCCATTAAACGAACCGATATAATCACTAAAGAGGTTAATATATATAATAAATTGTCGTCCAGATTAAATCTTTTTAAGGCAAAAAATACGACACCCCCAAGTATGCAGATAGTGGCGTATATTTCTTTTCTGAAAATCACTGGGATTTCGGTACATAAAATATCACGGATCACGCCCCCAAAACAGGCTGTCATGGTTCCCAAAGCAATACATATAACGGGATGTAAACCAATATTAATCCCTTTTTCAAGACCTATTAAAGTAAAAACACCCAATCCGATAGTATCAAATAGAAAGAGCGAAGTCCGCAATCGGTCAAATTTCTTCCTGAATAATAAGGCCAGAATAAATCCGATACATATCACGTAAACATACTCCAAATCAAGCATCCATCCCACAGGCGTTCTCCCGATCATGACATCGCGCAACGTTCCTCCTCCCACAGCAGTCACAAAAGCAATTATAAATACTCCAAAACCATCCATTTTTTTACTCATGGCAGTCAATGCCCCCGACATTGCAAAAGCAATTGTTCCTATGATATCCAATAAATGAAACATGATTTTTGGGTTTAAATTGAGTGCCGAATTTTTTTGTGATTAAATGACAATTGGGGCAAAATTAAAGAAAAATAGTTGTGTAAAAGTGTTCTGACAAACTTATCTATTCAATCTCATTTCAGATTTGCAAATATTCCATTCTAAACTTATAAAACTGAATCTTCTCTATGTATCTTTGTTAAAAAATAATAATTAAATTTTAGAATATCTTGAAACAAATCACTTCAGTTCAAAATCCATTCATAAAATCATTGGTATTATTACAAGAAAAAGCAAAAAACCGCAAGCAAACGGGCACCTTTATAATCGAAGGTAAAAGGGAAATCGAAATAGCCATCAAAGGTGGTTATGAGATTGAAACGATCTTATTTTACCCAGAGATATGTTCTGAAATTGAAGCAAAAAAAATAGCGAAAACTGCCGACCAAATAGAAATCAACAAAGACGTTTTCCAAAAGCTGGCATATCGCGATACGACCGAAGGCATTTTGGCTGTGGCCAAAACAAAATCCTTGCGATTGTCCGATCTGATATTGTCAGACAACCCGCTGATTTTGGTCGCGGAAGCTCCCGAAAAACCGGGGAATATTGGTGCTTTATTGCGGACTGCCGACGCCGCCAATCTGGATGCGGTGATAATTGCCAATCCGAAAAGCGATCTTTACAACCCTAATATTGTGCGTTCCAGCATAGGCTGTTTGTTCACCAACCAAATTGCCACGGGGACAACTGACGAAATCATTGCTTTTTTGAAAGAAAGAAAAATCAATTTTTATTGTGCCACTTTACAAAATTCGACCTCATATCATACCCAAGATTACACAAATCCAACCGCCTTGGTTGTGGGTACGGAGGCAACTGGTTTGACCCAAGAATGGCGTGATGCCGCCACCCAAAATATAATTATCCCAATGCAAGGGGAAATTGACAGTATGAATGTTTCTGTTGCGGCCGCCATATTGATCTTTGAAGCCAAAAGGCAACGGGGCTTTTAGATTTTTGATTGTAGGTAACCGATTTTAGATCGCAGATTAAAATAGCTTTACCTTTGATTTGTAATCCCCAAAATAAAAATATCAGTCTGAAAAAAAATACAATTTCTTAAATTAAAATTATGAAAAACAAATTATTTGTAGCAATCGCATTAATTTCGACCACACTATCTTTCGCCCAAATCAGCTCGGTCCAAGTGGACGAATTGGTCAACCGCACCATAAAAACCTTTAACGTTCCTGGAATTGCAGTGGCAATCGTGAAGGACGGCAAAGTAGTTGTAGCCAAAGGCTATGGCGTAAAATCGATTGAATCAAAAGAAAAAGTAGATGCGAACACTCTTTTTGGTATTGCATCAAACAGCAAAGCGTTTACAAGCGCTTCTTTGGCTATGCTTGTTGACGAAGGGAAAATAAAATGGGATGACAAAGTCATCAAATACCTTCCGAATTTTAGAATGTATAATGATTACGTAACCCAAGAATTTACGATTCGCGATCTGTTGACCCATAGAAGCGGCCTTGGTCTGGGCGCGGGAGACCTAATGATTTGGCCTGACGGAAGTGACTTTACCGCCCAAGACATCATTCGAAACTTGCAATATTTGAAGCCCGTTTCTGCCTTCAGGACTAAATATGACTACGACAATTTATTATACATAGTGGCTGGTGAAGTCATTCATGTGGTAAGCGGGAAAAGCTGGTGCGACTTTGTGGAAGAACGCATCATGAAACCACTGGAAATGAATAACAGCGCCGCCTCATTTGTTCGATTGAAAGACACTACCAATATAATCGCTCCCCATGTACCTATTGATGGCAAATTGAAGGTGATCAAACGGTATAAAAATCAACTTTTTGATGCTGCCGCAGGAATTTATTCCAGCGTTAATGATTTGAGCAGATGGGCAATTATGCAAATGAACAGTGGCAAATACGGTCCTGACCGCAAACAATTGTTCTCTACAAAAGAACATGCCGAAATGTGGACGCCTCAAACTACAATACCAATCAACACCGCAGCTCCATATAATTCCCATTTCAAAGCCTATGGATTAGGTTGGTTTTTGAGCGACATAAAAGGATACAAAGAAGTAACGCATACCGGAGGCCTGGAAGGCATTGTAACGCAAACCACTTATTTTCCTGAATTGAAGTTGGGGATTATTGTATTAACGAATCAACAATCAGGTGCTGCATTTCGCGCGATCACCAATACCATAAAAGACAGTTATCTCGATATAAAATCTGAAGACTATGTAGCCCTTTACAGCAGCCGCTTAAAAGCCAATGAAGATTCCGCCGATAAAGTTACGGATGAAGTTTGGGCCGCAGTCGCAAAAAACAAGAATGCCAAAGTTAAACCCGACTTCAACACCATTACCGGAACCTACAAAGACAATTGGTTTGGCGACATCGTGATTGGCGAGAAGAAAGGAAAACTATTTTTCGAATCCAAGCGTTCTTCGCAACTAAAAGGAGAGGTTTTTTTCTACAAAGAAGGGAATTATGTCGTGAAATGGGATAACGCTTATTTGCATGCAGATGCCCATCTATTTTTTGAATTTGATAAAAATGGAAAAGCGATTGCCCTAAAGATGGCACCCATTTCTGAACTGACCGATTTCAGTTACGATTTTCAGGATTTGGATTTCATCAAAACGGATGCAAATTTGCAGTAGATCTAGGCGAAAATAGAATATATAATTTTAATTTCGAGCATTGATTTATCTATTGCATATATGTAAACTTATAGTTATTTTTAGAAATTGAACCATGCCGTTATGACCGAGATTGATATAGAAAAAGAAAATAAAGCGATTGCTCGAGAATACAAAGAATTACTTCGAATCAGCTACCAAACCTTGTCTCCTGAGGACAAGAAACTGATCCGTAAAGCTTTTGATGTTTCTGTAGAAGCCCATAAAGAACAGCGGAGAAAATCAGGCGAAGCCTATATCTTCCACCCTATTGCCGTGGCAAAAATTGTCGCTTCCGAAATTGGTTTGGGAGCCACTTCTATCGCTGCCGCATTATTGCATGATGTGGTTGAAGACACCCCCACCACCATAAAAGACATAGAGCGAATATTCAATCCTAAAGTGGCGCAGCTTGTCGAGGGCTTGACTAAAATAGCATTAGTCCAAAAAGACATGAATGTGTCCATGCAAGCGGAGAATTTCCGCAAAATGCTTTTGACGCTTAATGACGATGTAAGGGTAATCCTTATAAAAATAGCCGATAGATTGCACAATATGCAAACTATGGAGTCAATGGACAACCATAAACAAGTTAAAATTGCTTCCGAGACATTGTACATTTATGCGCCGCTGGCCCACCGTCTGGGTTTGTATAAAATAAAAAACAAGCTAGAGGATTTAGGTCTGAAATATACCGAACCTGAGGTTTACAATGAGATCGTAAGCAAAATAAAAGAAACCAAAGAACAGCAAGATGCTTATATTAAAGACATTTCAGATGTCCTTAAAACGGCGTTAGATGCTGAAGGAATAGATTATGTGATAAAAGGGCGCCCAAAATCTATCTATTCCATTCGAAGAAAAATGCAAGCCCAAAACGTCAGTTTTGATGAAGTTTATGATAAATTCGCGCTGCGAATCGTTTACAAGTCAGATCCTCATGACGAAAAATTCTTGGCCTGGAAAATATACTCCATAGTAACTGATCACTATAGGCCGAGTCCAAGTCGTTTGCGCGATTGGATTTCGTCACCAAAATCTACAGGTTACGAGGCGCTTCATATTACGGTAATGGGACCGAAAGGCCGATGGGTTGAAGTGCAGGTGCGAAGCGAGCGCATGGACGAAATCGCGGAAAAAGGCTATGCAGCGCATTATAAATACAAAAATGGAGAATCCGAAGAAGGCGGTTTGGACAATTGGCTAAACTTGCTCAAGGAGGCCCTCGAAAATTCAGAAACCAGTGCGGTAGATTTTGTTGAGGATTTCAAGATGAATCTATACTCCAAGGAAATCTATGTTTTTACGCCTAAGGGGGACATCAAATCTTTACCAAAAGGAGCCACCTCGCTTGATTTTGCTTTTAGCATCCATTCTGAAATAGGCATTAAAACAAGGGGAACTAGGGTAAACGGAAAATTGGTGCCACTTAATTATGAATTAAAAAACGGTGACCAGGTTGAAATCATTACCTCCCCGAATCAAAAACCAACTCTTAACTGGCTTGATTATGTTACCACGTCACGGGCAAAGAATAAGATCAGGAATGTACTGAACGAAAACACCAAGAAAATTGCCGAGGATGGAAAAGAGCTATTAACGCGTAAACTAAAACACCTTAAGGTTACCCTTAACGAGTCAGTTGTCAATGAATTGGTTAATTTTTTCAAATTGAAAACCAGCTTGGATTTGTTTTACAGAGTCGGCGTGGGTTCGATTGAAAATCAACAGCTAAAAGATTTTGCTGCCCAGAAAAGCAATACTTTGATGAATTTCTTTAAAAGCAAAATCAAACGCAGCGGTCAAACAGCTGATGTCGATATCCACAAACAAGTGTTGAGCAGCAATTACGACATGCTGGTATTTGGCAAGGAACAGGATAAATTGGATTATAAATTATCCGCTTGTTGCAATCCCATTCCAGGGGATCCCGTTTTTGGTTTTGTCACTATCAACGAAGGTATTAAAGTCCATAAAAAAGACTGTCCGAATGCCATTGCTATGCAGTCCAATTATGCATATCGAATAATGCAGGCCAAATGGATCGATTCGTCACAACAAGAATTTAAAGCTATTCTTAATATTACCGGTATGGATACTTTAGGACTTACAAACGAGCTGACGAAGGTCATTTCGAATAACATGCATGTAAACATCCAAAGTATTTCGTTAAATGGTGAAGCGGGTCTTTTTAAGGGTCAGGTTGTAGTAATTGTCCAAAATATCACTATTTTGAAAAAACTGATCGATAATATTAAAAAAATTGATGGAGTCGATAAAGTGACACGGATTTACAAAAATTAGCGCATGACTCCGCGAAGGCAATAGTTGATGTAAAACAAAATTATTTAATCAAAAAAATATTTAATCCACCTTTTATTCCCTCCTTGGGAGTCAAGTGGCTAATAAATTTTATTATCTTTGCCAGATATGACACTCATTTCCACAGATAACAACAAAAACCAAGAAATTGTAAAAAATGTTTTTACAATGTATCTTGAAAAAAAAGGGCATCGAAAAACTCCTGAACGTTACTCTATTCTTCAGGAAATTTATGAAAGCGAGGAACATTTTGATATTGAAAATCTATATATCAAAATGAAAAACAAAAACTACCGTGTCAGTAGAGCTACACTATACAACACCATAGAATTATTACTGGACTGTGCTTTGGTGCGTAAACATCAGTTTGGTCAAAACCAAGCACATTACGAAAAATCCTATTTCGACAAGCAACACGATCACATTATCATGACCGATACTGGGGAGGTAATCGAGTTTTGCGATCCAAGGATACAAACAATCAAAAGTACAATCGAAGAAATATTTGATATCGAAATAACCAATCACTCCTTATATTTTTACGGAGTTAAGAAGGTTCCGAAAGCAGATTCCGATATTTAGCAAATAAAATAACACGAACAACCGAATGGTGTTCATCTAATAAAAAAATTAACTACAAACAATAAACAGAATGGCCGTAGATTTATTACTAGGATTACAATGGGGAGATGAAGGAAAAGGAAAAATCGTTGATGTACTTACTTCAAATTATGATATTATTGCTCGTTTTCAAGGGGGTCCAAATGCAGGACACACGTTGGAATTTGACGGAATAAAACACGTACTTAGAACCATTCCTTCCGGGATTTTTCACAAAACAGCCGTAAATATTATTGGAAATGGGGTGGTTATAGACCCTGTAGTTTTTCAAAAAGAAATCGAAGGGCTTGAAAAATTTAATTTAGACATCAAGAGTAAATTAATCATTTCAAGAAAAGCGCATTTAATTTTACCAACACATCGTTTATTGGATGCTGCTTCTGAAGCGTCAAAAGGTAAGGCGAAAATTGGTTCTACACTAAAAGGTATTGGACCAACTTACATGGACAAAACAGGTAGAAACGGAATTCGTGTGGGAGATATCGAACTGGAAGATTTCAAAGAAAGATATAGAGCTTTGGCTGACAAGCATGAAGCGATGATTGCGTTTTATGACGTAAACATTCAATATAATCTAGAAGAACTTGAAAAAGAATTTTTTGAATCTATCGAAGAGTTGAAAAAGTTAGATTTTATTGATAGCGAAGAATATTTGCACCAAGCACAAAAAGCCGGAAAATCGATATTATGTGAAGGCGCTCAAGGTTCATTGCTTGATGTTGATTTTGGAACCTACCCATTTGTGACGTCTTCTAATACTACCGCAGCAGGTGCCTGTACAGGATTGGGAATTGCTCCGAATAAAATCAAAGAAGTATACGGAATTTTTAAAGCATACGTAACCCGTGTAGGTAGCGGACCATTCCCAACTGAACTCTTTGACGAAGATGGTACTACAATGGCACGCGTAGGAAATGAATTTGGATCCGTAACCGGAAGACAAAGACGTTGTGGTTGGTTAGACTTAGTGGCATTAAAATATGCTATACAAGTAAACGGCGTGACGCAATTGATGATGATGAAAGGCGATGTCCTTTCTGGATTCGAAACTTTGAAAGTGTGTACCGACTACAATTACAAAGGAGAGAAAATCGCTCATTTCCCTTACAATATCGAACCGGAAAATGTAACTCCAGTGTACAAAGAATTCAAAGGTTGGAAGGCAGATTTGACCGGTATGACAACATACGATGAATTACCGATTGAATTAAAACAATATATCGAGTATATCGAACAAGAAGTGGAAGTTCCTATTAAAATAGTTTCTGTAGGGCCAGATAGAAAGCAAACCATCCTTAAATAAGATTAACTAACGTCCCGATGAATCGGGACGTTTTTTATTTTATCCCAGTCCATTTCAAAAATCCATAAGAATAAAACTTCAGCTTACAATTAAACACCAATGAAGGATCCTAAAATAGAAATAAAAAAAACCGAATTGCTATCTGACAATTGGTACGTTTTGAACAAAGTTACTTTTGATTATCAAAAAAAAGACGATTCCTGGGTTACCCAAAAAAGAGAAGTCTATGATCGCGGAAACGGAGCCGCGATACTGCTTTACAACACAGAAAAGAAAACGGTGATTCTGACCCGTCAATTTCGATTACCAACTTATCTCAACGGAAACAAAACGGGGATGATGATTGAGGTTTGCGCGGGGCTTTTGGATCAGGACAATCCGGAACAATGCATCATAAGAGAAACCGAAGAAGAAACGGGATACCGCCTAAATAAGGTTCATAAAGTCATGGAAACCTATATGTCTCCAGGTGCCGTAACCGAAATTTTGTATTTATTTGTCGGACAATATGACGATTCGATGAAGGTAAATGACGGTGGGGGTGTTGAGCATGAGGAGGAAAATATCGATGTCATGGAAATGTCCTATGACGAAGCTTATGCGATGATTGAATCCGGACAAATTAAAGATGCTAAGACGATCATCTTATTGCAGCATGCTAAAATTAACAAGCTCATTTAAAACTATCTTTTTAGAATTTAGGAATATGAATAACCAGACAAAAGGTATTTTATCCGCATCTTGCGCTACCTTGCTTTGGTCGGTGAATTTTGTGATTGCAAGCGGCATAAAAGGCCATATTCCGCCTGTAGGATTGGCTTTTTGGAGATGGACAATTGCCTCTGTAGTCTTAGCTCCTTTTGCAATAAAAAGTACTCTAAAAAACAAATCCATTTTGCTCCAAAACAAAGGTTATCTTATAATAACGGCCATATTAGGAATAACCATTTTCAACACATTAATTTACTTCGCGGGTAAAACCACTTCGGCGGTCAATTTATCTTTGATAGCTATTTCAATTCCCATATTTATTGTTGGTATATCACGGATTGTATTTAAAGAAAAAGTCTCTGTTATCAAAATTTTAGGGATCGCTACAATTATTAGTGGTGTTTTGGTTCTAATAACCAAAGGTTCCATAAAATCGTTGCTCGAAATAAATTTCACTATCGGCGATTTATTAATGCTTTTGGCTTGCTTTTTCTTTGCTTGCTACACCATTTTAGTCCGACTAAAACCCAAAGAAATTGCATCTAATGTGTTTTTGTTTGCCCTCTTTACTATAGGAACGATTATGCTGCTGCCATTTTATATTTGGGAGCACCTATACTATAATCAAGTTGTTTTTGACTCCTCAACAATTTACGCCACAACCTATGTTGGCATATTTGCATCCCTGATTTCATACTATTTGTGGAATGAAGCAATTCGTCTAATTGGGACCGGTAAAACGGCGTTAATCTATTACCTAATACCAGTCTTTAGCGGGATATCGGCCTACTTTTTTTTAAACCAAACCATTGTTCTGACCCAAATAATAAGCATGGGAATTATTATTACCGGTCTATTGCTGACCAATAAAAAAACTTGAATTTTAGATTTTAGAAAAACAGTTCATTTCCGGTAGCTGGGTTACAAACGCTACGATTTTTCTTGATATTTAAGTAGATACTCGTCGCAGACGAGCCGGAGGTAGTTAGGTGAAACAAGCGCCAATTGAACTTTTTACTTTCCAGATTTTTGATTGTCGATGCTCTTTGTGTGCACAGAATGCAATTCTGCGCCAATGTCCGCGCATATCTGAGCGGTCGGGGAAAAGGAGTTTTTTGAATTGTTTCGACATTACCATTTTCGTCAATGATAGAGCAAGTAACAGGTTCCGTTTTAAATTCTGTTTGACTATCGTGTAGGTTGTAGTAATAAGACATAATTTCAATTCTGTCAATTTCATTCCTTTTCTGAGAACAACTAAAAATAGTAATTGAAATAAGTATAATTAATTTTCTCATTTTCTGCTAATCTTGTGTATCATTACTGCCAACGTTCCACTACTACAGCGGGTTTGGGACTAAATTAAGCTCTATTTTCGGCTTTGCCAAATCTCCCAAATGCAAAACCAACTTTCCATTTAGCCAATTGCCCAAATCCGTTGTAGTAGCTGTTGGCGGTTCGTTGCTTTTTCTTTTAAATACAGTATTCAAGTAATGCCAAATATAGATTTCTATGTTGAATTGGCAAGTTTTCTGTTGTAG